>WBZQ01001418.1_pt1 | contig 16669 bp, 16 predicted proteins | sample 5204251 | NCBI WGS metagenome assembly WBZQ01 (sample SAMN12412402, study PRJNA552823) | activated sludge metagenome | isolation source: activated sludge from nitrification reactor of wastewater treatment plant... | place: USA: Virginia | collected 2017-09 | reverse complement strand
CATCAAGCGATTGCGCCGAATTGATTTTGTTTAACGCATCATTGAGTTTTTGTTCATTGATAACATCGGCTTTTGCTTTTGCCGCAGCTTGTTTGTCCCTAAGCAGTTTTTCTTTGGAGATATTGACAGCACCACCGGCTCCGAGAATGCCGCCAGTGAACCCGCCGATTGCGCCACCACTAGCAGCCGCCGACAACACGCCCTCGGAAGTATCTTGATCGGGATTAAGAAAATCTCTGGTGGCAACGTTCTCAATGTATTTTTCACCCGCAGATTGTGGCGTTTCTTGAAAAGCTTCACTGCCAGCGCCTTTGATTGCCGATTTAAGCAATCCATCACCAGCGCCTATGGTGGATTTTTGATAAGCTTGTCCAAGGACACCACCACCCGTTACAGCGCCGATTGTTCCGGTTGATAGTGCAGTCTTGCCGAATACATCATTTGCCGCTTGATCTGCAATCAGTGCCCTTGCTTTCTCTGCCCCACGCTGTTCTTTTAATGCACTGTATACCGGTGATTTAATGAGTTCATCTTCCGGCATTTTCTCGATTGATGATTTAAATTCAGCCGCATTCATTGCGCCAGCAGTAACCCCTTCAGCCGCACCGAAACCAATAGCAGATGGCGCTCGCGCGATAATATTGGACGCAACACCAACGGGCGCAGCGGTTCCGGCAAGCAATGGAATTGTAGCGCCAGCGCCGCCAGCCAATCCAAGTTTAGCTAATGCCTGAATGCCTTTGGTAATACCAACGCCAGGGATTGCCGCAGCAAACATGGAAGGCAATGATTGCGATGCGCCCATGATTAGCGCCTTGCTCCAGTCATCGCTTAATTTAATTCCTGTTACTGATTCTGGATCATCTACGAATACCTGTGTTTCAGCGGCCTTCTTACCACCCTCAGACATTCTTTGATTCCAGTATTCCGCGCCACGATCACCGAACTCGCGTATCTGTTTGCCGACATTATCAGCGCCAAGCTTCTCTGCCAAGAATCCAACACCGGACACCATTTTATTCGCGCCAGCAGCAAATCCTTTTGCATAGTCCAGCGCTTCAGGTTCAGGCGCTTTGTAATCAGGATTCAATACATGCTCATTATCACGTATTGCTTTGGCCATATCCGCGTCGCTCATGCCGTCAGGAAAATGCAGCACTTGCCCGAAAGCTTTTACTCGTTGAACCATTAGTCGAATCGTCCCGTTTTAGGATTGAATGTTCTGAATAATTCTTCTGGATTAGAAGCAGCTGCACCTTGACGGCCAAACAATTCTCCGCTCATGTTTCTGGCCGTAGGCACTGTTCCTTCTGTTATTCCTTGGATAGATCCAGCGGCTTGGCTTACCAGTCCTTTGGATATGACGATACGAATTGCCGTATTGACATCCGGAGCGTCGCCAGCTTTAACCATATCCGCAGCCAATCGATACTCCGGGCTATTTGGCGTAAACACTTCGCCACTAGGTAATACAATACCTTTGCTGCTACCTACGCCGGATTTGGCATTTTCACGAAGCAGCGCTTGTCGTTGTCCGAATCGTGAATTCCTGCCTGATTCCTTAATACCTTCGATCTGAAGTTTAAGTTTGTTGTCGCTCTCTTTATCGGCAATCTTATCAGCCCGGCTCCTTTGATACTTGGCTTCATCAAATATGGCTTTGTTTTTAGCATCCTCTTTTGCAAATTCCCGATCACGCGCTTCTTTGCCTTCTAGGTACTTCATGCGCAACGCTTCCCGGTCCATATCCATTTGGTTGCGCATGCGAGATAACTCTAATTCGTTTTGCGCACGGACATTCTGATTGGATGTATCCCTTGCGCCAATTGCCGCGCCAGCCGCCATCATTCCAAGCAATCCCATAATTATACTCCCCCAAGTAATCCGTTATTTTGTTGCGATTGATCCGGCTGTGGTTGATCTGGCTGTGGTTGTTGTCCAATGGCTTGCTGCATGCGATTATTGAAATCAGGATCATACGCATCCATCATTTTCACGCTAAACAAATGAGTGGCTTTTTCAAAGTCATCATCAGTGATTTGCGCCATGCCGGATTCATTAAGGAACTCACTCGCCCTTGCCAGCAATATCACGCCAGCCGGAAGTATTACGTCACCAGGGATGCTATTGCCGCTTTCTTTATACAAGATCGACATAGCACTAAATGCGCCAGCGCCCAAGTCGGCGCCAATGTCTTTACTATTTTGCAGTTGATCCATTAATTGATAATGGGTTTCTTCACCAAACAACAACTCATTGCCAGCTTTAACAACACGATCCAGGTTCTTGTCCTGTTGCTCATCCAATTGTTCTTTTATGCCATTTTCTATCTCGTCGCTATTGACAGTAAAACCAGTATTTTCTTCATCAGGGTTATAACCGTTATAACCCTCAGCGGAATTTTGCGAAAAAAAACCGCCCTGAGGCGGTTGTTGCGGTTGCGTCTGCATCATATCCATGCTGTTATCTCCTTAGCAATCCAGTGTAAGCATTGGTGTCACGCCCCAAGTTAATGGCCGGATTAATATTCAACAAAGTGCCATTGTTTCTGTTGATCCGGTCAATGTTTTGTTGCTCAAAAGCCAGTCGCTTGTCCAGCATATCCTTTTCAAGATCCATGCGTTCATTCATCATGTACGCTTCGCCAATGCCGCCTACCATGCCGAGCATTGGATTGTATTGCGTAAGCGTTTCATTCGCTCTTTGAAAGTAGCTTTTCTCGAATTCAGGATCAAAACTAATGCCAGTGTTTTTGCCAATAGCGTTGGATGATTCCTTAAAACTGTCAGCGCTTGATTTAATCTTTGATCCACTATCAAACGTAGCGAAGCCGTCTTTTGTCTTTGATCCTTTTAGTGGTGTAGATAGCGCATTGTCAATATTATCCGCAGCAAGCAATCCGCCTGATTTGGTCACGCCGCCTGTCACTGACTTGGCGTTCATTAATCCCTTCACGCCATTTGCAGCAAATCCTACACCACTGGCCATAGAAAACCCCATGCCAACCTTCTGCAAAGTTTTACTGCCAGTTGCCATGCCAACTAATTGCATACCGGTTCCAACAATTGCAGCGCCGGTTGCTAATCCTGTGATTGTTACCGCTGATGCCGCGCTAGCTATTGCCGCGCCGATTGGTGCAAGTGCTGGCATAATTAATTCTCCTTGCTTATACCGTACAAATATTGATCAAATAACACGCCATTTTTCTTGAATGATTTCTGATTAACCCCCATCAATTCCATTCCGCTTTTGAGAGCAAGCCTGATTGCTAGCTTGTTATATTCCGGTATCGATGTGGTAATTCTCTCAAATTGAGTATTCTCGAACATCCATGCTATTGCGCCTTTGCAAATGATCACCGCGATTCCAGCGGCTTCCGGCAACAAAGCAAGGTGCGCTTCGCATGTAATGAAATTTCTAGGATCACCGATCAACACGCCGTGCGGGGTTCTAAGCCAAATGTTATTGCCTATGGTTGCAAAGAATAACTCAGGATCTATTCCGATCATCCCGTCATCGGAGCTCATGCGCCACAATGAAGGCGATGTTAAGCACCGAGTAACATACTCGGCATCATTGGTTAGTTGGTATCTCATATTCTATTCAGTAAATCGGTATTCCAGACATAGAACATTGGACCATCGGTTCGCATAGTTCCAGGTGGGTGAACGGGTATAAATAGTTTTTGCAATTCCGCCACCGAACTAACTCCTACTTGCTTCATTAATGCAGGAAAGTCATAAGCGCTATTATTTCTGACCTTGACCGTGCCATCACGGGATAAATAATGCTGCGTATATCCTTGATTAGACAGATATTTAAAATCTTCAATCAATTGTTCAGGCACAACCAAGCTTCTGTCTACCTTGCTGCCGGTTGCTTTCTCGTAAGCAGAAACGCTTGCTAGCGTATAAGGTTCAGGCTGGTAATTGAGTGTGTTTATTTGCTTGATAGATGCATTAACTTTCGCAGGCAAATTGCTACTCGATGCACCAAAATTTGTATCGGCTGGTGAGTTACTATTGCCGCTAGCACCACCAGAATTGCTAGCTGCTCCGAAATTTAATGATGCGCCATATTTTCTAAAGCTTGGCAATAACGATGTCATGCTCTCAAACTGCGAGCGAAGATTGTTGAATATTTGCGTTTTTACTTCTGGGGATATATTAGGATCTGCAGCTGTCTGTTGATACAGATTCATCATAGTTTTTCCAAAATCCCCCATGATTCCCGAGTCATTGGCCATTGCCTGGATATTCGCTACGGCCAGTTTATTATCCGCGTCCATTTCAGCAATGTACCGGTTCAATTCATTGGTTTCCCGGCTTAACGAATTATTCTCACGGTTCAGCATCACATCTTTGGATGTTTGCGCATTGAACATTCCGATACGGCCTTGCTGGTCGCTATTGAACATTTGCGCATTCAAATCCTGGGCGGAGTTTGTTTTCTTTGCATCATAGAACGTTGCTGCATCTTGCTGCGCAATTGGCATTGCATTCTTATACATAGCGTCTTGTGCTGCTGAGACACCTATGCTTGAGTTCAATAAGCCACGTTTATTGGCTTGCTGCATCCCAAACGTTTGTGATTGGACATTCAACGGATTATTAGGATCTTTAAGAATCCCGGCCATGCGACCTTCAACGGTTTCATTGTTGCCAACAGATAACGGTTTAAATCCCACCCTGTCAGGCATTGAAGCCTTTGGCACAGGTTGCTGTGCAAGATCCTTTGATATGCCTTGCTTGGCAATGTACGTATCGGCATTTTTGGCGAAGTTAGGATCTGCTTTCATAGCATTCACTAACTGATCACGGCTCACCCCATACTTTAGCGCAGCACCCTCTATTTCCTCTGATGTCCTGCCTGGGGAACTGACGTATTGCCGGATTTGATCGTCAGTAATGCTTCTATTGCCGCCGCCGTATAATATATTAGCTCTTGGATCTTTATATATTGTCGTTGGCCTTGCGACTGTTTTTTGCATAGTATTCAGTAATGCCATATCCCCTCCGTTAAAGCGGATTAACCCATGATGCGGCTACTTCTTCCCGCAACTCTAAAACTGTATAAGGCTTATCACCCAAGCTTGAGAAATCAATATTAGGTTCAGCTTCCGCCGTTATCAATGCTTTCCTCGTGTAATATTCCGCCCATACAGAATCACACCACGCAGCAACAGCTGAAGCTTTTGGTTTTTGCTGATGAACCCCTAGCGCAAGGATAGATAACGCAACACCGTTAATCGTGGCGTAAATGTACGCATCTGCCGCAGCCCATAGCTTGGCGGTTTTAGTATTGATATTTTCTTGATCTTTTTGCTGTTTCAGTTGCAGATAAGATGTAGTGAAATTACCCAGCAATACGAGCGCATTTCCTTGACGCTGCATTTTCCCGGCCACGACACCTTCAGGCAAAGCGCCGTCCCGCCTTTCATCCCAAAGAATTTTGGATTGATCGAAGAAACCGCCCGATTGATCAATTTCTATTATTTGTTGGTTGCCATCTGGATGCTCAACTAATAATTTAGGCATAAGCTATTTTCCTTATTGACATCATTGCCGCACTGGTGGCAGCCAACGCAGCCCCCATCGTGTGCGGTCTAATTACATTGCCTACAGAAAGTTTTAGTACCCTCGACCCGCAGTTGACATTTCCCGTAGATGCATTGCCCCCAATTTGCGCACTAAATACTCTATCTGACGCATTGATTGCATCAATATTTGTTGTTAACTGTGTGCTGTTTAGCGAAGCTCCGATAATCGTATATGCTGTTGTCTCAAAAGAGTCTTGATAAAAAACTTCATACAATCCATCTTCATTTATAGTTAATGATGCACCTAGCGTTGCACTGTCTGAGTAGGTTATCGCCGTGCCAATGTTGGCAAGAATAGTAGTAAATCTTCTAATCTTTGTATTGGTTGACCCGTGCCCATTGCCGGTATGAACCGTCACTACGTTATCGCCTATCTCTTTTTGTGCCCTGCCGTCATAGCGAATCCTGGTTAACCTGAATTGCGTAATGCTAATTGCCCGAACAATAACCACATCATTCGCTGCGCATGTAACCGTGCTGCCGCTAGACACGCCATCGATCAACATATTGGCGCCAGCCGTGAATGAGCATCCGGCAGAACATATCAGTTCCCGCGTTGCTCCCGCTTGTGGCGCACCAGGAAAATCCGTTACAGTTGTTGTTCCAGTAAAATCAATTTGATTGCCAGCCGCGCCCCAAATATCCGCGCCCGTAGCATGCGATGCGACCGTTGCTCGTGCAAAGTTTTGATGTCCAGAAAATGAATTGTTTACAAGAGTTACTCCGCTTTGGTTTGATAACCCAATAACCCAAGCTGTTTTTGTGCCAGAACCTACAGCCGATGTCACATCAACTTGCAATGCGCCGGTCAATGAATTGTATGAAAGGATCTTGCCAACCATATAATTGATTGTTGGTGCCGCCGCATCGGATATAATCGCATCCATAGAAGGCACAAACTCTTTTCCGGTTTCAATGGTTAAAGACTTTGTTCCTGTGCCGATGGTCAGTGATGTCGTGCTGACAGATGTTGTTCCGTACAAATCCGCTTTAGTATTAAGCGCTTTCTGTATCACAGCAAATTCGTCCCTGATTTGTTTTGCTATGCCACGGGTATCATCGTCCGGCCTGCCTGTTGGTATGTAATCAGTCATGTTATCTTTCCGGTCTGTTTATTTTGAAGTATGGAATGCATGTCTGTAGCGTGAATTGTTCTGTTATCTCGCTATCGCCCGATACGATAATAGCTATACTGTCGCCATTTCCTGGGGTGTGAACGTTTATTTCATCAACAACCGGCGCATCCCACACAAAGTTATCCCAGGTAAAAGAATCCCAAAACCCTCCCTTGCCGGGAACTGATTTAGTTGATAGCAAGCTTTGAGATATGCTTTTTTTGCCGAAGCCAAGGTCATAGCCGACTTTCATTTCTGCATATCCTTGAGCTTCGATTTGAAGTATTGTTCTTGTATAGTGCTTGCGAATTCTCAGTGATTTAGAATGATTGAAGTGCAGCAGCAAATGGAATCTCATTGATTCGCCATCTAATGATGTGCCACGGTTTAACTCGTACACATAGCCATCGTTAGAACCGGCGAGAACTCGATCTATGCCCTGGTTGTCAACAAATGAATCAATCACGTTCATGACTTTATCTTCGCCATAATCGAACATCATTGATGCGCCTATTGTTGGCGCATTGGCATTGCTGCTTTGCCGTACTTGCATGATTATTCCAGTGCCGTCATTGAATAAAATCCAATACTGATTGACATTTCTTACCACGCAACTTGAAATTTCTTTGCCGCGCTTTTCATCGATTAAAGGCTGGATATCATTGGTTAAAACGCTTAATTGGAAATTACCGAAGGCTTGTGAAGCCATGAGCTGAGTTACGCCTCGATTACTCAGGAAATGAGAATAACCAAGATTCTGAACTGTGTATGCTTTGCCTCCGCTCTTTGGTGAATGTAATGCCAGCACAAAATCAGTCGCATCATTACCATACAGCATGAAGTCTTTATCATCGGTCAGAACCAGCAGCGCTCCTGATGTTGCGTCTCCTACCTCGGGCGACAAGCCTGTTATCATTTGACCAGTTCCTAATTCCGCTGATCCCGTGATAGCCGTCCATGAATATGGATAACCTGTGCCAGAATTAAAAACAGAACCAAGAATAGAAACAATCAAATGCTTTCTATGTTCTTTTACGAATTTCGGTGTATCAGGCGTAGTGCCAGTGCGGATAGGAACCCATCGCGTTCCATCGAACTCACCCAGCTTATTCACTCCATCAGCGCAATACAGCCTTTCTGTTCCGGCTGTTCCGAAGAAATTTATAATCTCGAATTCAAACTTCCCGCCTGGAAGCAGAGTTATATTTGTGGCAAGCGATGATGATGCGGCCTTGGTTACTCCGCCGACTTGCAGTGCTTCGGCGCTTTGGAACGATCCAGTGATTGAATCAAATACCAGCGTTCCAACGCCGCTTGCTGTCCACGTTCCAGTCATAAGCAATGCGCGTTTGACAACACCTGTCGCTCCTGAAGTCAAGCCCGTTACCGTTTGTCCTTCAAATATCTCTCCGACTGCATTGGTAAACTGTATTTCCTTGCCAAAGGTTAAGGCGCTCCATCCGCTAATTGTCGCCTTATGCATAACGCATGCCGTGGCTCCAGCATTGTCCCGGAATGCGTAAATATTGCCTTGATAATACTTTATTCCTCGAATAGGCCCGCTTCCTGGAACCGAGCTGATATCTGCGCGATATTCATCAGACGCCAGATTTCTATAGGTAGCATGCAGTTTTGGATCTGGCTCGGAATTAATCAGCGCTTGCGTTAATGTGCCTTGCGCAGAACCGCCGACATTGAATATCTCCTCAACAAAAGATCCTGCTACTTTCGTCAAGACAATCTTTGTAGATCCTTCGATAGCAATGACTTTTCCTGTTGCTGAACTGGTAACGCCTGTAATCGTGTCGCCTATCAGAACGGTTCCGGTAATGACGCAATCAACCACATAATATGCCGCATCCGATGGCCTGGGCATTCCATTAAATCTCTCAATGCCTCGCATCTTGGTATATCCGCCATTATTATCTGGCTCAAAATTAATGCCAGCTAGCACCCTCCCAGGTTTAACCATAGAAGGAATATTGACCAGATCAAGCCCACCTGCTAACGGAAATGGATCAGATTGTAGTGGCCTGATTCTCATAGAAACGAATGATTGAAAGTCATAACAGGTAACTGGTCGCGCTCTAATTGGCCAAGCAATTCAGCATACCGCTCATGCCCCCAATCGATTAATTCCGCAGCCGCTTCGTTAATGCCAAGCATATGGATAGCTTTATAAGCAATAATCTTATGGAATCGCACTGGGAATATTGGCTCATCCGTGTCAGTAGTCATTACAGCCGGTGTGCGCCAATAAAATCCAGATACCGTATACGTAGCATCGTTTGGTGCTAAAGCCAATATCAGAGATTTGGAAGGCGATATAACAATGTCCGTTGGTGAGCTGTACTGTGTTCGCATTGCTCCAAGAAGGTAAGCATTCCTGAATGCGTCGTAATCTTTCCAATGAACAAGGAAAGTCTCGTTATTGATTGAGTCTTTATAAATACGGAACTCATCCGGAACGAAGCTTGAAAAATCCGCAAGAGACAATGGCGCACTGCTTGGTGCATATTCGCCTTGACCGGTGACAGCTATGAATGAAAATGGTTTACGCAAAAATAACCAATCTTCACGCTCAAGTTGAACTTGCTCATACGCTTCATCAACAGCGGAAACGACATCGCTCCATTCGCCTGTGGCGTTATCGGTTGATGTTTCAGAACCGGATATGCCGCATTTGCTGCGAACAAATTTCGCTAGCGACAACCTGTTCATTATGATCTCTTAACGTGCCTGTCACCATTCAAGCGGAACTCAAACCACTTCATGCCATATGGCGAAGGGTCGCTGTGAATGCTAATCGGATAAGCTTGGTATGGCTTGCGAATTACTTCCGTAATATCCAATCCAGTTTGTGGATCTTTCTTGTTTAGCGTTTCAACATTAAAGCAAATGTTAATTAATGCATTAATGAACATTCTTGCAACTGTATAATGTTGTCCTCGCTTGAATTGCATTTTTACGCCTTGCACACCGCATTCAACAGGGTCAATAGCGTTCGGGCTATCTGAATGAGCAATGGAAAAAGTTACTTTTTCTTCCATGAAAGCCAAATCACGAGCGTATTCCTGAATTGCTTTTGAGTTCATTGTATCTTCGGTTACCACCGCAAAATCATCTGCGGAAATTCCAGGCTCAAGTAGCACTGATACTGGATCTTGCAAGCCAACATCGTTTGATTCTATATGCGCTCTTTTCATTATGTCTCCAAATAAAAAAGGCCACCCCGAAGAGTGGCCTGTTAAACTTAGGCCGAAACGGCACTAAGGTAGCGAACTGGTTACGATACTTGCGGTCTCGACGGCAATTGCAGCACATCAACAAAAGTATGCAATACATTAGATGGAGGACCAGCCAAATTACTAGAACCGAATGTCCAAGTAGAACCGCTTGCCCCAACCTTTGTAACTAAATAACCCATTGGGCAGAAATCTTCCGGCAAAGACGCAGGAAACTGCGAAGGTCTTAAAAAGATTGAATTCGCTCCACTTGCCGCATCATCCAAATCTTCAATAGTTCCTTGCGCTACTTTGATATCGCCAGCAGCATTCAGCCCTAGCAAAAACACGCAGCCTTTTTTAGCAGCAAGAGGCAGGAAAGCCGCGCCAGTTATCACATCAGTAGTTGGTGTTGCCTGATTACTTGCAGAAGCTTTTTTGTAAGCTTTACCGACAATAGAATAATGCACATCAGCGCCGATAGTTAGCGTAGTAGTCGTTCCAGCAGCCAATGCGGCCTTAGTTGTTGCGGAAGTTAATCCGCGAGCATCATTGTTATCCATTATTTAAATCTCCTAATCAATTACAGCAGTTGGGTCAAACATACCTGTAGGGCTGACATACGCTACATTTGGAACAACCGTTACATCATCGAGCGCAGTCGTCCCGCCAACAAAGTTTCCTGTTCCCGTAGGATTCACTTTGATGTAGCCGATTATTGCCCTATTGGCGGCCAGAATAGGCCATTTAACATCAGCCTCTGTTGCCGCCTCAGTTCCCATCAAAACATATTTTGTTCCAGCCTTATCAACCGTAAAAACAAACAAGTTATGCTTAGCATTAGTAACTGTTCCAACAAGCGCTGGCATGTCTGTGCTTGCTGCTATCCGACCATTCTTACCTTCGGCTTGATAGTGAAAAACAGTTATTCCCGTTTTCACAATTGCAGACCCACCGGCTTTAATAGTTAAACCAGCAGAAGAATGTGCACACGACCGATAACGCTCTTTAAGCGGCTTTAATAACAGATAGAGAGCCTGCCTTCCGGCTCTATCTGCTATATTAGCCAAGCTTTGCAAAAGTGGTACTTTCATCATTTTAATGTCCTCATAAACAATTGCCCCTTATCGCTAAGAGGCAAGGTTATTAATCAGTCAATGCGCGAGTGGCTACCTCATAAACAGCCATTTGCATTGGATGAATAACGACGGCATGGTAGTACCATTTGCAACCGACTAGACCTTTTTGACCCAATGGATCATGTTTGTCTTTTTGGCTTGGCGTCATGACAGATACGTCCATTCTATCTTTGTTTAACCCGATATGACCCCAGGCATCCTGCGAACCAACAATGACCTGATATACATCAGCATACGTGCCGCCAGTTGATTTAAGAGCAGGGGCCGAACCTAATACCGCTGCGCCTGAGTTTTGCACTTCCACTAATTCAGGAGACTTAATGAATCTAAAAGATTCGCAAACTCCTAACTCATTCGGAACAGCAATACTCGGATCACCGTATTCTTCAACAGGTACAAAATTCTCAAGTTGACGGACATCAGCTTCAAGGTCAGTGTGAATCCACACTGGGAAACATTCACCAACCGGAGCTGTTCCATAATCGCCAGCTTTACCGCGACGCTCCATTTGCTTGATTGTCTTGGCATGGTTAGACATTAGGCTGCGAGCAATTCGGCGCAAGCCGGTCAATGTCATGACGTTATTAACCGTTGCGCGAGAATTTCCTGTTCCGCCGTAAAACTTGTTGGTGCATGCCTTCAGCACGCCAAACAAATTCGATTCGTTCACCAGACCCTTGGTTTCGCCAACATACTTAATGTAAGCAGCAGGAAGATCATCTTCGTGCATATCTTCTGCTTGATCGGTATAGCCGGTCAGAATCGAGAATTGCTTTATCGTTGCTGTAACGTCACGAACCTTGATTGTCTTGGAAGGCGGTGTAATGCCTTCAGATGTTTCAAAGCTGTTTGCAAACGCAATCGATCTATCACCATCAGCATCCTGGAAAAATCGATTAGGTTGCGCCGCTGTTGCGCCTTCCGGCAGGAATTGACGATAAACCACTTGATTGCCGCTATTGCGTTTGAAATCGTCATTCTTACCAACTGCGCCAAGAGAAATAATCGGAATCGCATGATTTATAATCATCCCCTTGATCTTGCCAATTCGCATGGCAGGGTTTTGTAAACTTGAAATAGGCATTTCTTCACTCCATAAAATAAAAAACCGGCTCGTGGCCGGTCATAATTGGAATGATCATTCTTTAGGTATAACCTCGCCGCAACTCTGCCTGATAAGCTTCTTCTTCCAATTCCTTATCAGATTTTCCTATTGCCGCAGTATTTATGCCTTTGGGCTGTACAGAACGCTCTAGAACACGCTTTTTATCAACATTTTGATCGGATTGTTTTAGTGTGCTTTTGTAGTTATCAAGCACGGCAGATATCTCGTCTGGATCGTTGGAATTAAGCACAATTTGCTGAATTTCTTCAGATTGGTTCGCTACCCAATTACCAAACTTTGCGTCCGCGAAACGCACCAAACCATTCTCATCCTGGTTGAATTTTGCTATTTTGTCGTAGTCGTTATGCTTATCTTTCAATCGCTTTTCTGCGAACTTCAATTCAATATCAGCAACCCTTGAATTAACAATGTTGTCAACTTCCTTTTGATATCGCTCAAAGTCTATTGATTGACCGCCCGTTTGAATGATCCCGTTAAAATCTTCAGCAAGAGCTTCAGCCAAGTCAGAGCCATACCCCTCGGTAATCTTTTTAAGATTCTTTGGATTGAGTTTTGCAGCAGTAGGTTCCTGTCGCTGTGTTTTTAAACTCTCAATCGCCGAAGACAAAACCTCAAGCTTTGTTCCGTAAGTTCCATGCGCCGAATCAAGAGACTTTTTAAGCTTAGGAATCATTCCTAATTGCTCATTAAGCTCTTCTTTCGTATAACCTGGAATTACTTCTACACGCTCTAATTTTGGTTCAGGCTCAGGTTCTTGCTTATCTTCTGCCGGTTGCTTGTCTGCCAGCGTATTCACGTCAACAGTTGTGCCAGTTAATTCAGCCGTATAAGCAGCGTCCTCAATCGCCTTTAATTCTTCCTGACTTAGTTCTTTCTCGCTTTCTTCCATGCTTTAATCTCCTATCGCCAGCGTCCCCGTCAGCATAGTTTTATAAATAAAAAACCCGCTCAAGGCGGGTTCATTTAGGTGCTACTATTTTGTTGCTTAATCTTTTCGTGCCAGCAAAAGCATTTCTTTATATGCAGATATTTCACCACGTAAATGTGTCGTGGTTATCTCGCTTACGCCGTAATCGTTTTCGATTCTCAACTCTGTTATTCGTGCATTAATATGCTTTTCTAATTTGCGCCAAAGTTCTGAATTGATTTCTTCCTGGGTTAATTCCTCAATAATCATTTTCTCTTACCAGAATTTATTGTTGAAACGCCATGCCTTTCTTGGCTAATTGTGGCGGCTCGCTAGGTGGTGTAATAACCTGCTTTGCTGGCGTCGCGTTCTGCATCGAAGCAAGCTCTTTTTGCACACTCAGCTTCATCGCGCTATCGGATAAATCGGCTTTGATTTTATCCAGATTTGTTTTCTCTCGATTAGCATACTCAAGCATTGCTAATTCCCTTCTTAGCTGCAATTCCGCTATTTGCGATTCGTAAGTCATTTGGTTGCGTTCGGTAACGCCTTGCGCGAATAATGCATCACGATCTTGATCTGTTTTTATCTTCATCATGTCGACTTCAGCGCGTTTGTCAGCTATCTGCAATTGCGTTTGAGACTTCAATTGTTCCGCCATGAGCCTTGGATCTTGCGGTTGAGCTTGCTGCATTGCTTGCTTTTCTGATTCATCCATTTCAAACTTGCTTGGATCGAAATGCCATGCCTTGATAATTTCATCTATAGTTTTCTTAGGTGAAAGCTCAAATGAAGGATTCATTGCAAATTGCAACAGTTGTGGCAACTGCATAGATTGTATTTCACGCTCGAGTAACGACGATGAACCTGTGGCCTCAACCGTATAGTCACCTTTCTCATCCTCTTCCCCATATAACTGAATCCAGGCGTTATATCTTTGTATGTGAGATACCGTACATTCATCATAAGCCCTGGTTATGCGCCGCAGTAGTGCCGATGAACTCTGAAGCATCATCTGCATGCCCCTGACTGTGTCAGGTGCAGATCCTTGCTGACCTTGGAGCAGGAAAGTTATGCTGGTTGCTTCTTCCATAGCCTTCATACCAAACTGTATTAACGCTGCCAAATCAGCTTGCAATGACGGTATTACAATAGACTGGATTGCTTCTCTGATATCTTTTACGCCTTTGCCAGCCTTGATTCTCCATTGCTTACCGCCGTATATCTCCCAGTTTTTATCCATAGGTTCTATGGCTTCTTGCAAAAAAGCCATCATCGGACGAGAAGCCAAACCTTGGTTATTCATCAGTGTCCGATATGCTGCGAGTACAGTCTTCTGAGGTGTCCGTCCCTGCCTCGCTACGCCAATACCGAAAGGCTGGCCAGCTACTCTTTGCCATACGAACAGGTCAAACGGGAATCCTTTGTCGCTAATAGGCCATTTCCTACCGTAGATAATCGTGTCATTGACCATCATGACATCAACCATGAAGGTTTCTAAATTATCCTGAATCTCGTTGCCGTCTTCATCTACATTGCACTTGCATTCCTGGTCATAATCATCATCGATCAGTCGCAGATCTTTTGATGTAATGTACTTATAGCAATGCCATACTTCAAATCGATCGTCATTTTCTGTTTGTTTTGTCTGCCTTGAATCTTGAATATTCCTCTTTCCAGGACCTTCTTCTATTACTTTATCGATTGCGGAGTCGATATAACCGATACCTTTTAATTCAATCAGCCCTCTTGCATACATGTATCGGCGCTCAAATACATAATCGCCGTCATTAATATATTCACCACAGTTCATGTCTGGGAAGAAATTCCAGTGATTGACAAAACATGTCGCTGGTTCAAGTACTTTCTCTTGAGTTATCTCGCCATTAATATTTTTTAATCTCTTTCTTGGCTTTGGATATGGGCCTTTAAGTATTCCTGTGCCGATCAATGCGCCGGATTCTATTACTTTCCTGCATTCTTTTTTGTAGTTGGACTCGACTAACCAATCCCTGATTCTTGTTTCCGCCTTACCTGCTCTTTTATCAGCCTCAAGTTTCTTTTGCTTGGCCATATCCGCTACCGTTGCCATCGGCTGTCCGTCCGATCCAAGTATCGCCGGTGCGCCGTTATCCAGGCTATAATCCAACTCAGGTATCGGTGTTGGCTTCATGCCAAAATTCCAATCATTAGCTGGCAAAAGGATATCGCCACACCTTGCCGCAGCCGCATCAACGAAGGGCGCGATTATGTTCAAGAAAGCGGTGCATTGCGTGTTGGATGTTCTGACCTTCTCTCTCAATACGTCCGAGTTATTACCTGGTTTATGATACTGCGCTTGGTCTTCATTTCTGTTCAGATCATCAATGCCGTTATAAAACTCTTCATCTTCCCGCCACTGCTTCTCGAATCCAGAATTCTTCCTAGCATTTACAGCCTCATCGCGCAGTTTAGAGATATGCTTGCACAGGTTATCAAACTTCTGCCTACGCTCTTCTTCTTGCTGTTTTTTTAACTCTTCTAGCGCAGCAAGCAATTCCTGGTCTTCTTGCGACAAATCAGATGATTCAAGCATGATATTTTGCATATCGCTACACAATCCAAGTAGGTATGACAGAATTCATGCCGCCATTGGGGTCATTCTGTATCAACGCATTGGTGTTTGGGCTTAACACTGTTGTATTAGAATCCATAGCCGCAACAAAATCTGCCCAATTAAAACGCGGTGCGCCTTTGTTGCCGGTAGTCGCGTAGTTATGCTGGTATATAAAAATGTTTGTCTTTAAGTATTGCGCCCTAGCAATGACCCACGGCATATTCGGCGGATCGTGCGTAATCCATTCCCATGCCGGGGGGGTGGCTGCAGAATTAAAAAACCAACCTGGATTCTCTTTGGTTGCTCTTGGTGATCCATACCCAGGAGGATTGGGAAGAAAATCATAAACATCGTTAGTAACGCCATCCTTGCGGAATTGCCCGGTTTTAGAATCCTGGTCTAGCCCTTGACACTGGTTAATGATTACAACTTTATTGGCCAAATTATCCATCGCATAATAGATAGCATTGGTCGTTGAGTTTGTGCCAAGGTGATAGTTAGGACAATCGAATGCAATTCGATTAGCAATCATTCCATCGATTGCCGCTCCAGATCCAGCCATGTCATTAGCCCAGGTATTATCCGAATTGCAGCCGTCAGCTATAAAATGCTTCGTTAATATGGTTTTCATGTCCTTTAGCAACTGCAGCCGACCGCCAAAGTATGTTGATCTGTTGTATTCCGATGTCAGTATTGCTGGCGTACCTGCCGCTTCTGTATTAACAAATCCGCCAAACGCTGGATTGTCTTTGTATCTGTTATAAAGCGCCGTTAAGAAAGCTAAATATCTATCTCTTAAGGTGTAAATTGGTTTCCCAGCAGCATCATTACCGGTTAATCCACTTCTAAAATTTTCGAGTTTCCATTGGTAACCATCAGAGAACGCGCCATTAAACGCCCACATGTTGTGGTACTTAGTCCACCCGTTTCCGTAAGCTGTACCAGTAGTCAACAAATCAGGCG
>WBZQ01000330.1_pt2 | contig 16671 bp, 17 predicted proteins | sample 5204251 | NCBI WGS metagenome assembly WBZQ01 (sample SAMN12412402, study PRJNA552823) | activated sludge metagenome | isolation source: activated sludge from nitrification reactor of wastewater treatment plant... | place: USA: Virginia | collected 2017-09 | reverse complement strand
CGGGGCGGGCGGCGTGGAGCGACTGCAGGCCACCAGGGCTGCACCGCCCAGGACGCCGGCGGCCAGGAATCCGCGCCGGGTCAAAGGTGCGGCCGTCAGAGGCTGTCGCGTCATCACCGAATCCTGTCCGTGGAATCCCTGCATGAACTGTCTCTTCAAGCCTGCCTCGCTGCGGCTGCGGGTTTGGTGTTGGTTGTGTGAAGATTCGCTCAAGAAGCGAACTCCGCCGGGCCGCACGGCCCGAATCACCCTCGGGCACAACGTCGACCGTCACCGCGGTGACGGTGTCGATCCCCTCCAGTTCGCCGGTCACCGCGCCGACGCAATGCCCGCACGTCATTCCGCGCACCAGGTAGTTCTGCATCTGCGACATCCAATCCCCCTACAGAGAGTTCAAGATCTGGTTCATGGTGTCGATCTCCTTCTGCTGGCTGTCCAGGATCGACTTCGCCAACGCGATGGCATCAGCGGACTGACCGTTGGCGATCTCGTCCTGCGCCATCGTCAGCGCACCCCGGTGGTGCGTGATCATCCCCGTCAAGAACAGCTTGCTGGCCTGCGCACCGTTGGCGCTCTTCAACGCATCCATCTGCGCCGGCGAAATCATCCCGTCCATCCCGGACATGCCACCCATGCCATCCATGCCCGGCATCATTGAGCCGCTGGGCATCATCGAGCCGCTGGGCATCGGAATGGCGGTCGTGGTCGGGGAACCACTGGCGCCCGAGCCTTGCATGCCGGTGTGATTCATTCCCGGCATGTCGCTCATGCCCGAACTACCGCTCATTCCGGGCATCCCGCTCATGCCCGGAATGCTGCTCATCGGCATAACCCACTGGGTCATCCAGCCCTGCATCTGTTCGATCTCTGGGCCCTGGGCGCTTTGATCTGCTTGGCCAGTTCCACCACGCGCGGGTCGATGCCCTGCTTGGCCACGATGATGTCGCTCATTTCGATGGCCTGCTGGTGATACGGGAACATCATATGCACGAAGTGCATGTCGGCCTGGTTGTGTGCCGCGGCCGGCGCCGCCGCCGAACTCGACGCCGACGTCGGGGCGGCCGACGACGTGGCCCCCTTCGTCGCTGCGTTGCTACACGCCCCGATCGCTGCCATCGTGGCCAGCGCAGCCACCCCGGTCACCACTGTCCTTGTCGCCTTGCCCACAACACTCCCTGTCGTCGGCGCAGCCCTTCGGCTCACCCGTCCAGACTTCCCGGCCCTTGGTAGGGCTGTCCTAGCCGTTCTGTGAAGATTCGATAAAGAAGTGCCCCTTTGCTCTGTCGACAGGGGTTGGCGATGCCAGATTCGGGAACAGTGCAGGCCGGTTCATCGGGAACAGGCCGGTTCATCGGGAAAGGGAACACTTGTGTCCATTGCCATTGCGACCGCGCTGCAGACCTCGTTCGGCGACGCGGTGGCTCGCACCCGAGAGGCCTTGGCGGCGCAGGGTTTCGGGGTGCTGACCGAGATCGACATGAGGGCCACCCTGAAGAAGAAGCTCGACACCGACATGGAGGACTACCTCATTCTGGGCGCCTGCAATCCCCCACTGGCCCACCGCGCGGTCACCGTCGATCGCCAGATCGGGCTGCTGCTGCCGTGCAACGTCGTCGTGCGCACCGACCCCGCCGACGACACCCGCGTGCTGGTGGAGGCCATGGATCCGCAACTGCTGGTGGCGGTCACCGGCGAACCAGCGCTGCAGGACGTCGCCGACGAGGTCGCCGCCAAACTGTGGGCTGCGATCGCGGCGCTGGGCGGTGCCGGCTAACCGCCCCGCGGCTGCTCTGCCGGGGGCGGGCCGGGCAGCTTGAGCCGTTTGGGCATCAGGGCGTTGACTGCGACGATCAGACTCGATCCTGACATCGACATCGCCGCGATCTCCGGGCGCAACACGAAGCCGAACACCGGCTTGAGGACCCCGGCGGCGATCGGCAGCGCGATCACGTTGTATCCGACTGCCCACCAGAGGTTTTGGCGCATCTTGCGCAGGGTGCCCCGCCCGATCCGCAACGCGATCGGAACATCCAGCGGGTCCGAGCGCATCAACACCACATCGGCGGTTTCGATCGCCACGCCCAGATCGGCTTGCGCCAGCGCCGGGGCGTCGTTGACGCCGCCCCGACCATCGCGGTCTTGCGGTGCCGGCTCTGAAGATTCGCGATCGTGGCGGCCTTGTCTCCGGGCAGCACCTCAGCGACGACGGTGTCGATGCCGAGTTGATCGGCGATGCGCGTGGCGGTCGCCTGGTTGTCCCCGCTGAGCATGACGACCTGCACACCCAGGTCATGCAGTTCCCGGACCGCCTCGGGCGCCGGGACGTCCACGTCCTGCTCGACCATGAGTTTGCGATTGCCGACCGCCAGCTGCCGGCCGGCCACCGTGGCGGTGGCCCCGTGACCGGGCACATTCCGGAACCCGGTCAACGACGCGGTGCTGACGCCTCGTTCGGTGGCGTAGCGCACGGTCGCCGCGGCCAGCGGATGCTCGGATTCGGTTTCCACCGCCGCGGCCAACCCCAGCAACTCGTCCTCGGCGATGCCCTCGGCGACGACGTCGGTGACTTCCGGTTCGCCCTTGGTCAGAGTCCCGGTCTTGTCCATCACCACGGTGTCGATGCGCGCTGCGGTCTCCAGGGCGGTGGCGTTCTTGAACAGCACCCCCCGTTTGGCGCCTAACCCGGTGCCCACCATGATCGCCGTCGGGGTCGCCAGCCCGAGGGCGTCGGGGCAGGTGATCACCACCACGGTGATCGCGAACAACAGCGCCGCCTGAACCCCGGCCCCCACCGCCCACCACACCACGAACGTCACCGTGCCGCCGATCAGAGCGACCAGCACCAGCCAGAACGCGGCCCGATCGGCCAGCCGCTGGCCGGGCGCCTTGGAGTTCTGCGCCTGCTGCACCATCGCCACGATCTGAGCCAGCGCGGTGTCCGAACCGACCTTGGTGGCGCGGACCCGCAGCGTTCCGATGGTGTTGATCGACGCCCCGATCACGCTGTCGCCCCGCGCTTTTGACACCGGCAGGCTCTCCCCGGTGACCATCGACTCGTCGATCTCGGAATCGCCTTCCTCCACGGTGCCGTCGACGGGGACCTTGGCACCCGGGCGGATCAGCAGCAGGTCCCCGACCATCACCTCGGCGGTGGGCACCTCCACCGGCTCCCCGTCGCGGATCACCACCGCCATCGGCGGGGCCAGTTCCAGCAGGGTGCGGATCGCGTCGTTGGTCCCGCCGCGGGCCCGCATCTCGAACCAATGTCCTAGGAGCACAAAGGTTGTCAGCATCGCCGCGGCTTCGTAGAACACCTCGCCACCACCGCTCAGGGTCACCCCGACGCTGTAGAGCCAACCGGCGCCCACGGCGACGGCGACCAGAACCATCATGTCCAGGGTCCGGGCCCGCAACGCCCGCCACGCGCCGTCGAAGAAAATCCACGCCGAGTAGAACACCACCGGCAGGCTCAGCAGGAAGGCGAACACGTCATCGCGCATTCCGAACGGCGCCGGCACACCGAAGCCGAACATGTCGCGGCCCATCGGCGAGAACAGCATGATCGGGATCGACAACACCAGTGCCACCAGGAACCGGTGGCGCATGTCGCGCACCATGTGATCCATCGACATGCCGGCATGTCCGCCGTGGCCCATCATCTCGTGCGGGGACGGCTGCCCGGCTCCCTCGTGGTGATCATGGTGGGCGTGGCCGGGATCGCCGGCTGGGTGCGTGGGTTCGGCCATCGGGTCGCACACGTGGTCGGGCACCGAGCGGCCCGCGCAGTGAAATCCGCAGTCGCGCACCCAGCCCGCCAGTTCGGCGACCGAGGTGACCGACGGGTCGTAGCTCACCGTGGCGGTTTGGTTGACCGCGTTGGCCTCAACCCCGGTCACACCGGGACGGCGCATCAATACCGATTCCACGACACCGGCCGAAGTCGCCCAGTGCAGCCCCTCGACATCAAGAACCGTCCTCGTCGCCACCGGCTCAGATTTCCCCACCCGCGGGGCAGTTTGCCCAGTTATGCGACAAAGATTCGATGAAGAAACGCCGGACACGGGCGGCACGTATCCTGACAGGACAATTTCCATAGCGAAGGGTTGACGTGGTCGACAACAGGCAGGGTGGCGAACGTCGTCCGTTCCGGGGCGGTAAGCCCGGTGGTCCGGGAGGACAGCAGCGCCGCGGCGGGCGCCCGGACGGGCCACGTGGATCCGGGCAGTTCCGTGACCGTCGGCCCCGCCAGGACCAGGATGCACGGCCGGACCGCGACGGCGGTGACCGCCCGGAAGAGCAGGGTCCGGCCATCCCGGCCGACGTCGAGGCATCCCAGCTCGCACCGGAAGTGCGCCGGGAGCTGAGCACCCTGAGCAAAAACACCGCCGACACCATTGCTCGGCATCTGGTCGCCGCGGGCAACCTACTCGACGATGACCCCGAAGCCGCCCTTGCCCACGCGCAGGCCGCGCGCACCCGCTCGGGGCGGATCGCGGCGATCCGCGAAGCCGTCGGCATCGCGGCCTACCACTGCGGCGACTGGAACCAGGCACTCGCTGAGTTCCGGGCCGCGCGGCGGATGGGCAGCAAATCGGCACTGCTCCCGCTGATCGCCGACTGCGAACGCGGCGTCGGCCGCCCGGAGAAGGCCATCGAACTGTCCAAATCCACCGAGGCTGCCGAGCTCACCGGTGACGACGCAGACGAACTGCGTATCGTCGTCGCCGGCGCCCGCGCCGACCTCGGCCAGCTCGAGCAGGCCCTGGCCGTCCTCGGCTCGCCCGCCCCGGACCCGGAGGCCGTCGGGTCGACCGCGGCCCGGCTGGCCTACGCCTACGCGGATACCCTGGTCGCGCTGGATCGTCGTGAAGAAGCGTTGCAGTGGTTCCTGCGCGCGGCCGACGCCGACGTGGAGGGCGTCACCGACGCCGAGGACCGTGTCGAAGAACTGAGCTGATTTGACCACGTTCGCCACCACCTTCGATGCCCTGCTACTGGACCTCGACGGAACCGTCTTCTGCGGCCATGAGCCCACGCCGGGCGCCGTCGACGCCGTCGCCGAGATACCCGCGCGCACCTTCTGGGTGACCAACAACGCCTCCCGCAGCGCCGATCAAGTCGCCGATCATCTGCACTCGATGGGGTTCCCCGCCGACCCGGACGACGTCATCACCAGCGCCCAAGCCGGCGCCCGGATGCTCGCCGATCGCCTGGCACCTGGTTCCCGGGTGCTGGTCCTGGGCAGCGCCTCGCTGGCCGGAGAGGTCCGCGCCGTCGGACTGGAGCCGGTTCGCACCTTCGACGACGCGCCGGCCGCCGTCATCCAGGGCTATTCACCCGACATCGGCTGGGCGGATCTGGCCGAGGCCGCACTGGCCATCCAGTCCGGGGCCCTGTGGGTAGCCACCAATCTGGACCTGACCCTGCCATCGGAACGCGGACTGCTGCCGGGCAACGGATCGCTGGTGGCCGCCGTCCGGGTCGCCACCGGTGTGGAACCGCTGGTCGCCGGCAAACCGGCCCGGACCATGATGGACGCCGCATTGGCGCGGGGAGAATTTGCGCACCCACTGGTGGTGGGCGATCGCCTCGACACCGACATCGCGGGTGCGAACGCGGCCGGCCTGCCCAGCCTGGTGGTACTCACCGGAGTGTGCACGCCGGCCACCCTGGTCCGCGCCATCCCCGAGGAGCGGCCCAGCTATCTGACCCATGACTTGCGCGGGCTCTTCGCTCCGGTTGCCGAGGCGCTGATCGGCCCGCATCCGGCTTGGCACACCGACGTCGGGCCCGACGGCGCTGTCACAGTCTTCGCCACGGGTGAACCCGGCGACGACCTGTCGGTGGTGCGGGTGGCCGCCGACGCCCTGTGGTCGCAGCGCATCGGAGCCGATCCCGAACTGCGTCCCGGGGACGAGGCGGCCGCGGGTGCACTGCGCCGCTGGTCGCTGCTGGCCTGACCCGATCCGCTAGCGTTAGAGCCGACATGACTGAAGAACCCGACCAGCTGCGTGCCGCCGTCGACTCCCTGTTGGCCGAGCTGCCCGACGTCGACGCGGCGGACTCTGCCGACGCCGATATCGACGAGCTGGCACGACGCCTCGAGCAGGCCCATGAGCTGCTGGTGGCGGCGCTGGAATCGGTCGAGAAGGGTTGACCGCAGTGACCCGGCGCGCCCGCGTCGACGCCGAACTCGTGCGTCGCGGCCTGGCCCGCTCCCGCCAGCAGGCCGCCGAGCTGATCGGTGCCGGTCGGGTTCGCATCGACGGCATGCCGGCCGTCAAACCGGCCACGTCGGTGCCCGTGACGGCGGCCCTCACGGTGGCCGACGGCGAACGCACCTGGGTGTCCCGCGGCGCGCACAAGCTCATCGGCGCCCTCGACGCGTTCGGGATCGAGGTCGCCGGTCGCCGCTGCCTGGATGCCGGAGCCTCCACCGGCGGCTTCTCCGAAGTGCTGCTGGACCGCGACGCCGCCGAGGTGGTCGCCGCCGACGTCGGCTACGGCCAGCTGGCCTGGCCGGTTCGCTCCGATCCCCGGGTGGTGGTGCTGGAGCGCACCAACGTCCGCGATCTGACACCCGAGGCGATCGGCGGCCCGGTGGACCTGATCGTCGCCGACCTGTCCTTCATCTCGCTGGGCACCGTGCTGCCGGCGCTGACGTCCTGCGCCGCGCCGGACGCCGACATCGTCCCGATGGTCAAACCGCAGTTCGAGGTCGGTAAGGGACAGGTCGGAGCCGGCGGCGTGGTGCACGAGCCCACGCTGCGCGCCTCCGCCGTGTTCGCGGTGGCCGTCCGAGCCGCCGAACTGGGGTGGGGGACCGTCGGCGTCACGGCGTCGCCGCTGCCCGGCCCGTCGGGCAATGTTGAGTACTTCCTGTGGCTGCGGCGCGCCGACGCGTCCGCGCTCCGCGAGGCGGAGCTGGCCGCCGCCATCGAACACGCCGTCGCCGAAGGGCCGCAATGAACCGGGACATCCCGACCGACGTCGAGCGCAGCGTGCTGCTCGTCGTGCACACCGGCCGCGAGGTGGCCAACGACGTCGCCGAACGGGTCGAGAAGACCCTGCTGCAGCACGGCATCGCATTGCGACTGCTGTCACCGGAGGCCGTCGAGCAGGGCTCGCCGAACCCGGCGGTTTCGTCTGCGCCGGGCCTCGTGCTCGGAGAACAACACTCCTCGCCGAACCCGGCGGTTTCGTCTGCGCCGGGCCTCGTGCTCGGAGAACAACACTCCTCGCCGAACCCGGCGGGCGGCGCCGAGCTCGTTCTGGTGCTCGGCGGCGACGGCACTTTCCTGCGCGCCGCCGAACTCGCCCGCAACGCTGGAATCCCGGTGCTCGGCATCAATCTCGGCCGGATCGGCTTCCTCGCCGAAGCCGAGGCCGACGCCATCGACGAGGTGCTGCAGCGGGTCATCCGGCGTGACTACCGGGTGGAATCCCGGATGACGCTGGATGTGGCGGTGCGGCACAACGGGGAGATCATCGACCGCGGCTGGGCCCTGAACGAGGCCAGCCTGGAAAAGGGCACCCGCCTCGGCGTGCTCGGCGTCGTCGTCGAGATCGACGGCCGCCCGGTCTCCACCTTCGGGTGTGACGGGGTCTTGGTGTCGAGCCCGACGGGCTCCACCGCCTACGCATTCTCCGCGGGCGGGCCGGTGCTCTGGCCCGACCTGGAGGCCATCCTGGTGGTGCCCAACAATGCACACGCGCTGTTCGCCCGGCCGATGGTCACCAGCCCGGCGGCCATGATCGCCATCGAGGTCGAGGCGCCCGGGCACGACGCCATGGTGTTCTGCGACGGACACCGCGACATGGTGGTGCCGGCCGGTGCTCGGCTGGAGGTGTGTCGCAGTGCGACGTCGGTACTGTGGGTGCGCCTGGACAGCGCTCCGTTCACCGACCGGCTGGTGGAGAAGTTCCGGCTTCCGGTGACCGGCTGGCGCGCTCAGTAGCGCCGCGCCGACAAGGGGAACAACACACGTGCTCGTCGAAATTCGCATTGACTCGCTCGGCGCCATCAAGGCCGCCGACGCGCAGTTCGACCGCGGCCTGACGGTGCTGACCGGCGAGACCGGAACCGGCAAGACCATGGTGGTGACCGGTCTGCACCTGCTCGGCGGGGCCCGCGCGGATGCCGACCGGGTCCGCTCGGGCGCCACCCGGGCGGTCGTGGAGGGGCGCTTCACCACTGCCGAGATCGACGCCGACCCGGCCGCCCGGGTGGACGCCATGCTGGTCGACGCCGGCGCCGACCGCGACGACGACGGCAGCATCATCGCCATGCGTTCGGTGAACCGGGAGGGCCCGTCGCGCGCCGCGCTCGGCGGGCGCGGGGTCCCGGCCCGGACCCTGGGTGGTTTCACCGCCGAGTTGCTGACCCTGCACGGCCAGAACGATCAGTTGCGGCTGATGCGGCCCGACGAGCAGCGCGCCGCCCTGGACCGCTACGCCGGCACCGCCGATCTGCTGGAGCGTTACCGGCAGGCCCGCGCCGAGTGGCGGGCCGCGCGCAGCGATCTGCTGGAACGGACCGGGCGCGCCCGGGAGCTCGCGCAGGAGGCCGACCGGCTGAAGTTCGCACTGACCGAGGTCGACGCCGTCGCGCCACAGCCCGGTGAGGACGCCGAACTGACCGCCGACATCCGCCGGCTCACCGAACTCGACGCCCTGCGCGAGGCGGCCGTGGTTGCCCGCGCGGCGCTGTCCGGCGATGCGGACGACCCCACGAGCGGCGCCGGCGCGCAGGCGGCGATCGCGGCGGCCCGGTCCGCACTGGAGAACAGCGACGACCCCGCCCTGCGCGATCTCGCCCAGCCGCTGGGCGGCGTGCTGGCCGTCGTCGCCGAGACCGCCGGCGAGATCGGCGGCTACCTGGCCGGACTGCCGACGGACGCGTCGGCACTGGAGACCAAGCTGTCGCGACAGGCCGAGCTGCGGACCCTGACCCGCAAATACGCCGCCGACGTCGACGGCGTGCTGGCCTGGGCCGAGGAGTCCCGACGGCGGCTGGCCCAACTGGACGTCTCCGAGGACGCCCTGACCGCCCTGACGCACCGGGTCGACGAACTCGCGGCGCGGGTGGCGGCGGCGGCCGTCGCGCTGACCAAGACGCGCACCAAGGCGGCCACCGGCCTGGCCAAAGCCGTCACCGCCGAACTCGGCGGTCTGGCGATGGCCGACGCCGAGTTCTCGGTAGCGGTGTCGTCGACCCCGGCCGGTCCCGACGACCGGTCGCCGCTGCGGTTGCCGTCGGGGGAGACCGTGCAGGCCGGGCCGGACGGCGCCGACGCCGTCGAATTCGGTTTCACCGCCCACCGCGGAATGGCGGTGTTGCCGCTGGCCAAGAGTGCCTCCGGCGGTGAGCTGTCGCGGGTGATGCTGGCGCTGGAGGTGGTGTTGGCCGCCTCCACCGCCGGGACCACCATGGTGTTCGACGAGGTGGACGCCGGCGTGGGTGGTCGCGCGGCGGTGCAGATCGGCCGCCGGCTGGCCCGGCTGGCCCGCACCCACCAGGTCATCGTCGTCACCCACCTGCCGCAGGTGGCGGCCTACGCCGATACACATCTGGTGGTGACGGCCGCCGGCGGCGGAGCCAGCGTGGTGCGCAGCCTCGATGACGACGAGCGGGTGGCCGAGCTGGCCCGGATGCTGGCCGGGCTGGGGGATTCCGACACCGCCCGCGCACACGCGCGCGAACTGCTTGACACCGCCCGCGGCGAACTGAACTGACCCGGTCTCGATTTTCCGTTGACCGCTGCTGCGGTAGCTGAGACAGTGGGCGGCTGCCCTGCCGATGCAGGGCCGGTACTTCGCGCCGAACTGCGCGTACCGTCATTCCCATCGCCAACCACGTCGAGTGACGCGGAACGCGAAGCGCCACATACGGTTCGCTGGATGTGCAGCGGCGGCACGCCCCGGCGGGACGGTGCCGCGGATGATTTGAGAACTGCACCGTGAATGGCATGGATGAGCCGCGGCCGCGGACCACCGATCCACGGGTGCCGACCCGGCTCAACGCGTCCGTGGCGGAACCGGAAGACGCGCCAGGCTCAGACCCTGGTGCCCGTTTGGGCGTGCAGGTTCGACCCCCGCCCGGGTAGCCACGTGTGGGATCACGAAACGGCAACCGTGTTGCAAATGTGACGGAATATGACTCATGTTGCCAGTGTTACGGCGCGCCTCCGTGGTAAATCGGCCGACGGCGGACACAATCGGGCGTCATGAAGATGTCTGCGCTGCTCTCCCGGAATGCAGGTTCGCGCCCCGGTATCACCGGCACGGCGCGCGTCGATCGTGACGTCGACCGGCTGCTGCGCCGGGTGGAACCGGGCGACATCGTGGTCATCGACATCCTGGACCTGGACCGGGTGACCGCTGACGCGCTGGTCGACGCGAACGTCGCCGCGGTGGTCAACGCGTCGTCGTCGATCTCGGGTCGTTACCCGAACCTGGGGCCGGAGGTGCTCGTCGCCAACGGCATCACCCTCATCGACGACACCGGTTCGGAGGTCTTCAAGAAGGTCAAGGACGGGGCCCGGGTCCGGCTGCACAACGGCGGGATCTACCACGGCGACCGCCGGCTGGTGCTGGGCCACGAGCGCAACGACGAGGAGATTTCCGACAAGATGCACGAGGCCAAGAGCGGCTTGGTCGAGCATCTGGAGGCGTTCGCCGGAAACACCATCGAGTTCATCCGCAGTGAGAGCCCGCTGCTCATCGACGGGATCGGGATTCCCGACATCGACGTCGACCTGTACCGCCGGCACGTCGTGGTGGTCGCCGATGAGGTCGGTGCGGCCGACGACCTGCGCGCGCTGCGGCCGTTCATCAAGGAGTACCACCCGGTGCTGATCGGTGTCGGCGCCGGCGCCGACCTGCTCCGCAAGGCCGGCTACCGCCCCGAGCTGATCGTCGGTGACCCCGAGCGGATCAGCGCCGAGGCGCTCAAGTGCGGTGCCCAGGTAGTGCTGCCCGCCGACGCCGACGGGCACGCGCCCGGCCTGGAGCGCATCCAGGACCTCGGCGTCGGGGCGATGACCTTCCCGGCCGCCGGTTCGGCCGCCGACCTCGCGCTGCTGCTGGCCGACCACCACGGTGCCTCGCTGATCGTCACCGCCGGCCACACCGCCAGCATCGAGGAATTCTTCGACCGCAGCCGCCAGCGCAGCAACCCGTCGACCTTCCTGACCCGGCTGAAGGTGGGGGAGAAGCTGGTCGACGCCAAGGCCGTGGCCACCCTGTACCGCAGCCGGATCTCCGGCGGGGCGGTGGCGATGCTGGTGCTGGCGATGCTGATCGCCGTCATCGTGGCGCTGTGGGTCTCGCGCACCGACACGGTGGTGTTCACCTGGCTCGCCGACTACTGGAACCGCTTCGCGCTGTGGATCCAGCACCTGGTCAGCTAGTTCGTCACACCGCTGGAAGAGTCGGGGTTCTCTGGTGATTTCGCTTCGTTCGCATGCCATTTCGCTGGCGGCGGTGTTTCTCGCACTCGCCGTCGGTGTGGTGCTCGGCTCCGGGCTGCTGTCGGACACACTGCTGTCGAGCATGCGCCAGGAAAAGCGCGACCTGCACGGCCAGATCAACACGCTGACTGACCAGAAGAACGCGATCAACGAAAAACTCTCCGCGGCAGATGATTTCAACACCGCAATGGCGCCGCGAATGGTCCGCGACGCGCTCAAGGACCGCTCGGTGGTGTTGTTCCGCACGCCTGATGCCAAGGACGACGACCTCGACGCCGTGCGCCGGGTCATCTCCACGGCCGGCGGAACGGTGTCCGCGACGGTCGCTCTCACCGACGAGTTCGTCGACGCCAACTCCGCCGAGAAGCTGAGCTCGGTGGTCAACTCGGTGCTGCTGCCGGCCGGCACTCAGCGCCAGACCACCCTGGTGGACCAGGGCTCCCAGGCCGGGGATGTGCTCGGCCTGGCCCTGCTCAACGACCGCAACCCGGAAGCCCGGAAGGTCGACGACACGCAGCGTGAGATCGTGCTCACCGCGCTGCGCGACACCGGCTTCATCAGCTACCCGGGCAAGACCTTCGGCGGCGCCGACACGGCGTTGATCGTCACCGGCGGGCCGCTGGGCGACGACGCCGGGAACAAGGGCACCACGGTGGCCCGGTTCGCCGCGGGCATGGCGCCGCACGGATCCGGCACCGTGCTGGCCGGCCGCGACGGTTCGGCGACCGGGACCGGCGCCGTGGCTGTGCTGCGCTCGGATGCGGGCATGTCGGCGGCGGTGACCAGCGTCGACGACATCGACAGCGAAGCCGGCCGGATCACCGCCGTGCTGGCACTGGCCGAACTCATCGGCGGGGGCAAGCCCGGCGCGTTCGGCGTCGGCCAGGGCGCCACCAGCGTCACCGTGCCGCAGTAACCCTCCCCGCTGCAGCCGCGACGGCGCGTTGCCGCCGGGTTGTCCGCGACGGTGTTAGGGTGAACTCCCGTGGGTCGGCAGGCCCGGCTAGGTGAATCATTGCCCGGCATCGTAGGACCACGGAGGTTTGCTCGTGCCATCGCTTCGCAAGCATTCGCAGACGGCGACCAAGCACATCTTCGTCAGCGGCGGGGTGGTGTCCTCGCTGGGTAAGGGCCTGACGGCCTCCAGCCTGGGCCAGCTGCTGACCGCTCGCGGACTGGCCGTCACCATGCAGAAGCTTGACCCGTATCTCAATGTCGACCCCGGGACGATGAACCCGTTCCAGCACGGCGAGGTGTTCGTCACCGAGGACGGCGCGGAAACCGATCTCGACATCGGCCACTACGAACGCTTCCTGGACCGCGACCTGTCCGGCTCGGCGAACGTCACCACCGGTCAGGTCTACTCGACGGTGATCGCCAAGGAACGCCGCGGCGACTACAACGGCGACACCGTGCAGGTCATCCCGCACATCACCGACGAGATCAAACGTCGCATCATGGTGATGGCCGAACCCGACGCGGAGGGTCGCCGGCCCGACGTGGTGATCACCGAGATCGGCGGCACCGTCGGTGACATCGAGTCGCTGCCGTTCCTGGAGGCGGCGCGCCAGGTCCGCCACGAGGTGGGCCGGGACAACTGCTTCTTCCTGCACGTGTCCCTGGTGCCGTTCCTCAAGCCGTCGGGCGAGCTGAAGACCAAGCCGACCCAGCATTCGGTGGCCGCGCTGCGCAGTATCGGCATCACCCCCGACGCGCTGATCCTGCGGTGCGACCGCGACGTCCCGGAGCCGCTGAAGAACAAGATCGCCCTGATGTGCGACGTCGACGTGGACGGCGTGATCTCCACCCCGGACGCCCCCTCGATCTACGACATCCCCAAGGTGCTGCACCGCGAGGAACTCGACGCCTACGTGGTGCGCCGGCTCAATCTGCCGTTCCGCGACGTCGACTGGCGGGAGTGGGACGACCTGCTGTCCCGCGTGCACGACCCGCAGGAAAGCGTGCGGATTGCCTTGGTGGGCAAGTACATCGACCTGTCCGATGCCTACCTCTCGGTGGCCGAGGCGCTGCGCGCGGGCGGCTTCAAACACCGCACCAAGGTGGAGCTGGTGTGGGTCGCCTCCGACGAGTGCGAGACCGACGCCGGGGCGCTGCACGCCCTGGGCGACGTGCACGGAATCCTGATCCCCGGCGGGTTCGGCATCCGCGGGATCGAGGGCAAGATCGGCGCCATCCGGTACTCCCGCACCCACGGGGTGCCGCTGCTGGGACTGTGCCTGGGCCTGCAGTGCATCGTCGTCGACGCCGCCCGCACCGCCGGGATCACCGATGCCGGATCTGAGGAGTTCGACCCCGACGGCGCCAACCCGGTTATCTCGACCATGGCCGACCAGCGCGAGATCGTCTCCGGCGAGGCCGATCTGGGCGGCACCATGCGGCTGGGCGCCTACCCGGCGGTGCTGCTGCCGGATTCGGTGGTCGCGGGCGCCTACGGCACCACCGAGGTCTCCGAACGCCACCGGCACCGCTACGAGGTCAACAACGCCTACCGCGACCGCATCGCTGAGAGCGGCCTGGTGTTCTCCGGCACCTCGCCCGACGGGCACCTGGTGGAGTTCGTGGAGTACCCGGCTGACAAGCATCCGTTCCTGGTCGGCACCCAGGCGCACCCGGAGCTCAAGAGCCGGCCCACCCGGCCGCACCCGCTGTTCGCGGCATTCATCGCGGCGGCCATCGACTACAAGGCGGCCGAGCGGCTGCCGCTGGAGAATCTCGAGCTCGGTACCCACCGGCTGGCCGGTGCCGAGCTGGACGCCGTCATTCTCGAGCCCGACCCCCGTGGCTGAGCACGATTTCGAAACCCTCTCCAGCGAAACACTTTTCGTCGGGAAGATCTTCGCGCTGCGCGCCGACCAGGTGTTGATGCCCGGCGGGGCGGTGGCACGCCGGGAGATCCTGGAACACTACGGCGCGGTCGCGATCGTCGCCCTGGACGACGACGATCAGATCGTCCTGGTCTACCAGTACCGGCACGCTTTGGGCCGGCGGCTGTGGGAACTGCCGGCCGGCCTGCTCGACCTCGACGGCGAGGCACCCGAGCTGACCGCCGCGCGGGAACTGGAGGAGGAAGCCGGGCTGCGCGCAGCCACCTGGCAGGTGCTCGTCGACGCCGACTCCACCCCCGGCTTCACCGACGAAAGCGTGCGGATCTTCCTGGCCACCGGACTGACCGAGATCGGTCGCCCGCCCGGTCACGACGAGGAGGCCGACCTGGTGGTGTCGCGCTTCCCGCTGGCCGAGGCGGTGGCCATGGTGTTCGACGGCCGCATCGGCAACGCCCTGGCCGTCGCCGGCATCCTGGCCGCCTGGGCGGTGCGGACCGGAGCCGCCCAGCCCCGTCCCGTCGAGGCCGAGTGGGTCGACAAGCCCTGGCGGTTGGCCGCCCGTCGGCACGGGACGCCGCAGTGACCACCGTGGAAACGCCGCTGGACACCCAGCTGCGCGGTTACCTCGATCACCTGATGATCGAGCGGGCGGTAGCCGCCAACACGCTGAGTTCCTATCGCCGCGACCTGCGGCGGTATCAGGAGCACCTGCGCGGCCGGGGCATCGAGGACCTCGCCGCGGCCACCGAGACCGACGTCAGCGAGTTCCTGGTGGCCCTGCGCCGCGGTGACCCCGACGCCGGTGTGGTGCCGCTGTCGGCCGTGTCGGCGGCCCGCGCGCTGATCGCCGTGCGTGGCCTGCACCGGTTCGCCGCCGCCGAGGGCATCGCGCCCGTCGACGTCGCGCGCGCAGTGAAACCTCCGACCCCGAGCCGGCGCCTGCCCAAGAGCCTGACCGTGGATCAAGTGTTGGCGCTGCTGGAGGCCGCCGGCGGCGACGGGGCGGCCGAGACGCCGCTGAGCCTGCGCAACCGGGCGCTGCTGGAACTGCTGTATTCCACCGGGGCCCGGATCTCTGAAGCCGTCGGCCTCGACATCGACGACGTCGACACCGAGGCACGTGCGGTACTGCTGCGCGGCAAGGGCGGAAAGCAGCGGCTGGTGCCGATCGGGCGGCCGGCGGTGACCGCGGTGGACAACTACCTGGTCCGGGGCCGGCCAGAGCTGGCCGTCCGCGGCCGCGGCACCCCGGCGCTTTTCCTCAACGCCCGGGGTGGGCGGCTGTCGCGCCAGAGTGCCTGGCAGGTACTGTCCGATGCCGCCGAGCGGGCCGGGATCGAGACCGCGGTCTCGCCGCACACCATGCGTCACTCGTTCGCCACCCATCTGCTGGAGGGCGGCGCCGACGTCCGAGTGGTGCAAGAACTGCTCGGCCACGCCTCGGTGACCACCACGCAGATCTACACCATGGTCACCGTGCACGCGCTCCGCGAGGTCTGGGCCACCGCGCATCCGCGGGCCCGGTAATTCAAGCAGGCAATTCGGATTCGGGAGAAAAGCGTCCGGAGCGGCCGTCGAGCGCGATTGGCGTGGAGCACACGGATCCGGCGGGTGTTGGCAAGCACGTAGTCGACCGCCGCCGCCTCGCGCCCGTCGCCGATCTGACCGGTGGTGGTGATGTTGCGGGCACCCAGCGCCATCCGCAGAAACGACCACCGCAACAGCGGAATCCTGCGCTTGAGATCCATGCGCCCAGGATAGGACGCCCGGGTTCGCCAGCGGGTCGTCCCGGCCGCAGCCACCCGCGGGATAGACTGCCCAGCAATGTCCGCAAGACGATTGATGGATGGGGGAGTACGGGCGTGACCGACAGCTCAGCCGACGACGTCACGCTGGGTCCGACCGGTCGACCACCCCGTCACATTCCTGAGCCGAAGCCGCTGACCAGCCACGGTCCGGCAAAGGTCATCGCGATGTGCAACCAGAAGGGTGGCGTCGGCAAGACCACCTCGACGATCAACCTGGGCGCCGCACTGGCCGAATACGGCCGCCGGGTGCTGCTGGTGGACCTCGACCCGCAGGGCGCGCTGTCGGCGGGCCTGGGCGTGCCGCACTACGAACTCGAATACACCGTGCACAACCTGCTGGTGGAACCCCGGGTGTCGATCGACCAGGTGCTGATCACCACCCGGGTGTCCGGGCTGGATCTGGTGCCGTCGAACATCGACCTATCCGCCGCGGAGATCCAGCTGGTCAACGAGGTGGGCCGGGAGCAGACCCTGGGCCGCGCCCTGCACCCGGTGCTGGACCGCTACGACTACGTGCTGATCGACTGCCAGCCGTCGCTCGGCCTG
>WBZQ01001417.1_pt1 | contig 16674 bp, 15 predicted proteins | sample 5204251 | NCBI WGS metagenome assembly WBZQ01 (sample SAMN12412402, study PRJNA552823) | activated sludge metagenome | isolation source: activated sludge from nitrification reactor of wastewater treatment plant... | place: USA: Virginia | collected 2017-09 | reverse complement strand
GAATAAAAGCTCTGCCCCAACTGCTGTAAATGGCACATAGCCCAGTTCGTCGATGATCAGCAACTTGACGTTTGCCAAATGTTTTTGCAAGGTACGCAACCGCTTTTCATCGCGCGCTTCCATCAATTCATGTACTAGCGCTGCAGCTGTGGTGAATAAAACACTCAGGCCTTTCTGACAGGCCGCCAATCCTAAAGCTAATGCAATATGAGTTTTGCCAATCCCCGAGGGACCGAGCGCAATGATGTTTTCGCGCTTGTCTATCCATTCACAGCGCATCAATTCCAGTAACAGAGATTTATTCAATCCAGGAATAGCAACAAAGTCGAATGTATCGAGGCTTTTCATTACTGGGAATTTGGCCTGACGTATGCGACGTTCGGTATTGCGCTGTTTACGATCGATGCATTCCAGCTCGCACAATCGTAATAAATAACGCGCATAATCAATGCCCTCACGTGCGCACTCGATACCTACTTCTCATATTCACGTGCAAAGGTCGGTAACTTCAATGTCTTGAAGTGACTGATCAGCAAGACTTGCGGCGCAACCGTGGTAGGGATGGAGGTATCAGTCATAGTACGCCTCCGTTACCTTCTTGTTTGTTTTGGCGAGCAAGCTTAAGTAGGATCTGGGTTCAGTGGATTTAACGCTGGCACGAGGCAAATAGGGATGGAGCGTCAAATCGAGCTTGGCAGGGCGTCTTTCAATTGCACATAGGATCAGATGTTTGATGGCATCAAAGCTAATCGTACCGAACCCTAACGCTTGTTTAATTGCCTGCTCAACCTGTGCTGGGTTGAAATTCTCCAGCAACCGCAAAACCTGGATATATTCCTTGCGACCCCGGCGCTCCATGCGAATTTCAAGCAGCCGACGCAGCCGATCGAATACCTCAGGCAGGACCCAGCCTTGTAAGGGCGCCGCCTGATCGAGTGCACGCGGCTTTTGCTCCAGCAACGCCAGATAATGCAAGGGGTTGTAAATGAATTCTTCTCGGCTGTAGCTGCGCACATGGCGTGCAATAATATCTGTGCCTAGGCAGATATCGATACGATCCACATAAACCTTGACCAATACCTCCCGGTGACCGTATTGGGTGGGTACAGAGTAATCATTGCTTCGATAACGTACTAGAGATAATGGTGATACGCGGGTCGAAATCTTATGGCAGGCATCAAAAGCAACTGCGGGTAAAGCCATCAGCGCAGCTGTATCGCGTTTCATACGTTCAGCGATAGTCTCGGTTTGGCCACGTAGCTTAGCTTGTTGACGTTTGATGTACCCATCCAGCAATTTCGCATTCAAGGCATTAAAATCGGCTGCCATGGGGCGCGGTACCCTGAAGTGGCGGCGACTGTAGCCCACAACCATGCCTTCGACATTTCCCTTGTCATTGCCACGGCCAGGCCGTCCAAATTTATCTTCAAATTAGTAATGACTTTGCAGTTCACTGAACGCTTTGGTACGCTGACGTTTCCCATCACCCAGTATCTTGGCCACTGCAATCTTGGTGTTGTCGTACAGAATCGATTGCGGCACCCCACCCAAAAATGCAAATGCAGCGATATGGCCATCCAAAAACGATTCGGTGTCTTCAGTTGGGTAAGCTTTGACAAAACAACCATCCGAATGCCGCATATCGAGGCAGAAATAATGAGATCGAACCAGTCTCCCACCAATATAACCATCGGCTTCACCAAAATCTACCTGCGCATGACCAGGCAGGTGTGTCAAGGCATAAACATCTCTTTTTGCCGAGTTGCAGCTTTGTGGACATAGTTACGTGCGATGGTATAGCCTCCAGTAAACCCCCAGTAAACTCATGTTCATCACGCAACCGCTCCAGTATCCGCACCGCAGTATGGCGTTGCTTGACATGGACTTGTTTGTCGGCTTCCAGAATGACATCAATGATGCCGGTGAATCCCGCTTGCTTAGGGGAAATGGGCTCTTTCTTATGCTGGTAACCTGGCGGTATAGCGTATTGGCACATCTTCTTGACAGTCTTGCGGTGAATTCCAAAATATCGCGCAACTTCGCGTTCACTTCTGCCTTCCACCATCACCGCTCGTCGAATCTTTACATATAGTTCCACTATATACATCCTCATCGCCTTTTACCTGATACTCATCGCATCAGATTACAGGCATCAGACTGTTACACTTTTATTCCGCGATTGCCGCAAAATTTAGCGCGCCTCAGTGGTACATTTTTACAACGCTATTTATACATTGGAAGGCACTCAGCAAAACTGACCTGAGTAAACTCATTTGCCAGATGATTTCGATCCAATTGAAGAAACGGAAATCATGGAGCGGTTTGAAAATAAGATGAAGCTCATACTGGATGCTTTTTTGTTACTTATGGGCGGCAAAGAGTTGGATTTTTTCCAACCGCTTAAATATTCATGATTGAGCTCAGTTCGCTGGCACGCTAGCGTCAGCAGACTGGTGCAGGAGGCATGGAACGGTTTTTGATGATACTTGATAACTACGGTTAAGAATGTCATGAATCTTGAGCTACAGTTTTTTGGTCGAGAAGGTGTCACAATCACTGATTTTTCCCGATGTCAGGCCCTTTTTAAACCAATCAACCCTCTGTTTTGAACTTCCATGAGTAAACGATTCGGGAATTATATAACCTTGCGATTGTTTTTGCAGACGGTCATCACCAATTGCCGATGCGGCGTCCAATCCTTCTTCTATATCACCACGTTCAAGAATATTGCGAGCACGGTGAGCATTATTTGCCCAAACACCCGCGAAACAATCGGCCTGTAACTCTTGGCGAACCGATAAGCTGTTTCGTTGCTGTCTATTCAAATGTTTCCCATCTTTCATGATTTTCTCGGAAATACCTAACAACGTTTGAATATGATGACCAATCTCATGAGCAATTACATAGGCTTGAGCAAAATCCCCCGATGCACCCAATTTTTTCATGTCTTCGAAAAAGCTCAAGTCAATATAGACTTTCTGATCATATGGACAATAAAAAAGCCCCATCGCAGCTTGCGCGAAACCGCAAGCTGATTGTACCGCTCCACTAAATAAAACCAGCGTCGGTTCTATGTAATTTTTATTTAACTGTTCAGAAAGCAACATTTTCCAGGTATCTTCCGTATCAGCGAGGATGACAGAAGTAAATTCTTTCGCTTCTTCCTGACCCGGAGGGACAAGCTGGGATCGGGTTTGATTTGTTTCACTACCATTGCTTAAAATTTCCGTTCCTTGCATCAAAATCCGCGGGTCGATATCAAAGAATAGGGCGGCCAGAACTATCAAGACAATACCGATTCCACTACCTCCGACTCCTCGGGTTATGCCTATTCCACGTCTATCCTCAACATTTTGACTACGGCGTCCGGTTTTCCACAGCATGATATTCCCCAATTACAAAGTCATAACCTTAGAATGGATTAATTATTTTGTGTTCACGAAATTAATAACTTGCAAACCCGTTGACCCTCAGTGAACACCACAGCTTATCTTCTGCAAGCCATATATTTGAAGGGTTCAGTTTGAGATAAAATCATTACGTTAAATCATCTCCTGTTTTTCGCTTCCCTTTCTCATCTACAGCTCGAATTTCATCTATCTCATCAGTGGAAAAATTCATATGTTTTTCCCGATTGATTAAATTCACTTTTCTTGTTCCGAACGATGAGAATATGTGATACCAAATAATAAAGTCATATCTTATGAGGTTAGGTAATAAAAAAATGTACGACAAGTCACATATTGACTATTTTCGACTTGCAAGCGTCATTCGCGGAGTAAAAAGATAGTAAGCAGCGCGCGATGAATGTACCAATTTGGTAAATGATAGTGTGATGCAAGCCAGTTCAGTTCAGTTCAATTCAGTAAAAGAATTTCTGTGGCGACCGTTTAGCGCTGATAATAACTGCTCGTTCAGGGTATGCTCAGCAATTTGCAGCCATGCACCCAGGGTAATTGAAGTGTTTTCTGAATCATTTCTTTTTTGCGTGACCGGTCTGGCAACGGTCGCTTCGCGAGTGGTGCCCCAAGCTAGCTGTGCTTCCTCTGAGTTTCCAAAAATTCCTTCGGCCTGCGGTAATAGATATTCGTATTGATACCTACACGGCGGCATAACTCAACCATGCTTTCTTCGCATTTCTAAAGCAATCACACTATTTTGGATAACTAGCGCTGACGAGATGCATTCTTTGATGATTTATCAGGAAATCAGCAATAGAGATTCAGAAAAATTAACTAAAGAGGATGAGCGGTTAGTAAATCACTTTTATGCATGTTATCCAAAGTATGTTCTTCCAATGAATTTCAGAAACTAATTAGGGAAAATTAATTAACGCATGAACTGAATGCCTTAGGGCAGGTAGAATCCAATCCTCCTGCGGGATCTGACAAATCAAGCTTGTTTAGCATTTTTAATACTCTTGAATAGTATTTGGGATCTCTTGTCCAAAAGAGGTAGTTAGCTTTTAAACGGTCACGCGCGAAAGCTAGCAATTCTGTAACATCCGGTTCATAACCAGTTCCATCCCACCTAGTCGATTGATAATTCTGATGTTGTACAGATGGCGTCAGCGGAACCGTACCCGAAAGTTCTGGATAATAGTGATACGCGCCCTTCGGATGTTTCTGCTGTAATAAGCCTTGATCTTCCATGAAGATATCAGGCCCTCCCAGTGCCGTTCCTGTTTCTTTGAGTGTTTCAATGAATGGACCGAGAATCCGACGCGGATAATTAGCGAATTGATACGTCATTGTATTGGGAAAATATCGACGTGCCTCTTTATTCAATCGTAATAAATTTCTATAGTAATCATCCATTTTATTGTTCGTAAGACTTTGGGATTCACCCATTGAGCTTTCGGTAAAGCCAATGCCTTCAAAATAAGGATGAGAATTGAATTGCTCACCTAACGCGCGAACCAATAGTGTCAATCGGTCAAGAATAAATGGGTTCCAGAGTTTGATGCCATATCCTCGAATGACGCCTTTGCCATAATTGTTGAAAGGATATACACCGCCCTCATATTTTTCAGCTTTTACATACTCAGGCATAGTGACTTGCTTGATATCTGGCCCGAAAGACTTTAATTCAAACAAAATAACCAGACGCTTATTCTGTTCAGCAAGCTCGGAAAGATGTTGATTAATTAATGAAAAGTTATACACCCCTTCTTGAGGCTCTAATTCTTTCCAATTATAACGTACCTGCAATCCTCTCAGCGCGGGTGTCGATTTAAGCTCCTGGTAGACTTGCCTCATATACCCAGGCTTATTTTTGCCGTGACTTAAAATAGTATAGTAATGACCGGGATGCCATTTGACGGAATTGTCAGAAGAATATGCTGCATCCCCAATACCCATCATTAAGATACTGATAAAAATTAATATTAGTTTAGGTCGCATAGTATTTTTAAAAGACATTGAGGATGATCTTGGACTCCTGATAGCAAACTGAATATAACACGGAATTCAAAAACGATTGGCAATTGTCACCATGGTTGGGACGGGTTGCAAAACAACGATTCAGCGGTGGCAAGCAACATTGCTGGGATCAGTACACGTGGCGACACTTACTTGCATACTTTACTGATTCACGGAGCGTGTTGGGTTGTATGATTTGCCGAGGGCACAGCTAAACCGGAAAGCAGCCTACGTAAACTGATGGTGTGATGGTGCAGCGCAATAAAAACATTGTCAGAGTCGCATTGAAGAACAAAAATGTACGTATTGTTTGGGCGTTACTTGTCAGGGAAACTAAATTCGACTTCAACCATACTTCTGCAGTGCTCGCAGCCTGATCGGCCAGCTGAATAGAAACGTATTGGTTATGTTGTGATAGAACAGGTTTAAAGAGAAAACTTTCTTTGATTGCACAGGTACATGACATGATGGTAAGAGAACTCAGATTGCAAATAGTAAAATCTGAATTAATCCAGGTCCATAGAGCACGTTGACGTAATAAAGTGCTACTCAGCGAATTACACCAGCGACAAAGGCAAATGCTTCGCACAAAGCCCGGCTAGAGGGCTGGAAACTTATACCATCTCAAAATCCTCAATTAAAAGATTGGCAACTGTGAGTTTCCATATATGGTTTATTGAACTCGGACAGTCCAGTTAAGAGAAAATAGCTTGGAAAATTGCACAACTGGGTTGTCTGGTTGTAGCTAACCACGTTAGACCACATTGCTTTGGCGACCTACAATCAAAAGAAATGCATCACTGGGTATGCTGAAACTCAAGCAGTGATGTGGCATTCAGCCATATGTGACAATTTGTCACATTGACTCTACTATCTGATCGATTTAGCCTAAAAGCCTAGTTCCAGAATAGACATGCCTGTCAATATGCACAATTCTTTCGAAAAACCTGTTTTATTCAATCGCCGATAGCCAACCAGACAACATGCAACGACAACAAGATTCATCATTTCTTATGAAACATCGATCAACAAAAAAATCAATTTTTTTAACTGTCACATTCATGGCGGTATGCCATGCACACGGGGTTTCATCGCATCAATTGAACAACAGCCTGACTTCGGCCAGTGCTGCGGATCATTTTCTGGTGACTTGCGGAGAAGCGGATAATCATCATCTCTATGTGCAGATCGACGATTTGAAGGTGGTGGATGGCAGGCAATTCAATGTGCTCGTAGTGAAGGACAAAGAAATTTCAAGTACGACCAATGCCGATGGAAAATCGAGTCCGGCCCTTCGGGTTGCCGGAGGAAGCGGTGTTTATCACGTTTACGTCAGTCAGACTGCGGCTGATGATAAGGCTGCCAATTACCAGCTGGTTTTTCATTGCGAAGATGCCGGCAATGTTCATTTCGATACCTCGGTGTATACTAAAATCGATCAGCCTTGATTGAAAAATAGCGCTGTAAGATTTATTGCTGGACAGTTGGAATGGGCTGGATCGGAATCAAGAGAAAACCCGTATCGAGGCTGTTCCATGAGAGAAAGATCTGCTTTCCGTCGGTAATTAACGCTGGATGGGCTGATTGAGATTGTGATTCGGCAACCGTTCCCGCCGCTGACCAATGTAATCCGCCGTCGGCAGAATGCATCGCCTCGATGCGTGTCTTGGCGCCATCAAATACTTTCCACACCAAGGCTACGCGATTGCCCAGAGCCAGTACTTCAGCGCGGCCGGGTAGCTTTTCCGGATCACCGATTTGCATAGGCGCGGAAAAGGTCTTGCCCTGATCATCTGACCAAGCATAGAAAAGACCACTGCGTTTTTCTCCCTGAGTGAACCAAGCCATATGATAGCGACCATCCGTGCTGATCGATAGAGCGGGGCCATGTGCAGGACATCCTTCGATTTCCCAGTCATCGAACGTGACTCGCCAGGGTTCGTTTAGATTGCCGTCGGGCGATAGCTTGAATAATCCATGATCGCGTATGTTGCCACGATAAACAAAACGCGCCAGTATGACCAGATCGCCATTGATATCCTCAGCCATCGCAGTCCGGCAGCACGAGCAAATGTTTTTTGCCAGCCGTTGCTCCATAGGTAGCGTGATGACCTTTCCTGTTCTGGCGGCAGTGTGGAAAATTGATAAATCGCCACCGCCCTCTCTCTTGTACTCGGCTCGATCGCGCGTGTCGTGCCAAGCGAAATGAACGCGGTCGGCTGCATTTACCAGCATTTCAGTTTGATAGTGATACCATGAATTCGCTTCAGAACTTATTTTGACAGGCGTGCTGAATTGCTCGCCATTATCAGAATGGCTGAAAAAACTGGTGCTGGATTGCCGATCATTGGCGAAGAAGAGCACATATAGTCTGCCATTGCGGTCTACGGCCAAGGCTGGAGGATTTTCATCCCACGCATGGATGGGCATATCGACTGGATTGACGCGAACAGGTTGACTGAATGTCTTTCCATGATCCATTGAATAATCGACAGAAATAAATTTCTGCGACGGTAGGAGGCGCCATAATCGTCCATCGGGTGCAAAGGCTGCTGCGGTGTAAATCTTTTGTTCAGGGAGCAGTTGCTCGGTTTCGGCAATGGAATTCTCAACAAGAGCAAAAAGCATTAAAAACAGAAGATTGCGCGTGAGTCGAACGTGAAACATACAGTTAATTTTAAACGATTTCAATTCGGTCAGTAGCCTTCAGATCAAGCATAAAAAGGCTCGCCATGAGCTAAATCAGAGAATGTCAGAGAAGTGAAATATTAAGGATAACAGATTAAGTACTACCAGGGGATGTGCAACGATGAGCTGCCCTAGTTGAAAATTTCCTTGAACAGGGATTCAAGCTTTTCGCGGGAAACAGAGCCGCTGACACCGACACGCTGATGTTCCTTATTCAGGAAATAAGTGCGAGGTACTTCACCATACCATTTAGGATCGATTTCATACCGCAGTTTTTGGGCATTGGCGTCTGCGAAAATCCAGTTATCGGCGTGATCAAGTTGATTGCCGGTCAATATCGAGTTGACCTGGTTGGTCGCCGACGCATCATCGGTGGCGAGCATGATGAGATTGACACCGGGCATGCTTTTCCTAAGTTCGCTCATGACAGGCATTTTTTTCAGGCATGACGCGCAGCTAATTGACCAGATCATCAATACAAAAGGCTTGTCGGCATATTCTTTCAGCAATTGCTGATAACTGCCGGAAGTAAAATGTTTCAGATTGGCCTGTTCAGCGCGAACTGGCAAGCTCATGCTCAATATCGCAATAAAGAGATAAGTGAGAAAAAAATTTAATAATTTCATTGTGTTATTCATTAAATTCAGAATCGGAATGCAAAGACAGTTTAGCAATGCAAGACAAGACCAGGTTCATGCGATCAGACCATCTCAAGGGTTTGGTAAATTATCTACAAAATTTGATGCATTGGCCATGCGACCAATTGTCGCAGTTACTTGCAAATATCGAGCCAAAGCGCTAATTTCAAAGATATTAAAATATAATAATCAATCAGTTGGGTATGATTATCTAAATCTGTCGCAGCCTATTATCCAATTGAAGTTTTTGAGTTAATATGACGACCGTTTTAATCCTCGAATTTTCGTGCCATTGATTTGAGTAGATTATGCATACTCTCCAGCGTTTATATTTACCCGACGATATTCCCGGTCAGATTGAAGCTTGGCAGCTTAAACTGGATTTGCGAATGCCTTTTCAGGATGCGGACTGGATACTGCTGAGCAAATCTGAACGTGATCATGTCATGCGGTTTCATCTGCATGCCGATCAGGTGCGTTCTGTGGCAAGTCGTGCTCTGCTGCGAAAACTTCTCGCTGAAAAGACGGGGATGCGGCCCGAAGCATTGCGCTTCGAGATCAATGATTATGGAAAGCCGGCTTTGCAAGGTCATGATCGTATTGAGTTCAATGTTTCGCATTCCGGCGATTTTGCAATGATTGCCATCTCCACTTCGGGATCGGTTGGTGTGGATATCGAACGTTACGACCGGCGGATCGACGTGAAGAGTCTGGGTGAATTTGTATTTACGCCTGCGGAACGGAAAATCCCGTTGAAAACGACGGAAGCATTCATCAATCATTGGGTCATGAAAGAATCGGTCTTGAAAGCGCTGGGGGTAGGAATTGCTGACCATCTCCAATCGATTTCAATTGTTCCGACTGACACGGAACACTGTCACATTGTTCATGCCAGTCCGCAGTGGAAAAGCCTGAGAGTATGGCGAATTCCCGCACCGGATGGCTATGCTGCGGCGCTTGCGATTCTCAATAGAGCGATTGACATGGTGAAAAGCTGAAGAGATCATATTGGGCGATGAAATTTTTGAGCCTAACAATTTTTTTTTCCCAAAAAAATTCCATGCTTGCTCAACATCATCGCTATCTAAGCCAGAGCTATAATGAGTTGAGTTTTTGCTTCTAGCTGCAGTTTTTAATCATTATCATGCTTTTGGCGCTGTTTGAGCCACGATTCCACACTTTTCTGTTGAATTCCATGTCCTTTTCTGTCCATCGATACTGGCTTCAAGTAGTGATCGATATCTTCCCGTGAAGGATAAATCCCTATGGTTTCACCAGTGCCGCAGTTGCTGGGCAATGGCTTGGTTTTAAGATCGCGCAACATGCTGATCGTCAGTGACCACTTTACTGTGGATTCGCCGAGCATCTCTTTGGGCCATTCGTTAGTGGTTCCGAGTAGCCATCCTGAGACCGAGTTGGGTTGTCCGACAGTATTGCAGAATTGTGCGGAAGGGAAGAAATACTGAACTTCCTTTACGCATGAAGCGGCCGGGATTTCCGGGAAGAACATAGTGGATATCAAATCAGCGTCATTCGAGTCTGGGTGATCGCCGACCCAGATGATCGCTCGCGGAATATCTTCACCGGTCGAAGTTTTGCCCATGATCGGATAGACCTTGCCAAAGGCCGCATGAGCATGGGGTTTTACAAACTGAACGGCCCAATCATAGCCATTGGCATCCGGAGAAGCGGGGCCGGTCTCCTGATAGGCAGGTTCGAAATTAGGGAAATTCCATGGACCTGATAATGTTGTGTTGACGCGTTTAACCGTCGTGCTGGTGGGAATCACCACCGCCACTTGCTTGGTAGCAACCACCGATCCATCGGTATGCCCGCAGGCATGTTGCACATTGAATCTGACCGGGCCGAATGCACCGTCCTTATAATAAGGCCACTCGGCCTCCTTGCTTTGTTCATAAAGTCCACCGCGGTCATATACCGGAAAGTTCGTGAACATGTGAGATTGGGCGTTGGTCATGAGTAATGCTGACACAGCGCCTACTGCAATGTGCAGTGTTATGGAGTTCTTCATTACTATTCCTTGAGTTAAAAATAGATCGATAACGCTTCTCTGTGTTTCTATTTGTCTTGGTTAGAAAAATGTGCAGCGTATGAGAGCGCTTTGTTAGAATCTGATTTTCCGAAATATTCCAGATATAAGGCTGAGGCTCAAACCCGGTCATTATGCTGATTGATGACCAGTGACAAATCAATGCGACCAATTGTCGCATGTGGCAATTTGCCGCATTGCCGGGTCGATCAGCGAATGAGTGAATTGATGGTTCGGTTGCTGTTGTCGTGATCGTGCGAGTGAGCTTAGATCATTTGCGAAGAATCGCTGATGATATGCCCGCTGTAAAGCACAGCAATTCAGCTTGAAATTACGGCTCATCGGTGGATCATTGAAGTAAAAGCTGATTAATTGTCTACAAGTGCCGTTGCACGATATTTTTCCGTTGGTTTGACCTTAATCCCATTCATACAAGTATTCTTCGTTCCCTACAATGAGGCTGCGACAATTTGTCACATTGTTAACAATAAATCGATCACAGATAATATTTCGCTATTAGTTGAGTAGCAGGTATTTCGCAAATAATGTTGTGTCTTGTCTTCTTCATATCTTGATAGCTGTTGCGTGCAGTTCTTCTTGCTATTCGAATGTCATAAAAAAAAATTTTCCACTGAGGTCAAATCATGCATACCGATATATTTTCACGAGTTCTTGTCAATCACTTTCTGATGTTGACCTTATTTATAGGGATTTTTCATCAGAATGTGCTTGCTCATACCGTGATCGAACCAGCGCAGATCACAGAAGGCAAGAAATCAGAAAATTTTCTGGTCATTACCCATGGATGTGGCGAAAATGCAGTAATGGGCGCAAGTGTTGTGTTTCCGGATGGCTTGGATTCAACCATTGCCGTGAATGGCAATCCCCATACGGGTACATTGAATGATTTTGTCACCAATTGGGGAAACTCCATTCAGTTGTATCAAGATCGGTCGGTTTTCAGTGAACAGGATGTGAAACGGGATTCCAATGGCAATGTAGTGGGATTTTGGGCGGGTGGGGGTAGAACCGTTGCTTCCCATTTGTATGGGCGAATCGCATTCGTGAGCAGCGCAGTGCGGATCAATCCGGAATCCTGCGCGCAGACGATACGCTTTGCCGTAGCCGCAGCCGATATTTGCAAAATCACGACAGTTGATAACATCAATGCTGATAATTCCGTGAGTCTGTGGGTGCCTGCCGTGGGATCAAAATATGATGGCACTCCCGGAGGGCATGCATTCGATTTCCCGGTTTTTTTCACAATTTCTCGGGACTTGACGTCCAATCCGCTACCTGAATCGTGCGGCGGCGTTGGTCAGCAAATCTCGGTACGACCTTCGGCTGCCCAGGTAGATCGCGATATGCCGATTCAATTCAATGGCGCTCAAGTATGGCCCCAACCTTAGTTCGTTTTTTATACTCTTAAAAACAAGGTAATTTCGTAATGGCACTGACAGAACAACAACAAACTTCCCTCCTCCAACTGGCCCAGGCGATGTTCAACGCATCGCCTGGTGCAATTTACTTTGGAGCGTTGGGTAATCAATTGGAAGCCGGGCAATCGTTGGCCAGTATTGCGCAATCCCTGGCAGCAAATGAATTATTTTCGGGCAAAAGCTATGACGGTGATTTGACTCCGGCGGCATTTGCAGAAGCCTTTCTCGAGGATTTGATTGCAGACCGTGCATCAGAGGACAATAAGGCGATCGCTGCAGACTATATCGTCAGCCATATGAATGATGGCGCAACGCAGGCCGACATCATTGCTGAGGTTACCAGTCTGCTGTCGGGCTTCTCTTTGTCTGATGCCGACTGGGGAGAGGCTGCATTGGCTTATAACACCGTCAATGCCGGCAAGCTAGCAGATAATCTTCTGAGTGACAGTGTCTCCGACGATGAGAAAGCTGGCGCAGTAGATTACATTCTTTCTCAGCAAGCTTCCGGTCAGACCTTCGGGCAGATGATCGACTGGGCGATCACGACCCTCGATGGTATCGATCATTCTCATCCGATGTGGGGAGGCGCTGCAGCTTTATTCGATAACCGCATTGAGGTATCGCGTTATTATTCGATCGAAAAGGCGGGTTCATCGACCAATTTGGCAACGCTTCAGCAAACCCTGCGGGGAGTGACTGCTGATGCGGCGTCAGTTGCAATTGCCAAGACAGCGATTGATAACCTTCTGAACAATTCGGGAGGTGCGATCAATCTGGCTGACCTGAACGGGACGAATGGTTTTCGTTTGGATGGCGTCGGCACCAGTGACGATACTGGTGAGTTCGTAGGTAGCGCAGGCGACATCAATGGTGATGGGTTTGATGATCTGATCATCGGTGCGCCGCATAATTTTGATGATTTTTATTCCGGCAACAGTTTCGTCGTTTTTGGAAAGTCATCCGGCTTTAACTCGACATTGGTTTTATCGAGCCTAGACGGCAATAATGGTTTTCGCATCAATGGCGTGGCCGGTGGAGATGCTGCCGGTCAGGCAGTTGGCAGCGCCGGCGATATCAATGACGATGGGTTTGATGATTTGCTGATAGGCGCGCCATTATCGGATGTTCCGTCTAAGGACATCGGCTATACATATGTCGTGTTTGGCAAAGCATCAGATTTCAATGCCACGATGGATCTGTCGAGTTTGGATGGCAGCAATGGGTTTCGCGTTAAAGTCGATGAAGGAGATGTGCTGCTGGGGTGGTCGATGGACAGTGCAGGCGATGTCAATGGCGATGGAATTGATGATTTTATTATCGGTGCCCCACTTAAGGACAATCCCAATGGCGAGAACGCTGGTAGCAGTTTCGTGATATTCGGTAAAACCAGCGTTTTCGATGCCGATCTCGATGTTTTCAGTTTGAATGGCAGTAATGGTTTCAGAATCGACGGAGCTATCTCCGGTTCATCCTTCGGCAATGGCGTTAGTGCTGGAGATGTCAACGGTGACGGCTTTGATGATTTGATTGTCGGCTCCTATAGTGATGGCGCAGGCACGAGTTATGTCGTGTTTGGCAAATCGTCAGGTTTTGATGCAGTAATTAATACAGCGAACTTGGACGGCAATAATGGATTCAGCATTGAAGGCGAAGCTGAAGGCGATGAAGCAGGCTATTCAGTGGATAACGCCGGTGATGTTAATGGCGACGGCTTTGATGATGTGCTTATCGGCGCCAGAAGCTCCGGTGCGAGCGGCGAATATTCCGGGGCAGCCTATGTAGTATTTGGCAAGGATACCGGTTTTGACGCTACCGTCAATTTAACGGATCTGGACGGCACGAATGGTTTTCGCCTGGAGCGCGGCATCGCGGGAGAATTATTCGGCAGAGCCGTGAGTGCTGCAGGAGATTTCAATGGCGATGGGAATGACGATTTGATTATTGGTGCCTATGCAGCCGATCCGAATGGCCAGGATTCCGGTGCTGGCTATGTGGTGTTTGGCAAATCGTCTGGTTTCAGTGCTTCAATCAATATTGAAGAACTGAGTAATGATGAAGGTTTTGCGTTGAACGGAATTGCCGTGGGTGATTCGTTGGGTAAATCGGTCGGTAGTGTCGGAGATATCAATGATGATGGTTTTGCTGATGTGATTATCGGTGCACCTTTCGGTGATGGCGCCATTCCCAATACCGGCGTTGGCTATGTGATATTTGGTGGCTGATGCTCTATATCGCGTTACACAAAAGTATCAACAGATACATTTGGTAAAGTAAACTGCGTAAGAACATACTCCCTCCACTTCAACAAAAGTGATTGCGATAAATACCCTATCGTTTCGGTTGCATTGGATTTTATGAAACCTTATCGAATGGTATTTGCTGGGCAGGAATTTTTCAGGGGAATAATTAAAACTCGCGGGTACAGCGGTTTTGTTACTTTTTGTCATTGTGCTCATCAAGCTTTTAACCGCCGTTTTTATTTTTTTGATCTTTGTTTCTTCGTCTTTATTATATAAAGTGAAGTCAACTTGAACGTCCTCCATTGAATCCCGGGGGATCGTATCATCGTCGATGTTGCTCATGATCCTTGTTTTCAGTAGTCATGATAGGTACTCCTCAACAGGATGAAATATAAATGGGTCATTAATAACCCACTGTCTCGGAACCTGATGATCTGAGCTTTGGGAGCCCGAGTTGAAACTGCAGCCCATATTTGATCGGCTCCTTTGGAACCTGACGATGATCTTGAGTTGCTGGATTGGGAGACAACGCCCTATGGTTGCAAAGCGCTGTCCGAGATTGAACCTGATTCAGAGCCGGGAGACAATTGTCCCTAACTGCTGCAGCTGGTTTGTAACCAGCCCAATAATCCAGGATATTTTTAATCGATTTTTTTCTGTATGGGTGAGGAAGAATTGATTGCTTTTAGTTCGAAAGGTCCATGATGGGTTGATGAATCGACCGGTGGCGGACTGCTTGAATTGCCTTCCTTCGTGTAACGACGTTCTTCTTGGTCTGGCGGAAAATCTGGAGACGGCGCGGGAAGTGAGATTGTGATGGATCATTTTGCGTGGGCCGGCTGGATTCCGCCAGCGAATCAGCCAGCGACATACTTCTTAATGAAAATATGGTGCCGATGCCACTGATTGAGATAGTCTGAAGTGGATCATGATGCGGTCTCGAAGTCATCGATTGGAGAACAATGAAACCCCGCAACCCCGCAACCCCGCAAAGATGTTGTCACCGTTTCGGAGTGCTTTTTAACCTGAATGGTTGAGTCAACTCATGTCTGATAACGAACAGATGCAGCGCTTACCACGATCCCATGAGTCGTTTTCATTCATGAGCATTCATGACTCAATCTGGCGTTGCGCGATCGGCGACCGCAACTTCTGGCGAGGTACTCAGTAATTTTTTCAGCGAGAGCACATCAACGGGTTTAATGAGGTGGTGATCAATATCGGCTTGCTGGGATTGTCGTCTGTCTTCCTCCTGACCCCAGCCGGTCAGCGCGATCAATGTCATTTGACGGCCTTCCGGGCTTTGCCTGATGCGCCGCGCAAGCTCAAAACCGTCCATACCCGGCATCCCAATATCCAATAAAATGACCGAGGGCCTAAACGTATCGATGATGTCGAGCGCGGAAGTGCCGTCATGGACGATCGCAACTTTAGCGTTCAGTTGGCTGAGCAGCGTTGCGATGCTATCGGCTGCATCACGGTTATCGTCGACGACCAGAATGCGTTGTGGGCCGATGACATCAGCCGGATGAGCCAGTGGAATTTTGTCAGCCGTCGAATCGCTTGCTATCAAGGGCAGCCGCACCACAAACTCGCTTCCCGTGCCGGGACCGTTGCTGTCAGCATCAACACTGCCTCCGTGCATATTGATGAGGTGTTGCACCAATGTGAGACCGATGCCCAGCCCACCTTGCGAGCGGTGGTATGTTCGATCTGCCTGTGTGAACAAATCAAACACTTTCGTTAGCATCTCGGTCGGAATGCCCATGCCATTGTCACGGATTGATATGACGGCGGAAGATCCATCACGTTTTGCGCTCAATTGAATTTGACCTTCTTCATGCGTATATTTGGCGGCGTTATTTAGCAAATTGGCAAATACTTGCGTCAGCCGTACTTGATCCGCGTACAGAATGATCGGTTCGGCCGGAAGGCTGATCTGAATCTGATGGCGTGCTGCGTTGATCAATGGCCCGCTGGTCTCAATGGCGCTTTGAATGACGTCGGCCAGATTGATCGGCTGCCGATGCAACTCAATCTTGCCGCGGGTGATCCGCGACACTTCCATGAGATCATCCACCAGTCGGATCAAATGATGTACCTGGCGCTGCATCATCGCATATATTTTGTCGATGGTTTCGTTGTTCACCGACGGTAATTGAAGAATATGCAAGCCATTACTGATCGGGGCCAGCGGAT
>WBZQ01001415.1_pt1 | contig 16681 bp, 9 predicted proteins | sample 5204251 | NCBI WGS metagenome assembly WBZQ01 (sample SAMN12412402, study PRJNA552823) | activated sludge metagenome | isolation source: activated sludge from nitrification reactor of wastewater treatment plant... | place: USA: Virginia | collected 2017-09 | reverse complement strand
CGCCACCTCGCTCCGGCAGCCACGGGCGTGCCCGGCGAGCTGTACCTGGGCGGCGTGCAGGTGGGCCGCGGCTACGTCGCACGCCCCGAGCTGAGCGCCGAGCGCTTCGTGCCCGACCCGTTCGGCGCGCCGGGCGCGCGGCTCTACCGCACGGGCGATCGCGTGCGCCTGCTGGCCGACGGCGCGCTCGACTTCCTGGGACGCATCGACGATCAGGTCAAGCTGCGCGGCCTGCGCATCGAGCTGGGCGAGATCGAGGCCGCGCTGCGTCGCCAGCCCGAGGTGCGCGACGCCGCGGCCGCCGTGTGCGAGAGCGCGACCGGCGACCGCCGGCTGGTCGCCTACCTGGTCTGCGCGCCCGAGCAGGCCGCCCTCGGGGCACGCGCCGAAGAGCAGGTGGCGCACTGGGAGCAGGTGTTCGAGGGCGCCTACGGCGCCGGCCACGCCGCGCACGCGCCCGAGCTCGATCTCTCGGGTTGGACTTCGAGCTACACGGGCGCGCCGCTGCCGGCGGACGAGATGCGCACCTGGGTCGACACGACCGTGGCCCGCATCGCGGCACTGCAACCCACGCGCGTGCTCGAACTGGGCTGCGGCACGGGCCTGCTGCTGCTGCGTCTGGCCGGCGCCTGCGAGCTGTATGTCGGCACCGATCTGGCGCGCGGCGCGCTGACGCGCCTGGGCGAGGTCGTGCGCGCGCGCTCTCTCGACGGCATCGTGCGTCTGGAGGCGCGCGCCGCCCACGCGCTCGACGGGCTCGAAGCGCAGGGCTTCGACGTCGTGGTGCTCAACTCGGTCGTGCAGTACTTCCCGAGCCCCGAGTACCTGCTCGACGTGCTGGCGGGCGTGCTGCGCGTGCTGCGTCCCGGCGGACGCGTCTTCGTGGGCGACGTGCGCAGTCTGCCGCTGCTCGCGGCCTTCCACGCCTCGCTGGCCCTGCATCGCGCCCAGGACGACGCGCCGCTCGACGCGCCGCGCCGCGAAGCCGCCGCGCGGCGTGAGCAGGACGACGAGCTGCTGCTGGCGCCCGAGCTGTTCCTCGCTCTGCCGCGGCGCTTCCCGCAGCTCGCCGGCGTCGAGCTGCACCACAAGCGCGGGCGCTTCCGCAACGAGCTGTCGTGCTTCCGCTACGACGTGGTGCTGACCCTGGCCCCGGTCCCAGCCGGCGGCCAGGCGCTCTCACGACGCTTCGACGACCACCCCTGCGACGCCGCGACGCTCGTGGCCGAGGCGCTGGCCGCGCCCGCATCTCTGCTCGTGCGCGACGTGCCCGACCCGCGTGTCGCCGAAGCGTTGGGCGCGCTGGCGGCGCTCGAGGCCGGGGCCACGCTGCCGAACGCGGCCGCCGCGCGCGCCTTCGCCGCGCGTCACGCTCAGGCCCGCCCCGGCGTGGAGCCCGAGGACCTGTGGGCGGCGGCCGAGCGCGCGGGCCTGGAGCTGCGCCTGTCGCCGGGCCGCACGCCGGGCGTCTACGACGCGCTCTTCCGCGCGCCCGGCGTGCCGCCGCCCGAGCCCGCCCCGCCAGCGGACGGCCCACTCGAAGCCTGGGCCACGTCTCCCGTGCGCCAGCGCAGCGCGCGGGCGCTCGCGCCCGAGCTGCGTCGTCGCCTGCAGGCCGAGCTGCCCGACTACATGGTGCCGTCGGCTTTCGTGCGTCTCGAACGCCTGCCCCTGACGCCCAGCGGCAAGCTCGACCGGCGCGCGCTGCCCGCGCCTCCGCCACCCGCGCCGCTCGAAGCCGACGCGCCCGCGCGCACGCACGCGGAGCAGGTGCTGGCCGAAGCCTGGGCCGACGTGCTCGGCTTGCCGCGCGTCGGCATCCACGCCAATTTCTTCGAACTGGGCGGCGACTCGATCCACGCCATCCAGGTCGTCGCGCGCGCGCGGCGCGCGGGCCTGGCGCTGGCTCCGCGCCAGGTGTTCCAGGCCCCGACGATCGCCGAGCTGGCGCGCGACGCCGAAGCCCTCGCCGACCAGGCCCCGGCGGCCGCCGGCGACGAGCGCCTGCCGCTCACGCCCGCGCAGCGCGCGCTGCTCGAGGCGCCGGCGCTGGCGCCCTCCGAAGCGCGCCTGCTGCACGCGCCCCAGGCGCTCGACTGCGAGGCGCTGGCGCAGGCGCTGGCCGCCCTGGCCGCGCGCCACGCGGCCCTGCGCCTGCGCTTCGAGCACGCGCCGGACGGCTGGCGCCAGCACGTCGCGCCCGTGCCCCCGGCGCGCGCGGCCGTGCTTCAGGACGCGCTCGACCTGTCACTGCTCGAAGGCGCCGCGCTGGCACAGGCGCTGCTCGACGAGAGCGCGCGGCTGGCGCATGCCGTGGCCGTGCCGCAGGGCCCACTGTGGCGCGTGCGGCCGCTGCGACTCGCCGCTCAGGGCGCGCTGATCTGGGCCGCACACCCGTTGGCCATCGACGGCGACTCGTGGGAACTTCTGGCGCGCGAGCTGCCGGCCGACTACGAGCGCGCCCGCGCCGGCGCCCCGCCGCGCCTGGCGCACGAAGCGGCGGCCGAACCCGCCGGGGTGCGCGAGGCGCCGTCGGCCGCGCGCGCGCCGCGCGCCCGCGACGGCGAGCTCCCGCAGACCGAGCGCGCGCTGCTCTCCGAGGACGAGACGCGCGCGCTGCGACGCGCCGCGACGCGCGCCCGCGCACAGGTCGACGAGCTGTTGCTCGCGGCCCTGGCGTTGGCGCTCGCGCCCACGTCCACGCTGGTGCTCGAGCTCGAGCGCGACGCCGTGCAGGCCGCCACGCCGCGCGCCTCCGCCGGCGCCTTCACGCTGGCCCGTTGTCTGCAGCTTGCACCCGCGGACGCGCGCGCGCCGGAACGCGTGCTGCGTGCCGTCAAGCGCGCCCCGGCCGCGGCCGACGACGAGGCGCCGCCGCTCGCCGTGCTGCGCGTGAGCGCCGGCGCACCCGCGCCGACGCACGGCTGGAGCCTCGCGCCGCGCCGCCTGCCCGGCGGCGTCGCGCTCGAGGTCGTGGCCGAATCGCACGACGCGCGTCTGGCGCTCGAATGGCGCCTGGCCGCGGGCGCGCCCTGGCGCGCGTCGGAGCTGGCCCACGCGCACCGCCAGGCGCTGCGCGCGCTGATCGCGGAGCTGGAGCGGTGTCCGAGCGCGGCGTTCGGGCCGCACGACTTCCCGCTGGCGCGGCTGCAGGACGACACTCTGGCGGCGCTGCTGGCGCGTTGTCCCGACCTCGAAGACGTCTATCCGCTCACGCCCATGCAGCGCCACATGCTCCAGGAGCGCCTCGAGCGCCCCGAGGCCGGCCTCTACGTGATCCACCAGGTGATGCCGTTCGAGCATGGCGACTTCGATGCCGAGTCGTTCCGCCAGGCCTGGCAGGCCACGGCGCGACGCCACGAGCCGCTGCGCACGAGCTTCGCCTGGGAGGGACTGCCGGAGCCGCTGCAGGTGGTGCGCCGCGAGGCCGCGCTGCGCGTGGAGCTCGAAGACCTCGGCCAGCTCGACGCGGCCGCGCAGGAGGCGCGCGTGGCGGCCTTCGTGGTCGAGCGGCGCCGCGCGGGGTTCGCGCTCGATGAGGCGCCCCAGTCGCAGGTGCGCGTGTTCCGCCTGGGTCCAACCAGCTACAAGCTGTACTGGGCCTTCAACTACATGCTGCAGGACGGCTGGAGCTTCCCGCTGGCCTTCGGCGAGGCCCTGGCGCGCTACGACGCGCTCGCGCAGGGCCGGCCGCTCGACGAGACGAGAGCCCGGCCGCACGCCGAGTTCCTGGCGCTCCTGGCCGGGCGCGAACGCGAGGCCACGCGCGCGTACTGGAGCCGCGCGCTGGCGGGCGTGAGCGGGCCGACCCTGCTGCCGCGCTCGCCCTCTCCCCCAGCCGGCCCCGACTACGTGAAGCTGGAGGGCGAAATGGGACCAGCGCTGCTCGCGCAACTGCGCGCCTGCGCGCGCGCGCACCAGCTCACGCTGAACACGCTCGTGCAGGGCGCCTGGGCGGCCGTGCTGTCGGCGCGCAGCGGGCGCCGCGACGTGCTCTTCGGCGCCATCGCCTCGGGGCGACCGTCCGAGCTGCCCGAGGTCGAGCAGCGCGTGGGCTTCTTCAATCACATGGTCGCGGTGCGCGCCGCGGTCGATCCCGAGCGGCCGCTGCTGGCCTGGCTGCGCGCGCTGCAGGCCGACCAGGCCGACGTGCGCCAGCATGAGTACGTGACCGAGGCCGAATTGCGCGCCTGGGCCGGCCTGCCGTCCGGAGTGACGCTGTTCGACAGCTATCTCGTGTTCGAGAATTTCCCCATGAGCGACGACTTCATCCGCCGCGCCGACCGTTGGCGCTTCGGCAACGTGAGCGCGTTGGCCCAGACCGAGCACGCCCTGCGCGTCGAGATCCTGCCGGTCGGCGCCCTGTGGCTGGGCCTCGCCTACCGGCCGCGCGACTTCGCCGCACCCGACGTGCAAACCCTGCTGGCCGACTTCCAGTCCGTGCTGCGCCGCCTGGCGGACAACCTCTCCGAGCGCGTGGCCGTGCTGCTGCCCGAGGCGCGCCGATGACGCCGCTGGCCGGCGGCCTGCGCCTCTTCACGTTGGTCTGGTTCGGCCAGCTCGTGTCGCTGGTGGGTACGGGCCTGACCAACTTCGCGCTCGGCCTGTGGATCTACAAGGCCACCGGCTCCGTGACCGACTTCGCCCTGCTGGCGCTGTGCGGCACGCTGCCCGGAGTTCTGCTGTCGCCATTCGCGGGCGTCGTGGTGGACCGCTGGGATCGTCGCCACGCGATGCGCGCGGCCGATGCCGGGGCCGGCCTGGTGAGCCTGGCCTACGCGCTGCTGATCGCCGGCGGCCACCTGCAGACCTGGCACGTCTACCTGGGCGCGGCGCTGGCCTCGGCCTGCGGCGCGCTGCAGTGGCCGGCCTACGCCGCGATGGTGCCCATGTTGGTGCCCGAAGCGCAGCTCGGACGCGCCAACGGCATGGTCCAGACCGCCCAGGCCGCGTTCCCCATCGTGGCTCCGCCCCTGGCCGGCGTGCTGGTGCAGTGGCTGGGCGTCGCGCCGATCCTGCTGGTCGACTTCGCGACGTTCCTGTTCGCGGTCGGCACCGTCTCGTTGCTGCCGCCGCTGCCGCCGCCGCGCGCGGAAGTCGGCGCTGACGCGCCCGCGCCGAGCTTCTGGTCGGAAGCCCTGGCCGGCTTCGCCGTGTTGCGCAAGCAGGGCGGCCTGCTGGGGCTGCTGGCGTTCTTCGCGGCCCTCAACTTCACGGTCAGCGCCGTCGAGGTGAGCTTCACGCCGCTCGTGCTGGAGCTCGCCAACCCGGGCACGCTGGGCGCGCTGCTGGCGCTCGGCGGCGGCGGCATGCTGCTTGGCGGACTGGCCCTGACGGCGTGGGGCGGGCCGCGACGTCGCATCGACGGCGTGTTGGGCTTCGGCCTGCTGGCCGGCGCCAGCCTGGTGCTGGCCGGCCTGGTCCCACGGCTCCCGATGTTGGGCGCGGCGTCGTTCGTGGTGGGCGCCTGCGTGCCCATCATCAATGGCTGCAGCCAGGAGATCTGGCAGCGTCGCGTGGCCCCCGAGTTGCACGGGCGCGTGTTCTCGATCCGCGCCATGGTGGCCTGGTCGACCGCCCCGCTGGCGTATGCTCTGGCCGGACCGCTGGTGTCGTTGGCCGCGTGGTCGCTGGGCACGCTGCGCGGGACGGCGCCCACGCGCGCCGCGTCGCTCGCGGCCGTGATCCTCGGCGTGGGTCTGCTGCCGCTGGTCGCCGCCGCCTGGGGCTACGCCACGCGCAGCGTGCGCGAGATCGAACAGGGGTCGCCCGAGACGCACGAGCCGCGCCCCGAGCGTTGAGCGCGCGTCCGCGGCCCGGGGCCGCGACGCGAGGGAGGCCATGACGATGGAGTGGCTGCTGCGCGACCTGCGCCAGGCGCTGCGCCTGCTGCTGCGCCGACCGCTGGTGAGCACGCTGGCCGTGCTCTCCCTGGCGCTCGGCATCGGCGCCAACACGGCCGTCTTCAGCATCGTCAACGCCCTGTTCTTCAAGTCCCTGCCGGTGGCGCAGCCGGACACGCTGGTGGCGCTCTACACGGTCGATCAACGCAACCCCGGCCTGAACCCGCTCTCGCACCTCAACTGGAAGGACCTGCGCGAGCAGCGCGACGTCTTCGCAGAGGTCACGGCCTACGACTGGGTGCCGCTCAGCGTCGCGACGGGCGGCGAGGCCGAACTGAGCTTCGGCCAGCTCGTGGCGGGCAACTACTTCCAGACGCTCGGCACCAGCGCCGCCCTGGGTCGCCTGATCGCTCCCGCGGACGACGTCACGCCCGGCGCGCACCCGGTCGTGGTGCTGAGTCACGCCTTCTGGACGCGACGCCTGGGCGGCCGCGCGGATGCGGTCGGACGCACGTTGCTCGTCAACGCCACGCCCTTCACGGTGATCGGCGTGACGCCGCGCGAGTTCACGGGCGTGACCGTGGGCCTGCAGCCCGAGCTGTGGGCGCCGATGGCGATGAACCGCGCGCTGCGCCCGGACGCCAATTGGTACGAGCAGCGCCGCGGCCTGTTCCTGTCCGCGCTGGCGCGCCTGGCGCCGGGGGTCACGCCGGCCGGGGCGCAGGCCGCGGTCGCGACGCTGGGCGAGCGTCTGGCGCGCGAGTACCCGGCCGACAACGAAGGGCGCTCGCTGCGTGCCGTGCCCTTCGCCCATGCGACGCTGCCCCCGGGCCTGCGCGAGCCCGCCCTGGCCGCGGCCGCGATGCTGGGTGTGATCGTGGGGCTGGTGCTGCTGATCGCCTGCGCCAACGTCGCCAACCTGCTGCTGGCGCGGGCCGTCTCGCGACGCAAGGAGATCGCGCTGCGCCTGGCGCTGGGCGCGAGCCGCGCCGCGCTGCTGCGCCAGTTGTGGAGCGAGAGCCTGCTCCTGGCGCTGGCCGGCGCGGCCGGCGGCCTGCTCGTGGCGCTCTGGGCACGCGGCGCGATCCTGGCCTTCCTGCCCAGCCTGCCGCTGCCGATCACGGTCACGCTGGGGCTCGAGCTCGACGCGCGCGTGCTGCTCGCGACGCTCGCGCTGGCGCTCGCGACCGGGCTGCTGGCGGGCCTGGCGCCGGCCTGGCAACTGGCCCGGCCGCAGCTCGTCACGGCGCTCAAGGAGCGCGGCGGCAGCGAACCGCGCGTGGCGCGGCGCTTCGGCCTGCGCGACCTGCTGGTGGGCGCCCAGGTGGCGCTGGCTTTCGTGGCCCTGGCCGGCGCGGGCCTGTTCGTGCGCAGCCTGGCCGCGGCACAACGCAGCGACCCGGGATTCGACACGACGCGCCTGGCGCTGGTCTCGTTCGACCTGACGCTGCAGGGTCACGACGAGCAGCGCGGGCGACTCTTCGTCGAGCAGGCCCTGGAGCGCGTGGCGGCACTGCCCGGGATCGAGCGCGTGGCCGTGGCCCAGAGCGGGCCGCTCAATCTGGCGCTGGCGCGCTCGGTCTTCCCCGAGGGCGAAGAGGGCGGACGCGGCGTGTTCGTGCAGGTCAACGCCGTCAGCCCCGGCTACTTCGAGACGCTGGGCGTGCCGCTGCTGCGCGGACGCGCGTTCGGTGCCTCAGACCGGCGCGGCGCGCCGCTGGTCGTGGTGGTCAACGAGACCATGGCCGCGCAGTTCTGGCCCGGGCGCGACCCGCTCGGACAGCGCTTCCGCTTCTTCGGAGAGAGCAGCGCGCTTCAGGTGGTGGGCGTCGCGCGCGACGCGAAGTACAACACGCTGGGCGAAGATCCACAGCCCTACCTGTACCAGCCGCTCGACCAGGCCTTCAGCGGCGCGCTCACGCTCGTGGCGCGCGCGCAGGGCGACCCGGCCCTCGTCCTCCTGCCCATGCAGCGCGAACTGCGCGCGCTCGTGCGCGACCTGCCCCTGGCGGGCCTGTCGACGGTGGAGCAGCTCATCGCCAACTCGCTGTGGGCCTCGCGCCTGGGCGCCTCGCTGCTGGCCGCCTTCGGCGCGCTGGCGCTGGCCCTGGCCGCCGTCGGGATCTACGGGGTCACGTCCTACGCGGTCTCGCAGCGCGCGCCCGAGATCGGCGTGCGCATGTCGCTGGGCGCCGATCGCGGCGCCGTGATGCGCCTGGTGCTGCGTCGGGGCATGCTGGTGGTGGGCGTGGGCCTGGCGCTGGGCGCCGCCCTGGCGCTGGCGCTGGCGCGGCTGCTGGCCGCGCTGCTGTTCGTCAGTCCCAGCGACCCACTGGTGTTCGTGGCCATGGCCGCGACGCTGGCGGCCGTGGGCGCGCTCGCCAATCTCTTCCCGGCGCGGCGCGCGGCGACCGTCGATCCGCTCGTCGCGCTGCGCTGCGAGTGAGCCCCGCGCGCGTCCCTCGCGCCCCGTCGCACGCCGCACCCCAGCCTGCCCGCTGAACAGCGGCCTCTCCGATGGGCGAGCGGCCCGACGTGCTTCGCGCCACAGGCACGAGCGCTCCGAGTCCGGCTGTGAGTGCCTCCCCACGCCCATCGTGCGTGTGCACTATTTTGCTCTTGATTTGTGATTTTTACAGCATTATAGTGCGCGCAATTTTCCGTGCTCGAACAGGACTGCACGTCTTCGGACGACGCTGACGGGAGGTGCGTGTGCGCGCTGCGTTCGTGAACGCGTGGGGATTGGCCGCGGCCATGCTGGCCGTGCTGGCGGGCGGCGTGGCCCTTGCGATGCAGCCCTGGTTCCCGCTCGTGGGCTCGCTGCACGGCGCGGGCGTACAGGTCATGCTCGATTACACCTTGGCGGTCACCGGCGCGCTGTTCGTGGCCGGCCACCTGGTGCTGGCCTGGCTGATCGCGCGCGCCGCGCGCCCGCGTCCCGAGGCGGGCCTGCCCACGCCGCGGCGTGAGCGCCTGGTCGGGCTGGTGCCGGCCGTGTTCATGGCGCTCGTGGCCGAAGGCGGCGTGCTGGCGCTGGGCCTGCCGGTCTGGGCGCGCTACTACGGCCCGCCGCCGGCCGACGCGCTGCGCGTGGAAGTGGTCGCGCGGCAGTTCTTCTGGGCCGTGCGCTACCCCGGGCCCGACGGCCAGTTCGGAGCCACGGCCGCGCGCCTGATCGACCCCGACAACCCCATCGGCCTCGACCGAGCAGACCCGGCCGCGGCCGACGACGTGGTGCTGCTCAACGAGCTGCACCTGCCGCAGGACCGCGCCGTGCGCGTGCTGTTGCGCTCGACCGACGTGATCCACAGCTTCAACGTGCCCGAACTGCGCGTGAAGCAGAACGCCGTGCCCGGCATGCGCGTCGACGTCTGGTTCACGCCCACGCGCGCCGGACGCTACGAGTTGGCCTGCAATCAGATCTGCGGCCTGGGTCACTACCGCATGCGCGGCTTCGTCGAGGTCAGCACGGGCCCCGACTTCGAGCGCTGGCTCGCCGAGCAGAACACGCCCTGAGACGGGCGCGCCGCGCGCCCGCGCAGCCCCCCCCGAGCCGAGGAGGAACGCCGACATGACGCACGCCCAGCCCGGCAGCTTCTGGACACGCTACGTGTTCAGCCGCGACCACAAGGTCATCGGTCTCCAGTATTACTTCACCGCGATGTTCATGGCCGTCGTGGGCGGGCTGCTGGCGCTGATGATCCGCTTGCAGGTGGCCTGGCCCACGCACGACTGGTCGTGGCTCGAGAAAGCCATGCCCGACGCGCTGGCCGGCGGCGTGATGAAGCCCGAGTTCTACCTGGCGCTCGTGACCATGCACGGCACCCTCATGGTCTTCTTCGTCATCTCGCTGGCGCTCGTCAGCGGCTTCGGCAACTACATCCTGCCGCTGCAGATCGGCGCGCGCGACATGGCCTTCCCGTTCCTCAACGCGCTCTCCTACTGGGTCATCGTGCCGGCCAGCCTGCTCATGCTGGCCTCCTTCGCGGTCACCGGCGGCGCGCCCGCCGCGGGCTGGACCGCCTATCCGCCGTTGTCGGCGGTGAAGGACGCGGTGCCGGGTTCGATGGCGGGACAGACGCTCTGGATCCTGGGCATGGCGCTGTTCATCGCCTCCTTCACGATGGGCGGCCTGAACTACGTCACGACCGTGCTGAACCTGCGCGCGCCCGGACTCTCCATGAGCCGCCTGCCGATGACCACGGTGACGCTGTTCATCAGCTCGGTCATCGGTCTGCTGGCCTTCCCGCCGCTCACGGCGGCCGCCGTCATGCTGCTGTTCGACCGCGAGGCCGGTACGAGCTTCTTCCTGCCCGGCGGGTTGGTGTTCGCCAACCGCGTGCTGTCGCACGACGGCGGTTCGCCGCTGCTGTGGCAACACCTCTTCTGGTTCCTGGGCCATCCCGAGGTCTACGTGCTGATCCTGCCCGCGCTGGGCATCGCCTTCGACGTGCTGGCGCCCATGGTGCGACGCCCCGCCTTCGGCTATCGCCTGTCGGTGATCTCGCTGTGGGCCATCGCCGCGCTCAGCATGGTGGTGTGGGGCCACCACATGTACGTGAGCGGCATGCACCCGCTGCTCGGCGAGGTCTTCGCCATCGGCACGCTGGCCATCACGGTGCCCTTCACCGTCGTGATCGTCAACCTGCTCGCGACGCTGTGGGGCGGACGTTGGCGCTTCGACACGCCGCTTCTGTTCGTGCTCGGGCTGCTGAGCTTCGTGGGCACCGGCGGCCTGGGCGGCCTGTTCCTGGGCAACGCGCTGTCGGACATGTATCTGCACGCGACCTACTTCGTCGTCGGTCACTTCCACTTCATGATCGGCTGGGTGACCCTGTTCGGAGTCTTCGCCGGCACCTACTACTGGTTCCCCAAGATGTTCGGACGGGCGCTGCACGAAGGCCTGGGCAAGCTGCACTTCTGGCTGACGTTCCCGAGCGTCTACGTGATCTTCCTGACCATGCACTTCGTGGGCTTCACGGGCATGATGCGCCACATCTACGACCCCGAGCAGTACGACTTCCTGAAGCGCATGCAGGGCTGGAACGCGCTCATCAGCGTGGCCGCGTTCGTGCTCTTCGCGGCCCAACTCCTGTTCCTCGTCAACTTCTTCTGGAGTCTCAAGCGCGGGCGCGTGGTCAGCGACCCGAACCCCTGGAAGGCCAACACGCTCGAGTGGACCGTGCCCAACGCGCCGCCGCACGGCAACTGGCCCGGCGAGGTGCCCGAGGTCCACCGCGGGCCGTACGAGTACGGCCCGGGCGACGAGCACCGGCCACAGAGCATGCCCGCGGCGCCCGTCGTGCCGGCCTCCTGATCCTGGCGCGCGCACGAGGACGACGCCTCGCGCACGTGTCTACGTGCGGGTCGTCCGGCGGCTCACGACGCGCGCGAACACGCGCGCCAGGTCGGGCAGGCGCAGCGTCAGCCCGCGCGCGTGGGCCAGCCACAGACGCGCGTTGACGTGACGCGGGCCGGGCAGCCCGTAGCGCGCCGCGAGCTGGCTGCGGCTGGGCAGCGCCAACGCCTGGGCCGTCTTCAGCGCGCGCCACCAGCGCGGCTCGTCACTGAGCGAGCGCCACAGGCTCGCGACGGCCAGCGCGCGACGATAGTCCGGGTCGAGAGCAGTGGCGACCACGTGCGCCAGCAGCGCGGCCTGCACGGGACGTGCGTCGAGTCCGTCCAGATCGCCGGCTGCGAGCGCGTCGCACAAGCCCAGCAGTGCCTCGACGCGCTCCGCCGGCACGTCGCTGGCGAGCCAGTCACGCGCCGCCAGCCCGCGCGCCAGGCGGCCGGCCGGAAGCACGTCGATCACGTCGGCCAGCAGACGCGCGAGCGGGTAGGGGTCGGCGCCGCCATGCTGGGCGAGGCCGTGTGCGACGGCGTGCGCGGCCATGAAGTCGGGCGCCAGCACGTGGCAGCCGGCGGGCCATCCCGGCGCGGCTCGCAGCGCGCCCGCCGCTTCGAGCGCCGCGAAGCCGGCGAAGCGCCGCCGGCCCGGCGGCCGCAGGCCGGGCAGGCGCGTGTGCACCTCGACCAACCGGCCCTGGCGATCGCGCAAGGGCGGCAGGTGATGATGGTCGGACAGGCCGGCGGGCGCGGCGCTGAAGCCGTGACTCCCGAGAATCTCGACGGCCCGCTGGCCATCCTGTTCGGGAATCAGCAGATCGAGATCACCGGCGGAGCGCGAGTCGGGCAGCAGACAGCCGGCGGCGTGCAGACCCGCGAACTTGAGCAGCGCCACGGGCACGCGCGCCGCCACCAGCGCGCCGGCCAACTCGGGGAGCAGCGCGCACAGAGCACGCGCCGAAACCAGCCCGTGCAGGCGCAGGAAGGCGAGACGCCGAGCGGACTCGCGCCCCAGGTCGTCGTCGAGGAGCGAGCCGGGGATGCGTGCGCCGATGCGTTCGGCGAGACCGAGGTTGGCGGCCGCGTCCACCGCGCGCGCCGCCTCGAAGGGCACACGGAAAGGGTCCTGCCGAGGGCCGAAGGCCCGCAGCAGGACCCAGCGAACTTCCGCTGTCAGCGCGCCGGCGGGGGGCTCAGCCGCGGCGTCCCGCCCAGGGGCGTTCGGTCGCCGTCCCGCAGTTCGTCCCGACCGGCGCGAGCGGCACGCAGAACGTGGCCGGGCCGCAGCATCCCAGCGTGAAGCAGACCGTGCCGGGCGGGCAGTCGGCCGTCGTGGTGCAGGGCGCGACGCAGGTCGGCACGATGCACACGGTCGCGCCCTCGACGGTCGGGACGCAGGCGCAGCCGCCGGCGCACGTGAACGTCGCGCACGAGTCCGGAGGCGCGCATCCCTGGGCACTCACCTGCGCCTGAGCGGGCGGTGCGACGACCGAGAGCACCGCGGGCACCAGCAGCGCGCCGCCGACCCCGAGCCGTCCCAGCATGTCGCGGCGCGAGACGCCGCCCGGCAGCGGCTGAGCGAGTCCGCCTTCGAGCAGCTCCGCCTGGTCGAACTCCTGGAGCGCCAGCCAGACGGTGTTCTCGTCGGCGGCCGCGTCCACCTCCTCACGCAGGCGCGCCACCACGTCGCGCAGCGACTGCTGGCCGTCGAGATTGCGCCACACGACCGCCGCCGAGCGGTTCAGGCAGTGCCCGCGGTGGTGCTTCGCGTCGTAGAGCACGACCTCGTCGCCGAGGTCCGTGGCCAGGACGCCGTCCTGAAGCGCGCGCGGCAGTACGCCCCGCGCGCTCTTCCCGTTCGCGCCACGCTCACGCTGGCCCATCACTCCCCCCCCTGCGCGTGGCGAGCGACGCTCCCACGCGCTGCGCTTGCTTCCCTTCCGTGCGTCTGCGACCTTCGATCGCGCGGCTCAGCACGGCCTCGACCGCCTGTTCGACTTCGCCGCGCACGCCTCTGACGACCGGCGCGTTCGTCACGACTGCCTTCAGCGCCTGGAGCGTGGCGCCCGGTCGATTGCGGACCGGCACCGCGCTCTCCATGAGCGCGAGCAGCGCCTCGCCGGGCGACAACGCCTGCGCCTGCCACTCGGCCCCCGGCTCGTAGCGCGTCAGCGCCACGAGCCCGACCGGCAACGGGCGCGTCCCAACGCTCGCCGGCTGGCCCGCCGTGCGAGCCGTGGCCTCGCCGCGGCGCGCGCGGAGCTTGAGCGGCCGCGCATAGGGATGCACGCGGCCGCGCTCGTCGAGCACGGCGTACTCGTCGGAGTAGTACGTCGCGCCCGCCCGCACCAGGGCGTCGACCAGGGTCGACTTGCCGGCATACGTGCGCCCCGGGAGAATGATCGCCCGCCCCCGCCAGCCCACCGCGCCGGCATGCAGGAACACCCGCCCCTCCGCGAAGGCCGCGATGTGGAGCTTCAGGTCTTCCTCGAGCGTGGCGACCACGCTCTCGAAGTCGTGGCTGCGCGCCAAGCGCTCGGAGCCCCTGTAGAGGATGTGGAACTTCTTGACCTTGCCCGTGGCGTCGCCCACCACGAGCGAGTACATGCAGCCGACCTTGGCTCGCGAGGCCGGCTTCCAGCCTGGCGGCAGACAGCTCAGGGCTCGCTCCAGCACGGCGGCGTCGGTCACCCTGATCCCGATGCTGTGTCCGAAACACGTCGTTGCCGCGCCTGCCGCCCAACCTAGGCGGTCGATCTTGGCGGTTCAAGTGGAAGGGTAGAGAGGAACAGGCATTTTCATGACGATCTTGCTCATTTTGCGGCCCGCCATGGAGCGCGATCTCTCGAGCATGCCTGTCGAAGCCAAAGTGTGCCCATACTAGGAAGCGATGTCGGGGATGTCAAGCCTTCGTCGGTGGGTGCGGCGCCCGTCGCACAGTGCCTGGCTGGCCTGGGCCGCGCTGGGCTGCGCCGTCCCGGCGTCGTCAGCGCCCGCGCGTCTGCGCGTCGAGGTCGTGCGCTCCTTCCCGCACGATGCCACGGCCTTCACGCAGGGCCTCGTGTTCCACGCCGGCCGGCTCTACGAGAGCACGGGCCTCGTGGGCCAGTCGTCGCTGCGCCGCATCGACCCGGCGAGCGGCGCGATCGAGGCCCGCGTGGCGCTCGACCCGCTCCTCTTCGGCGAGGGCCTGGCCGCCGTGCATGGACGACTGGTGCAGTTGACCTGGAAAGCGGAGCGGGCCCTGGTGTGGGACCCCGAACGCCTCGCCCCGGCCGGCGAGCTGCGCTATCAGGGCGAGGGTTGGGGGCTGTGCCACGACGGCCGCCGCTTCGTGATGAGCGACGGCTCCGACCGCCTCGTGTTCCGCGACACGCGCACCTTCGCGCGCCTCGGCGAGCTGCGCGTGCGCGCCGGCTCACGCCCGGTGCGCCTGCTCAACGAGCTCGAGTGCGTGGACGGCGACGTCTACGCCAACGTCTGGCAGAGCACGCGCATCGCGCGCATCGACGCGCGGAGCGGCCGGGTGACGGCCTGGATCGAGGCGCACGGACTGCTGACCGACGACGAGGCGCGCCAGGCGGGCGAACTCAACGGCATCGCCCGGCTCCCCTCGGGGCGCTTCGTGCTGACGGGCAAGCTGTGGCCGCGAGCCTTCGAAGTGGAGTGGCGGCCGCGCTGAGCCGCGACGGCGGCCTCGAACGCGGGCCGGCTGCGGCCTGTCGTCGCCGGCGCGCGCGCGGCAGGCGCGCGTCGCCGCGGGTGCTTTGGCGCATCAGCCGAGCTAAACTGCTGGTCCTCGTGGCAGCGCATGGGAATCGGCCCGCGGAGGCCTCCTCGACCAGGGAGGCCGTCACCGTCGCGTTGGCGCACGCCGACGGCCGCGAGGCGCTCGACGCGCTGCTGCCGGTGCTCTACGAAGAGCTGCGCGCGATGGCGCGCCGTCATCTGGCCCGCGAGCGTCACCGCGGCGTCCTGAGCACCACCGCGCTGCTGCACGAGGTCTACATCAAGCTGGTCGACAGCGCCCGCGTGCCGGTCGCGAACCGGGCCTACTTCTTCGGCGCGGCCGCGCGCGCCATGCGGCAGGTGCTGGTCGACGCCGCGCGCCGGCGCGGGCGTCTGAAGCGCGGCGCAGGCGCGCCCGAGCTGGAGTTGGACGAGACCCAACTCGCGGTCGACGGCTGCGCGGCCGAAGTGCTCGACCTCGACGGGGCCCTCTCCGAGTTGGCCCAGCTCTACCCGCGCCAGGCGCGCGTCGTCGAATGCCTCTTCTTCGGCGGCCTGAGCGTGGAAGAGAGCGCGCAGGGCCTCGACCTGTCGCCGCGCACGGTGAAGCGCGACTGGGCGATGGCGCGGGCCTGGCTCTTCCGCCGTCTGGGCGACCGTGAACGCTGAGCCGCGCTGGTCGTCGGGCGGCGTCGCGCGGCGCGCGAGACCGCGGCCAGGACCGGCGAGCGCGGCGACGAGCAGCGCGAACGTACTCGACCCCACGCTCCGCATGCGAGGCACGAGGCGACCCGTCGCGGGCGCGGACAGGGTGACACGTGCGGGTTGAGCGGGCGGCGCGCGTCGCGGAAGCCTTCAGCGACGCGCTCGAACGTCCGCCCGCGGAGCGCCCGGCGTTGCTCGACGTCCTGTGCGCCGACGACCCCGAACTGCGCGCCGAGGTGGAATCGTTGCTCGCCGCGCACGACTCGTCGGGCGCGTTCCTGCGCCCCCTGCCCGACACCGCGCGCGCCGCGCTGCTGGGCGCGCCCACGCGTGGCGACGAGCGGCGCGAGATCGGCCCCTATCGCACGCTGCGCGAGCTGGGTCGCGGCGGCATGGGCGTCGTCTATCTGGCCGAGCGCGCGCAGGGCGGCTTCCGCCAGCAGGTGGCGCTCAAGCTGGTCAAGCGCGGCATGGACTCGGACGCCATCGTGGAGCGCTTCCTGCGCGAGCGTCAGATCCTGGCCGGGCTCGCCCACCCGAGCGTGGCGCGCCTGCTCGACGGCGGCGTCGCGCTCGACGGCCAGCCCTACTTCGCGATGGAGCTCGTCGAGGGCACGCCCTTGACCACGCACTGCGACCGCGGCCGTCTGGGCATCGAGGAGCGCCTGCGGCTGTTCGAAGCCACCTGTCGCGCGGTCCAGTACGCCCACGGCCAGTTGGTCGTGCACCGTGACCTCAAGCCCTCCAACATCCTCGTCACCGCCGAGGGCGTGCCCAAGCTGCTCGACTTCGGCGTGGCCAAGCTGCTCCAGGACGACGGCGACGGGCGCGCGCCCACCCGCACCCACGAGCGTCTGCTGACGCCGGAGTACGCGGCGCCGGAGCAGATCCGCGGCGCGCCGGTGACGACCGCCACCGACGTCTACTCGCTGGGCGTCATCCTGTACGAGCTGCTCACCGGCCAGCTCCCCTTCAGCGACACGTCGGCCGTGGAGCGCGCGCTGGCCGAGATCGAACCCGTCGCGCCCTCGGCGGCCGTGCTGCTCGTGCAGCCC
>WBZQ01001267.1_pt1 | contig 16686 bp, 11 predicted proteins | sample 5204251 | NCBI WGS metagenome assembly WBZQ01 (sample SAMN12412402, study PRJNA552823) | activated sludge metagenome | isolation source: activated sludge from nitrification reactor of wastewater treatment plant... | place: USA: Virginia | collected 2017-09 | reverse complement strand
CCTTCTCCTACTCGCATTCCTAATTCTGGCTATTGCAGACTTAAACAGCGAGACTCGGTATCTAGAACTCTGTAAAGAAACAATGCATCAAGCCAGTTGAGGTGTGCATATTCTGAGAGGGTGGAATACATTTCAGCCACACGTGGGATTCGAACCCAGAACCCTCGCCTTAAAAGTTCGGCAAGTGGCATTTTACTAGCGGCTTGATTTTGCGAAGGCTTCCCCGTTTTTATCGATGAATCAAGCGGTTATCTAGCTTCCATCGATTCCATAGTTTTCATTGAATCGAGCCCATTTTGAAAATTTTTAGCACAAATTTAGCACACGGGTTTGGGGTGAACCCCTTCACTGAGACAGTTTGGCATTAGCACACCTCGGGTTGATTGTCGTCCTTCCCCTACAAGACTTCTCCCGATGTTGATTCTTGTGCAGGCCGAAAAAACTGCATGCGGGCCGCACCCGACGGCGGCCCTCCACTCCATGAGGATACAATGTTACAAGGTGCGTAGGAGCACGATGACTAACCACACATACAACAGAAGAGCGAGCGCTGCGGGCTGCGTTGCAGCAGCGGTGACCCGGAACCCAATCCAAATTAGTGGTGTAGCAAGCAGCAGCCATACGGCCGGTGAAAACCAATCCGATGCAATTTTCAATAATACCCACGCTCCTCGAGTCTCAAGGCGAGTTGGTCTCGCTTCCGGATCCAGGGGATTCATAATAAATTTTGCAATCTCTGGGACACGATCAAGAAATGCTGAATGGTGGCCTCGAATGTATTCGACATTATCAACAAAAGGTGGCAAATGCTCATGCGGCCCGCTGGTTGCTCCCCGAAATCCATTAAATCCTGCGCTTCCAATTTCATTGCCGAATTGGTTGAGAAGCGGCAGTTCGAATAGTCGCGGAAAGAGCGCCACGACCCAATCATCAGCTGCCACATAATTGCGGACAACCTTAGCGCTCTCATTTTGGAAGACCTTGATCCTATTCGCGACAGAGGCCCAATCAAAGTTCTGAGGAACGACGCTGCCAGCAAAGACGACTTTGTCTACTTTCAAGCTGACATACTCAGCCAGTGCTCGGGCTATCAGGTACGTGCCGTTGCTATGCCCAATAAGATCTATTGTCTTTACATTGGGGTATTTAGCGAGCGTTTCAGTATATTCATCCATAAACCAGCGAACATACTTTTGCTTATCAGAAATCACAAATTGTCCCATCCCAAAATAGCCATATCGAATCGATGCTATCGCGATACTCTCGCTTGACCGTTGAGCTAATCCTCGAAGTTCCTTTTCAAAGAATGCTGACCATTCGCCGAGATCTCGAATTCCATGCAGTACAAATACTAGATGGGTTACTTTGGGATTCGTCTGGTACGGCAATTCTTCATTCTGCTCATGTAGTAAGGCAAGATCCTCCGTTGCAGCCGCCACTATTTTGTCGCCCCGATAGGCGGCGAGCTTGGGATCTAGCTCTCGTTTATCGTTTGTCGCATATAGAATGCTCTTGTGTCCGGTCCCTCGAACACGAAGCCAAATGAATTTTCCGTTCGCCGTTACTCGCAGGTCTTTGTTGTCCTCATCACTGACGATATCATCGATATCTCCAAGCAGTTGTACGATTTCCGGCGGGGTTCTTTCGTTGTCGCGAAACCATCTCATCCATTCGACGCGCAGATTAGCGACGAATGGTGCACCGCTTTCCGAAGAGAGAATCTGTCTACCAACACCCGACAGTCGCCCAAACCAAGACCCAGCCCAATAGTAGCTATAGGTCGACCATCGCATATCCGATGGCTTTTTGCCGCTGATATCCCATCCTCGATTCATCCCAGCAAGTAGAACAAGGCGCGTGGTTTTATTTACCCAAGACATTTGTTGCCTGGCGGCATTAAGGTAGGTCTGTCGCGCAATCAAGGCACCCATACTGTGCCCAACAAGCACGATATCTCGAGGTCTCTTCTCCTTTAACTTCCCCTCAATATGCTGGCTGATCATATCCGCAACAATCATGGGCTCTGCGTTCGATAACAGACCAGTCGGGAAATCAATAGGCAGGATGTCGCCATGTTCTCTTAAAAGAGGACCAACACTTTGCCATGTTTTCTCGCCATGACCTCCGAGTCCATGGATTAGGACAAACAATCTGTCGTGTTTTGTGCCAGAAATTACTTCTCCGTACACGTCAGAAGCTGTGATTTCTCGGCCCCATTTCATTTTACCGAGTATAGAGAGCCATAGAAGGATGAGGAGAATGGTCAACAGTACGGAGGCGCGACTATACTCTGACCATGAGAGATACCAAGGCGCCGGCTCCTGTGTGTGCAGTCTGTAGAGCAAATTAGCTACAGTAAAAAGCAAAAGAACGACCAAGAGGGCAAGTACGGAAATAGCTATCACTTTGCTTTCGCTGCTTGCCATTTGCTAAAAATCTCCCACTATCTTTATCTGGCCTGCAATTGAAACGTGAACTTGCCTTCCCCGCCAGATAGCAAGGCTCAGAGCGTCTTAACCATGGGCCACTATCAATAAGTAATTCCACACGTGATAAATTTAGGCTTCTCGCGCCTCCAAGATATGCCTGAAGCACGATTTTAAATGATGAGCTGGATCCCCCTCCTTATTCGAGGAGCTCAGCTACGAGGGTGTTGCTCGCGTAGTTAATCCTTCTCACCTGGGAATAGTTAAAAGTGCCCACCATCTGCCCCACCATTTATCGTGAGTTGTACAGTTGCTGAGGAGAGGGAAATTATGCAAGCAAAGCTTAGGCCTCTTCCCCTAAAAACCCCACCTGGGCAGTAACAATTTTGTCGCAATAATGCAGTTCTCATTGGGAGGCGTGAGAGGAACTTCAATTTGAGTGCACACAGACGAATTTGAGCTTATTGGTTCTTTATGAAATTTCTGATCTCATCAACTGTCCAATTAAAGTCAGGGTTAAAGGTGAGTCTTCTAATGGAATAGGCGCTTGCCAGGAAATCGGAACTTTCACCATAGAAATAGTCGTTTCCCATGCAACTCTGATATCGATTTTGGAGGCCATCGCGCGTTCGGTAATGAAGACAGTTCTTATAAAGCCCTTCTGCACCGTAATGGGCATTGCGCGGCTCCACGGGTATCGAAATGTGTGAGTGGTTTAAGATTCGGAGGCTCTCATACTTGCTAGGGCGAAATGTTACTCTTTCGCCACAGAGTTCCTTATAGATTGGCTCCACTGCAGGATTATTGTGGTAGATCAAAAGCCGATTGAAGAGTGAGCCCTTACCTGTACAAACCAAATTAGCCGCAGCTCTTGTATCAACTGTGCCATCTTCATCGGCCGCAATCATTAGAACTGGGGCTCGGAATCCATACACCGCAGATTTTCTAACTTTCTCCGAAAGCAGATAGAACTGGTAATACGCATTTTTAGGTCGAGACTCGTATTTGTAGTCATCTAGTTCTTCCTGAAGTGATCCCCAGGCAGCTCCCGGAATCAACCAGCTGTACAGCAAATGCATATTGCTCAGCGGCAAGGCCTTATCTCTAGCTATAATTCCAGGCGCTATCAAGACCGCGTTCAGAATTCTCGGGTCGTCATAAATGCACTGGAGATAGTCGAGAGCCAATGTCCCACCGATCGAGTAGCCAATAAGGGTGATTGCTTCAGTTTGTTCTGGAAAACTTCGAACGCCTGCTTTCACCCACAGTTCCCACTCCTGATACTTGGTATGCAAAAGGTCGCCAGGCACTGTGCCATGTCCTGGAAGTAAAATGGACCTGACTAACATGCAATCCTTCGCCAAGGCTCGTCCCAAATCTCGCATAATAAAAGCACTATCGAATAGCCCGTGAACTAATAGAACTCCATGCCGTTTAGATTGTTGGCAAGTGTCAGAGACAAGCTCAAACGGAGATCGATCCCGCACAATCTGATCATGAAGCTCAATTCCGAGAGACGCTGAACCTGCTCGTATCCATCTTTGCGTCTCTTCCACATACTTTCCAAAGTCCTGTTCTGGAATTGGGAATGCCATAGTATTTATAGACGGGCCGTGTTTTGGCTCCAAGCAGCTCGAGGGCAAGCATCCGTTCATTCCGCCTAAGAACAATATGATCCATGCAACTGGCCATATACGTGACACAATTAATTGTCGTCTATCTTGAAGCATCGCATAACGGTTGCTGTGAGAGGCCCTACCACGATCGTTAGAATGACTCGCCGAACCAAATCTCGAGTGGGTCATTAGCTTCCTTTAGTGATTTTATACATAGAAGCCGCACGGTCTGATTCGCGTTCATATCTCGCGTGCGGGGGTTAAGCTACATATTTGTTTTTCTCCCCTTGAGGCACACAGCGAGTGTGCGGCCAGGACAGCTTTTCCCCAAAATGTCATTCTCGACATTTGACTTTCCGTCGTACGAAGCAAGAACCAGTGCCGCCCATAAATCAGTCAATTGGCGTCAGCATCATCAGACCTAAGCGATTCTCTCATAGGTCGAGCATGCCCGGGCCATTTGCGCATCAGCTCCCTAGGTGACGATCCTGACGAACTTGGTCTACAAAGATGGGCGGCCTCGAAGATTGCTTGAACTGACCTTTCCTCACATCCTCTGCACCCTGCTCGATGGCAATCCGCAGCATAGAAGGAACGAAGTCTAAAGTTTTCAAAATCTCCTGTTGGGGGCGGATCACGTAGATTTCAACTTTTTCACGCGACCTTAGATCCGTAAGTTGAGCCTGTTCGAATAGATGATCGAAGGCCACTCCGAGGTTCTGGAATAGCGTGTTGCTTTCTTCGAACTCTGGTTTGGCCGATGCCTCCACAACAATGATATGCGTGGCACCCCAATCCAGCGCCGCCTCGACCGGACTGTTGTGGGCAAAACCGCCATCGACGGCCTTCACCGTCTTGGATACCCCAGTGGCATCCATAAAACTCTTCGGTGGGAATAAGGGATAGATACTCCCAGATGCGATGAGAAATGGAACAAGGTTGGTAGTGTCTTGCAAAAATGTGATGCCGCTTGATTGTCCAAGCTTCAGGGCACGCTCCTGATATGTCGGTGGTTTCCCGCCGGTGGTCACCGCCGGCAAATACACATACCGGTCAGCTGTTGACTTGCTTCCTAGAATGGTAACCGGCATAACTAGATCGCGCCGTCGAGTAACCGATTCATTTGCAATCGCGTTGCTTAGGGCTGTCTCCTCCATGTCAGTACCACATGCCACACATTGGCTTTCTGCAATGGAATTCCCAAGAAGCTTCTTGTAGGAAGTCATGATCAAGGTCCTCACCGCTACGCCCTTCACGAACGACTTGTTGGCAAACAGTGCCACTGCTGAGGCGAATACGACTACGCAGATCATCGAAAGAACAGAGTTCAGAACCCACTTTCTTATATCGCACGTCTGGGTACGGCTTGGTCGATTTAAGCAAAACCTATCTAGAACTGATGCAGCCAACAGTGTCGCCAATGTCCACATTCCCCCCACATTAAGGGGAAGCCAAAGCAAGTAATAAATGACAACCGAATTGGGAGTGACAGACTGCAGGACATCTGGAGCGATACTTTGGATAGCAAATAACGCTGCCAGCAACACCAGAACAATCACCTTCAGAACAGAGCTTATCCTCAAGACAAGCCCGTGGATATCGGCAGACAATCCCACTGATTCTACGCCAAACATGGAAGCTGAAGTCCTTCGGACGATGATTGGAATTATTCGAATTGAGTAAGTCATAACAACAGCACACCACCACGTTACGACCGCCAGGAATATACCGAATGCGAGACCAACCGCTGCTCCCGTCGCGGGGTAGACATCAAGAAGCTGAACCAGCTCGACAGACGTCCATAAACGGCCTAGAACCTGCTCAGTGGGTGCCGTAGTTACTCCTATTGCAGCGGGTAGTGCATTCAGCGCACCTCCAGAGGTACCGACAACCAGACTGATGTCTGGCGGGATGCGTTCTATGTTAGAGTCTTTCGATACAGTTGGTGGCAAAACTTTGTAGTCTTCAAAGCCGGGCAACAAGCGTTCAAGCATATCGATAACACCGGCTTGGTAGGAACATTTCGCCCCTCCGCCAGAAAGTACGAGAGCCAATCGGGCTCCCGTGTTGAAGCGTCTTTCAAAGTGACGCATTGAGTGCACAATTTCTGCAAACTGAATTTTCCTGGTGCTTTCATAGCTACCCAGATCTACGCCACCTTTGCGAGCCCACAATTGGACGCGTTCGTTGAGAGTGTCAATCGGATTTGGCACAACATTAGGGTCATTCTGATTGACGAAGAGTGGACGACCGCTATCGTCCTTAACCTTTAATAGTTCCTCTCGCAGCTTCTTTATTTCATCACCGCCGAAATCCGTCCTGACGACCCAAACTTCAGCGGGAAGATCGTCTATTGCGAGAGGTGGGTCATTATCTGCTGGAACAATCTTCTGAGGTAGGGCGAAATCTTTGGGCCCTCCTGGCATTTCAAGAGTAATTTTCACCGGCTCCTCCGGTGGAGGCAACCGGAGTGAAACAAGCTTGTCTTCCATTAACTTGATGCGTTTGGCAACGTGCGCTTTTCTATCATCCCCGAACAGTTCAGGTGGGGCTCCTGGTATCGATCCGTCATAGATGAATCCCAGACGGACCTTCTTTGTCTTTTTGATGACTACCTGTGGTTCGTCGAGCAAAAGGTCGATCGTATCCTTATGCCCGAAACTATACTCCCAACCGTCCCCGACTGAGAGGCCGATACGTGCCAGTTGCGCTTTAGGGACAATCGTTCCTGAAAGAGAAAGCGGGTCGCCAAACACGAATTGAACCTTCCCGGCTTGTGCGGCTGCGACAACAGTAGCTGCGTCACTACTGCCGGGAAATTGTTTTTTAAGCTCATTCCAGCTCTCTTTATCAGCGAGTATTAGCTCCTCGAAAACGAACCCCCCAAATTTCTTACGTTGCGGGGAAGCAAATGGATTTTCAGACGGCAGCAGTGCTGGGGTGATCAGGTATCTAGCATCCCATCCTGGGTAACTGTGCTCATTAATGCGCTTGTTCCGGTCAGGGATCCGCAACGGTGCTCCGGTTGCAGCCAACGCACCAGGGCTTAGGACGGCAATATCCACTAGTCCACTGGTAACCCAGTCAAGCACCTCCTCGGCTGTTCCACCTGCGAAACGCAATGGATGATTCGTTTCAGCGAAAGCCTTCTCAATGGCTGCCTGACGGGATGTAATATCGTCATAAGTCACAATGCCTATCCTGTAGGGGCTATGAGTGGCCTCCGGCGTTGCGAAGGCGGCGGGATGCATCATAATGACCGAAACGACCAAGCAGATGAATTTAATGAACCTAATTCTCGTGCGCGAAAAAAAATCACCGGGTGAAGTAATAAATTGACGTTTGTCATTCATCTGAATTTGTATCTCTTGCCTGCTCAACAAAATTAGATACCCATCCGTGATTGATGCCCCAGCTTCCGGAAGGCTTACGCGGGCTTCGCATTTTCCACGCTCTTGGCGTGAAATGATGCGCCGGCCAGCATCAGCTTTTTCTTGATAGAGACCAATCATGCTGCTGTTATCTTTTACGCAAACGCCATGACTGTTCGGCATTCAAGATGCATATCTGTAATTTTTGCCTCGGGCATGATGCAAAGTTAACTTTGTCGAATTAGTTGCCAGTAGCCCTGCAAAGCAAATTGTGATCCACACGAAGAGTCTAAACCACAGCAGATGACTACGAGTTTTTCAAAATCACGCACTAGATAGGACTAACTAGAGTATCTGTTTGGATACGAGTAGTATCTAAAGCAATACACCAGAGCTAAACTCCGCCAAGGTGTCTCGATGCGCTAGTACTTACTATGGGGTGGGGTGGAAACGTCGCCCCTCAATCTGAAGAACTATAAAATACAAATACACGTATTTTAGCGTAATAATTCTATTGACGAACGTTGTACTAATCGCTAGTGTCCGGCATTAATATCGTCAACCGTTCGGACAAGCCACGCACGCACATTTCCCAAAACAAGGAGCTTATGTCGGACACCACACCAGCCCCAGAAACCCGAAAATCCGAAGGAGCTCAAAGTGAGACGCTGACACAAAAAAAAGAGACACATACCGAAGTCTCCAAACCGGATGCAATTTCAACTCCCCCCGTGTCCGCCGGAGATGTAATCGTCGTAATTGGCGTCATTGTCCTTGCTGGTGTGCTCGGGGGTATCGTCAACACAGCGCTCGGCCGGAAAGAAGATGAGATCGTAAAAGATCCCGCCGAAAAAAACATAATCATTGGAATCGGAGCGGCCTTTCTTGTCCCTCTCTTTCTCAAAAGTGTCGACAGCAAAATCTTAGATACGTTCAACATAGCTCCAGTGAATGGACTGCTTCTGTTTAGCTATTGCACCCTAGCGGCGATCTCTGCACGACATTTCATCACGACTTTAACGGATCAGGTGTTTAAGAAAATCGACACTCTCAAGAAGGAGACCGAGGCCACTAAGCAGGAATTGGATAAAACTAAGCAAGATGTCGAGAAAGCTACTAAGGCTAGCCAGTCAGCCAAGAATGTAGCGTTAGCTGCTACTGATGCGGCACGACTGCAAACGTTTGACCTCCTTAAAGCAGCGTCACCCAGTGCTAAACCAGCGGCTCTTAAGCTAACAGCAGATGAGTACCAAGCCGCCTTGAATGAAGAGGATCCGTGGAAAGGAAAGTTTGGAAAAACTTCAGAACAGAATTGCAGGAAACTGGATGCGAAGCTTGACCCAATCGAGGGACAGCCTGGGCTCGCTGTGATCACCATGTGCGTTGCTTCCACGGATTCTGCAAAACCGCTGACTGGGGCAGTCCAATTCTTTCTGCATCCGACCTATAAAAACTACATGCCTGAAATATCAGTCGAAAATGGAACGGCTACGCTGCGCCTCATTTCCTATGGTGCCTTCACAGTTGGCGCCCTGTGCGATCAAGGAGCTACCACACTTGAACTTGATCTCTCCCAGGTTCCCGGCGCATGGGAACCTTGGAAATCGCGATAGCTATGAATTAGGCCAACAGGTTTAAACTGGGGGACACTGTGAAATTTTCCTGCCCACCGACATACTGGATTTTGTGCGCGATCATGATTACCCTTACCGGCTGTCCTGTCCTCACAGAATCTCAGATCAAAGAGACCAATCGCTTCGCCACCGTAACTGAAGGGTATTCCGGATTACCTGGCACAGCCTTAGAGCACCTAATCGTCCACGAAAAGAATATACGGCTCTTGGAAATCACGAATCTCAAACTTCCAGAAGCACAAAAGGAGCAAGAGGGTCAACTGAAAGCACAGCAGGAACTAGAGGATGCCAGAGCGCAGGCAACCGAGAGGGTCGTGACGCGCTATCACGCCGCACAAGATTTTGCTGCCATGTTCAAGAAAGATCAAGCACGGCTGGAGGAGAGTCTCAAATTTCTAGACACGTATACGAAAGGGCTTAAAGCTCTAATCTCGACAGAAAATATCGACGACCTCGACAAAGCAGGGGAATTGTTAGGAAAGAATCTCGACAGAGCGACTGAACAACTCCAAGCGCTGGGTGTAAAGGTGAAGGACGGTACTGATCTAGGAATGATCGGAAGCGCCACGGCTGGCGCAGTCCGCGCCATTGGGGGCTTTATACTTTCGTATCATCAGGCACGTTACGTGAAAGAATTCACCACTGCCTATCACCCGCATATTGAATCCGCCACTCAAGCGATAATAATTATCATGAATACTCTCGCATCACGCACCGCAACTAACGAGAAGAAATTCGATTCATACCTTGGAACACAGTTTCAGACCTTCCATCACATCGATACGAGTACCGTCCTTGCGCTCAGCCAAGAAACCCAACGGATTCACGATCTCGAGGCATCCGCTAAAGCAGCGATTACTGCCTCAGACGCTCTCGTGGATGCCCATGCGGCGATTCGAGAAGAACTGAAGACTCGCCGTACACTTACGAACGCAATTGAGAACATCTCCGTCCTCGCCGAACATATCAAGGCGGGACTGGCCTTGAAAAAGAAGCTCGAGAAATCATCCTGACAAGGTTAATGAAACAAAAAGAGGACGCGTATGGCCAATACAGAACGACTCAATGCGTTACGAAAGGTAGCCCTTGCCCGTGAGGAAGCTGGCAAGGCTAGGATTGATTCCGGTCTTACTGACACCCAACGAGCACTGCTCAATGATACGTATGATGCCTTGTTGGACGCCGAGAGCACCTTGCTGCACGAATTCTTGCAAGACGAAATCGAGAAACTAGAGGAGCAAGCCGAGGTACTGGCCAAACTCGCCAGCCGATTACAGCGATCGTCTGACGCGCTTAAACAAATTGGGGCGACAGTCAAAACTGTTGCCAAGGTGTTAGGAGTGCTCGCCGAGATCATCGCGAAGGCCGCAACCGTAGGCCTGCTCTAGGAACCAATGGCATGGCTGGACGCATGCAGCCCTCCACCCAGGCCAGCCCGTTTAGCACCAATTTCAGATCATCGCCCCCTAACGGGTGTAATCTTCCAAGGTATCGCGCTCAGCCATTCACTTCCTTCACCACGCCTCAGCTTCATATCTGTCCTGTCGTCTCTTGGTAGCGTTTTTTGGGGCCACATTCCATTCGCATATTCCACACTGTCCATTTGGAATGTGTTCCTCGTACCCAGATCAATCGACCGTAAACGGTCTTCCATTAATTGGGGCCCTCGTCATAACAAGCACTCCCGGACGACATAAGTTCAGCAGATAAAGCGGTAGTGCATCTGTTCCTAACGATTCATCTGTCATCAGATATACTTCTCAACCCGACCATCCTGAATGCAAGTATTTATTCCCAGGCGAATTCAGAGAGCCAATCTGGACCTGGACTTGACGCTATGATATTCATTCGCAGGAATTAGGGAATATATGCTAAATCCATCCGGCCGTTTCACCCATTCCCCTAGGGAGTTCAGTGTTGCGCCTTCTGGTTCCGTGACGTCCCACTTCCAAAATCTCCACAGCCATATACTTCCCATAAGCGGAAAGCTACATGCCCCAGAAAATGCTAAACGAGTGAGGCGGAGTTGGGCCGTCTAAGGGGGCGTTCGTTCCAAATGGATTTCACAGGAGGTTCACTAGGAATTAAGATGGAGAGAAGGACGATGCACGAACCAGACTACCGAAAGATAGAAACCTCACTATGCGAACTAGATGGTTCAAGAGGTCTAGTAAAGCTGACACCCAGTTCCTTTTCAGTACATTGCATAGCTCTACTCGCCTTCCTCCTAGCAAGTTGTTCTGGATCAAACCACGAGCCTGCTCCGACAAGTACCCCCCCGGATGAGACGAGAGGATATGACCTGCCAAGCCACGCTGACGAAGGAATTCCGGGAAGTGATTCAGCTAACGCAATTAAGGTGAGCACCTCGACTGCCCCATCCGGAGCCTCGCTCTTATGTCAATGCGTCAAAGGAAATTGCCAAACAGCTTCGCCGATTAGAGTTGGATCGGATTGCCATTGCGCGGACAAAAATGGATTGGTTGCCGGGACTGCCATAAACGCGCCAGAGGAGGAGGAATCCGTTCAGCTGGCAAGTGTGGTAGACGTATACTATGGGACAGATAGGGAACGGACATCTAGTAGTGCACGGGGGCAATTATTTGGGAACACGAGTTCAAATACGCTTACTTATGGAGTAGTTCGCGTAACTATCCCCCCTGCTCATCGGACAGGATCACTTGAGGCACCTTCCACCTTAATACGGCTTCGCTTTTTGGAAAACCCTCAAAAGCATGTGGTTTTATTGCAGACGAACGTTCTTGAAAAGAATCAGTTTTTTTCTCTGGTCCAGGACCGAATTGCCTCATCCCCTAGAGAAGATGCTTTTATCTTTGTGCATGGTTTCAATGTGTCGTTCGAGGACGCTGCCCGCAGAGCAGCCCAAATCGCCTTTGACCTAACGTTCAGGGGCGTTCCGGTTTTTTACAGTTGGCCTTCAAAAGCGAGCCCTACCCCTCTGGGGTATACGAACGATTCCCAGACGATTGAGTGGTCACGGGCATATTTAAAGCAGTTTCTGGATGATTTCTTAAGAAACACAAAGGCGAAACGCGTTCACCTTATTGCCCATAGTATGGGTACCCAAGCCCTGACGGATTCCATAATTTCACTTGTAAAGGAAAAACCAGCATATCGAGCAAGAATAAAGGAGATCATTCTCGCAGCCCCAGACATTGACGCCGGAGTTTTTAAAAGAGATATCGCCCCGCGACTCATAGAATTCGGTCATCCAGTCACCTTATATGCATCGTCGCATGATGAGGCGCTCAGGTTGTCGCACATGGCAAACGGACGCCCTCGCGCAGGAGATGCAGGGCAAGGCTTAGTCCTATTTAATGGAATAGAAACTATCGACGCTTCAAATGTGAGCACAGATCTCCTCGGCCATTCGGTATTCGCCAGCACTCCTGAGTTGTTGCATGATTGGCAATATATTGTGGACTTAGGCTTGAGGGCCAAAGACAGAGTCGGCCTGAAACAAATGTTTTCAGAGCGTCCCTATTGGCAATTCAAGAACTAAATGGGCAATCACTCTTCGACTTAGGGATAAATGGAATGAAGCATGATACCGTCTGTCTGCCGTATGGAGCCAGAGTGGCACGAAGCACGGTCTTGTTTATAGCGGTCGCACTAATAGATTCACTATTTTTGAGTTATACATCCGTCTATGCAGAAAAAGATGCATTTCAGGCATTTACCAATGCTATATCAGAGGCTGATCTCGCTCGTCAGAATGGCAATGAAAACAAAGAAGTAGCCTCCCTTGAAAAAGCCGTTGGAGCATATTCTCCAAGCGGTGAGCGTGCCAAAGATATATCCTTACTACACGCGCTTGAGCGCTTATACCAGAAATATCCCGGCGGGAATCCAAAGGTAACACCCTCCATTCGCAGGAACGCGATTCGAATTCGCACAAAAATGCTAGAGCTTGACCGAGTCCTTTTCGGCCCGGCAAGCCAAGCAGTTGAAAACGATTGCTTTGCAATCGGCTGGATGAGTGCAGTGCTGCGGGACCATAAGAAATCGGTCCTGCATTATAAGTGCTTCTATGAAGCGCGGGCGGAACGTATGGGCTCGAACTCCGTGGAAACCTACGTAGCCTTGAGCTTGTATGCGGAGGAACTGTTTTCTGCAGGAGAAATCGATGAGGCCGAAACCGCTCATAAGCGTGCTGTTCAAAAAATTGACTCCCTAAACAGGGATGATGTGGAGCTCGCGCGCGCACTAGCCAGATACAGTGGCATGCTTCACTCACTAGGAATGCTCGAGGAGTACGAGCAAATACTTCAGAAATCCCTCTCAACCTATGAGCGCCTAAGTTTAGCTGGATCGTCTGAATATCTATTCCAGCTAAGAGGCCTTATAAACTTCCTGCTCCAGTGGGAACGCTATGAGGAAGCGGACCCTCTTATATGGCATGCATACCTTCGAATACGGGAAGAGGATCCTGAAAGTTTCTTAACGGCCTTATTCGCTTGGAGTGCGGGTGGTGCGGCGGAACGTGCAGGACAACCCCTCGAGGCAAAAGATCTTTATGAGCAATCCCTAGCGCTTCATCTCAAACATGTAGGTCCCACCTATGAACACCTTGGTTCGCTGAAAGTGTCTTTAGCGGGGGCTCTACTCTCGGCAAAACTTCCCGATGATGCAATCCGTACCCTTAATGACGTATTCCGCTTCTTCAAGGAATCAGGGAATTCGGAATCACACTCGGCAGCAAGTGCACATTCGCTACGAGCCCGAATTGCTTATGAACTAGGAGATCTGGAAAATGCTCGACTTCATCTTGAGTTGGCAGGAAAGATCTACGATACCGTTAGCCAAGCCTACAATGCGGAGAAAGCATGGAATCTTTATCGGCTATCTGAGATAGCGGAGCGTCAAAATGACAGCCCCAAGGCAGTCAGTTCTTCGTGGAAGGCATTGAACACAGTTCGGGACCGCCTGGTCACTTCAGTTGATTTACTTATCGACACGAGTCGCGCTCGAGCTAGTCTCCGGCCCATAGTCTCGCGCTTCATCAAGTCGACGATGCAGTTCGGTCAAGGGAAAGTAGCGGATTCTTTTGAGGCGAGTCAGCTCGCAAATATAGGGGATACAGCCGCAACCATTGCCAGAATGGCGTTACGCGGGACTATCGGAAATCCCTCCCTCACGGCGTTGCTCCGCAAAATACAGGATACTCGCAGACGTCTTCAAGAGATCGATTCCCAGACAGCCGCTCACCTAGCGGACGATGATGATCAAAGCGCCACCCTACGCGTTGAACGCGCGCAGTTACAGAGACAGCTTGAAGAATATAACGAAGTAATGGAAAAACAGTTTGTTCGGCACAAAACATTCACAAGCTCTAGACCTATGTCGGTCCAGGAAGTGCGACAGCTCCTGCACGATGGGGAGGCCTTGGTAAACTTTCACTTTTCCGACAAACATGGATATGTTTGGATTATAAAAAAGCGGGGCGGCATTGAGTTTTCCCATTTAGACATCAATGACCAGCAGTTGCGTGAAATCATATCGGAGCTACGCAAGGAATTAGTAATTCGAAATGGAAGACCACCAAATTTCAATGTCGAATTGGCATTTCAGCTTTATACAAAACTGCTCTCCCCGGTCGAACGGTTTTTGGGCGACGTAGATCATTTGCTTATTGTTCCTGACGGCCCACTACGAAGCATACCGTTTGGGATTCTTGTAGTTAGCCCCCCTAAGTTTAAGAGCACCTATGCCGACCAGGAGTGGCTGATAAATCGGTTTGCCCTGAGTAATTTGCCTGCAGTGACAAGTCTTCGGGCTTTGCGGCCACCAACGGTCCCCACAGAGTCAAAATGGCTTCGCCTTTTCGCAGGAATCGGCGATCCCGTTCTGGAAGGACCTACCTCAAACGGTGACTTTCAACCAGTATCCAAGTACTTCTCCAGGAGACTCGCGAATGTGGATAAGCTGAGACGGCTTCCGAGGCTTCAAGCAACACGCGATGAACTCTTAGAAATGGGGAGAATCTTCGGCGCTTCACAGGAAGACCTTTTTTTGGATAATAGGGCAAAAGAATCTTTAATTCGCACCAAGGACCTTTCGATTTACCGACTCATAGTGTTTGCTACCCATGGCATTGTGAATGGCGATGATGGCGAAGTGCCACAACCAGGACTGGTACTTACACCTCCGGCAATAGGATCTGAATCCGACGATGGGCTTCTAACTGCCTCGGAAATTGCGCAGATGAAATTAAACGCAGATTGGGTCATTCTATCAGCATGCAATACGGCAGCTTCCGACGGTACTCCTGGTGGGGAGGCCTTTTCAGGCCTCGCAAAGTCCTTTTTCTACGCGGGGGCAAGAACGGTTCTAGTCTCCCAATGGTATATAGCTTCCAAAGCAACAGCTCACTTAACCACCAGCTTGATACAAGTTCTGAAAGAATCACCGCAAATCGGCAAATCCAAAGCGCTCGCTGAGGCCATGAATAAAATGATTAAAGAGGGGCGCAACTCGGGATGGTCGCACCCTGCCTTTTGGGGGCCATTTTCTCTCGTTGGGGACGGTTGGCGGTGAAACTGGGGGCCTGAAAGCGCAAATTCGACGCTCCTCGACGAAGGGGGAGAAGCAATTGACCAAACGACATGTTCTAATAGAATTAGTCTTTGGCGTAATTAAAACCTCGCTTAGATGGGCGACTGAAACGGAGCCCGATCCATAAAAAGGCCCGGCTGGAATTGGTTCAGGTGCCCCCGTGGTTTGATACTCAGTCGGCGTCCCCTCTTCGAGGCAGGCCAAACTGTGGCGGCTCGCCTCGACGGCCCTCAGGAACGCCACCCATTCGCCGAATCATTTGACTGAAAACCGCCGGTCTTTAACACATGACGGGACGTGCATGAAGAGCAGCGTAGGCACGACTGGAGTCTCGACTATACCCCCGAAGGATGGCAGGCAAAGCCTCTACCCGTCCGTCTAGCTTGTCGGCGGGCAGTTCCTGCCATAGACTCTGGACATGAAAAACCCACGACCGAACAACTGATTCAAGATCCTCTGTCAATCCACGTCGTGCAGGATAACCGCCCTCGGTTGACACCGCTCGAGATTGAGGTCATGGTGTAAGCTCCCCGGTCAAGGCGACACTGCCAATGGAGAACTTCTGGCTTCAAGTTTGGCCCGATACATGGTCGGCGGCAAGCCCGCCAGCGCCTCATGGGGCCGCTCCTCGTTGTAACTCTGCAACCATTCCGCGGTGATCTCCCGGACCTGATCGAGTGACTCGAACACATAGGCGTTGAGGACTTCGGTGCGGTACGTTCGATTGAACCGCTCGATGAAGGCATTCTGATCCGGTTTTCCGGGTTGGATGTACCGCAGCTCGATCCCGCGGTCGGCACACCAGGTCATAAAGCGCTCTGCGATGAGTTCCGGGCCATTGTCGAGCCGAATGGCCTGCGGTCGTCCGCGCCAGGCCACCACTTGCTCCAAGACGCGAATCACCCGGTCCGCGGGCAGCGACGTGTCGACTTCGATCGCCAAGCCTTCCCGCACGCCTTCGTCCAGCACATTGAAGGTGCGAAACCGGCGGCCGCCATAGAGCGTGTCGCTCATGAAGTCCACGGCCCAGGTCGTATTCGGCTGCGGCACTGCGACCAGCGGT
>WBZQ01001413.1_pt1 | contig 16687 bp, 14 predicted proteins | sample 5204251 | NCBI WGS metagenome assembly WBZQ01 (sample SAMN12412402, study PRJNA552823) | activated sludge metagenome | isolation source: activated sludge from nitrification reactor of wastewater treatment plant... | place: USA: Virginia | collected 2017-09 | reverse complement strand
ATTTCCCGAATCCTGTCATGGTGGGGAACCAGCGAATCGAAGCAGGCGAATATCTCATCCGCCAACTTCCTAGTGCGAGTAATCCGCGCATTCTGGAGTTTTCTTCCAACAACGGCACCAAGGTGCAGGCGACGATCGCGTCGTGGGCGGCGCTGGACAACTTGAACCGGCACGACACGAAGGTGGATCTGGATAGCGCCAACGGGGCGCAATATGTGCGCCGCGTGTGGGTAGCGGGGCAGCCGTACGGCTACGTACTGCCGGCTCCGAACAACAACATGGGCATGCAGGAGGCGTCCAATCAAGGCGGCGTCCGCATCACAGGCAACTACCGTCCGCAACAAGTAGAGACGGCGCAAGCCCGCCAGACCCCGCCCCCTGCCGCCACCACGCAGCCCGAGCCGACGCCGGCTCCGGCGACGCCGCCGCCCGCTACGACCGAAACGCGGACGACACCACGCGCCACCGACAACGCGGATGCGCAGGCTACCACTACGCCGGCGCCCACGCCAACGCCGGCGCCGGCGACGACACAGCCGGAAACCACCACCGCCAGCCAGACCGCGACGCCACGCACAACCATGCCGGCGACGGCGGCCAACTGGAGCAGCGCCTTCATCGGCGGCTTGCTGATCTTGGGAGCGGGGTTATTCATTCACCGGTTCCACCGGGCCGCCTAAATCAGGCCCGGCAGCGCCGGCGAACTTACAAGTGAGGTTAGGAGATCAGAGAACAATGAAAACAGTTATAGGAGCAGTGTGTTTTGCTGCAGCCCTAATGTGGGCGCAGAATGCCGGGGAGTTATCGGGGCGCGTCACCGATAGCCGCGGCAATCCGATGGGAAACGTAGTGATCGTGATCACGGGAACGCAAGGGGGATCACAGCGGATCGTCTCGGGTCCCGACGGCACGTTCAATGTATCGACGCTCGCACCCGGCAGCTACCGGGTAGAGATCGAAACGCCCAATGGAACCAGGCGCGCCGCGACGCAGAGCGTCGAGATCGCCTCGGGGTCTCCGTCGCAGATCGATATTTCGTTTGACACGCGCGGAGAGAGCTCGAGCGGAACCGGCGCGGGAGCAGTCGAAATCAAAGCGACCGCCCCAACGCTCCAGACTGATTCGGCCGAAGTATCGCGGCAGTATGGAACACAGACGGTCCGGTCGCTGCCATTGCTTGACCGGCAGCATCAGGAACTCATCGGCCTGATGCCGGGCGTTACGCCTCCGGTGCAGTCGGTGAACCGCGTTGAAGATCCGCAACGGTCGCGCATCTTCAACGTGAACGGGCAACCGGCATTCGCCAACGTTTATTACCAGGACGCGGGCTACAACAACGAACAGTTCACGGGCCGTGCGTCGCGCGTTTCGCCGAACGAGTCGGTCCAGGCGCTCAACATCCGCACGTCCAACTACAACGCCGAGTATGGCTTTGCCGGCGGCAGTTGGGCCAACACCATCACGCGGCCGGGCACCAACCGGATTCACGGCAGCGCGTTCGGATTCCACACCAACGAGTTCTTCCAAACGCGGAATCCGTTGAACACCAGCACTGGACCCGACCCGAAGTTCAATACCAACCAGTTTGGCGGCTCGGTGGGCGGACCCATCATCCCCGACCGCATGTTCGCCTTCGTGAGCTATGAAGGCTACCTGCAGCGCGGCGACCGGCTGTCGTTCGCGACAGTGCCGACCGCCGATCTGCTGGCGGGTAACTTCAGCGCCTTCGGCAGCGGCGTCCTGTTTGATCCGCGCACGGGCAACACGGCGGGCGGCAATCGGCTCCCCTTCGCGGGCGGGCAGATTCCAGCCACGCGGATCAGCCCCGCGGCTCAGGCGCTGCTCGGCTTCTTGCCGGCGGCCAACCAGACCGGGCTGACCAACAACCTGGTGGGCAACACGCGCATGTACGATCAGACGCACCGGCTCGACGGGAAGTTGGACCACCGGTTCAGCGAGCGGACCGTCGGCTATCTGCGTTATGGCCTGACGCACGGCCAAGTGGAACAGGCCTCTTTGCTTGGTCCCTTGGGCGACGCCGCGCAATCGGGTCTGCGGAACCACACCGCCGTGGCGAACGTTTCGCACAACTTCGGCAACGTGTTTCTGGCGGAATTCCGCATGGGCTTCAACCGTTACCGCAACGCGATTGCTCCCTGGGGCGACGCCACGGCATTGAACGCGGCGCTGGCCGGAGCGGGCTTCACCAATGGACTTCCGCAGATCACCATTCCGGGATTCACCAGCTTCGGGCTGGCGGGTAACTATCCGTCGAAAGCAGTGAACAACACGTACAACCCGGCGGTGAACTTTGTGCTGCACACCGGAATCAACCGCTTGAAGTTCGGAGCCGAGTACCGCAACATTCAAGCTAGCGGTTTCGACCCCGGCTTCTTCAGCCCGCGCGGCAGCTTTGTCTTCGGACCAGGCGCCACCGCGCTCAACGGCGCGGCGTTCAACTCGCAAGCATTCAATCCGGCTATCAACTCGTTTGCCTCTTTCCTGCTCGGATCTCCTACGCAGGCTGGCATTTCGAGCTTTGTGACCACGCCCACATGGCGCCAGGAGCACTATGCCGGTTACCTCACCGACACGTTGAACCTTTGGCAGAAGCTGTATCTCGAACTGGGCGTGCGGTATGAAGTCTACTCGCCATTGAAGACGCGCAACGCGGGCGGGGCGGCGATCTTCGACCCCACCACCAATTCGCTGGGCTTCAACGGCCAGGGCAATTACGACGAACGCAGCAACATGGATTGGGACCTCAACAACTTTGCGCCACGCGTAGGGTTTGCGATTAGTCCCTTCCGCCGGATGGCCATCCGCGGCGGCTACGGCATTCACTACTTCCCGCTGCCCTTTGCCTACACGGCTCTGAATCAGGCCGCTAACGGAACTCAAGCCGGCTTCAATGGCGGCTTTGGATCGGTTCCGTTCGCCGTTCCGACGGCAGCTGCTCCGCCTACCGGCACGGCAGCCAATCTGCCTTACTACACGACGCCCACCGACATGAGGACGCCGTATGTGCAGACGTACAGCTTCATCGTGCAGACCGATTTGACGCAGGGCTTCCTGCTCGATCTGGGTTATGTGGGGTCGCTCGGCCGCCAACTGCCGTTTAGCGCGCTGGCCAATGCCGGCTTGCCGGGCACCGGCATCGGCGGGCTTGGTCCGGACTTCACGCAATTCGGCCGCACGGCATCCAACTACTTCCGCAACAACGGACTGACCAACAACTACAACTCCGCGCAGGTGAACTTGACCAAGCGATTTAGCGCAGGCTTGTCGCTGGCGGCGAGCTACACCTACAGCAAGGCGCTCGACTACGGTCCGTTCTCGCTGCTCAATCCCTATGACCGCCGCTCCAACTACGGCCGCGCAGACTGGGACCGTACGCATATTCTGGCAGTGAGCCATGTGTGGCGGCTGCCGTTTGGGGCAGGGTCGAGCCACTTCAACAGCGGCTGGGGCGCCAACCTGTTGGGCGGCTGGGAGCTGAACGGAATTCTCCGTTGGGCGACCGGCACGCCATACACGGTTACCGCTGATCCGCTGCTCTGCAACTGCCTTGGCGTGACGGCAGTGCCCGCGGCATTCGTCGGATCCGGGTCGATCAACGGAGCGTCGAGCTTCAACCCGGCGTTCTTCAATGCTCCGGCGGGAAATACCTTCGGCTCCTTGAACCGGAATTCGATTCAGGGTCCGGACCTGTTCAACTACAACTTGTCGTTGTTCCGTAACTTCGCCATTCGCGAGAACGTGAAGTTCGAGCTGCGCGGCGAAGTCTACAACCTGACCAATTCCACCAACTACGGCAACCCGATTTCGAGCTTGAGCTCGCCGGGATTTGGCACGTCGTTGAGCACGTTTAGCGGCATGGGCGGGCGCCAGTTCCAGGTGGCCGGCCGCGTATTGTTCTAACCCAAGGCGCGAGCCTCTAGCTTGCACGAAACCCCGTCTGGTTGCGGCCAGGCGGGGTTTTCGTTTGAAACAGAACCATTGTTTGTTCGATCTACCGAGCGGTACCGGACACACACATAAAAGGAGACCTGAAATGGCATATGACGCTTCGATGGGAATCACCGGCGGTCCCGAGACCCAGCGGATCAGGCGCGTGCTGAGCGCGTCGTCGCTCGCTGGCGACAGAGTGGTGAACCACGCCGGAGAGGACTTGGGCAAGTTAAACGAGATCATGGTCGACATCACGTCGGGACGCATTGCGTACGCCGTGCTGTCGTTCGGCGGATTCCTGGGGATTGGCGACAAGCTGTTTGCGATTCCATGGAACCGGCTGACGGTTGACGAGCTGAACAAGCAGATCGTGCTCGATGTTGACCGGGAGACGCTGGAGCGCGCTCCTGGATTCGATAAAGACAACTGGCCAGACATGTCAGACCCCTCCTGGGGAACGCAGATTTACTCGCACTATGGTTCGCAACCGTACTGGGATGACGAGACGGTGACGACTGACCGGACGCGTAGCCGTTCGGGGTCGACGATGCTGTAGAACACTGCCTGAATTGGAATGGGCTTTGCCGCCAGACCGCTCATGACGTTGCGGTCCGGCGGCTTTTTTCCGTTATGGGGCCGCGGCGCGGGAAGCGGCCTGGATTTTTTCGAGCGGAGACGTAGCGGGGCCGTTCAAGACGTTGCCTTCATAGTCGAAGCGGGAACCGTGGCAGGGGCAATCCCACGAGCGCTCGACATCGTTCCAGGCAACCTCGCAATGCAGATGGGGACAGGAGGCAGACAGTTGATGCAGATAGCCGGTCTGGTCGCGATAGAAGGCTTGGGCTCCAATCACCGCGGCTTGGCCGGGGCCGAGTTTTTCCGGTGAATCGATGGGCGCGGGCTTGAGCCAATCGAGATATTGCGCGGCCACATTGGCGTTTTCCTTGACGTATTCTTTGAGCGCGCTGAGCGAGACTGGTTTGCGGTCCGGCGCGTAGAGCGGTTCCCACGGGCTGACGCTGCCGATGATGAGATCGCGAATCAGCATGCCCCCGATGGTTCCGTGCGTCATGCCGTGGCCCGAGTCGCCCGTGACGATGTAGATGTTGGGGTCGCCTGGATTGCGGCCGATGAAGGCGAGCGAGTCCACGGGCTCCATCACTTGACCGGACCAGCGATAGGGAACGGCGGCGATCATGGGGAAGCGCGCGCGGGCCCATTCTTCGAGCGCCGCGAACGGATGCGATGATTCATCGCCTTGGCCGGTCTTGTGATCTTCGCCGCCAATGATGAGCAGGTCACGCGTGGCGTCGAGCGGTTGCGTGCGGACGTAGTGATAGGGATCGAGCGTGTCCCAATAGAGCGCGCGGGGAACGGAACCAGCGGGGATCTCCGCGCCGATGGCGTAGGTCCGGTAGGGCGCTTGCTTGGTGTGCATCGCGTAACGATCGTTGATGGGCGTGTTGGTGGCGACCACGACGCAGTGCGCGCGCACGGTTGGCCCGGTGGAGGTGACCACCGTTGCGGGGTTGCCGCCGTAAACTTCCGTGACGTGCGATTGGGTGTAGATCTTGCCGCCGCGGCGGACGAACGCTTCGGCAAGCGCCGTGACGTAGGCGACGGGGTGGAACTGCGCCTGGTCAGGGAAGCGCAGGGCGGGCCCGGTATCGAACGAAGCCAGCGGCGCGCGCTCGACGATTTCGCACTCGGCAAGGCCAGCGCGGCGGGCAGCCTCGAGTTCGGTGTGCAAGATATCGGCGGATTGGCCCGGCGCGGCAAACAGATATCCGTCGAGGTATTCGAAGCCGCAATCGATCGACTCGGTCCTCACGATCTGGTCGATCTGGCGGATCGCGGCGGTGTGGCTCTCGGCGGCGAGGCGGGCTCCGTCGCGGCCGAAGAGCTTTTCTAGGTGCGTAAATCGATCGTCTAACGCGCTGGCGATGTGGGCCGTGGTGCGTCCGGTTTCCCCGGAAGCGATCCCGCCGCTTTCGAGAAGTATGACGGGGATGTTGTCGAGTGCCAGAAGGTAAGCGGTGTTCAATCCGCTGATGCCGCCACCGATGACGCACACATCGGTTTCCTGATTGTCGGACAGGGAAGAATACTCCTTGACCGGCGCCGATTGAGTCCAAAACGGCCGGGTCTCAGCAACAGCATCGGGCATAAAGGTATATAGGGAGCAATTGGGGGGCCGGGTAATGGAGGCTCGGGCGGGCAGCGACGCCGTTGTTGAAAGCAAACGACTTTTGGGTTGGATCGTTGGGCCGTGACGGGTCGGTGCGGTGGTGGAGCGGCCGCTGATTGACGCGAGTCCAATTCGCGGGGAGCGCGTTGATTTCAAAAGAGATTTGGGTCTGTTCGTCGCCATGGCCTGCTTTTCCAGTGGGTTTCCGGGCTGTCCGGCCATCATGCGCCAGAGCCAGGTGTTTCGCCGGTTCCATTGTGCGGGGAGAGCAGGCGGGATCTGCTCGAACGGGAAGATGGGGATTACTTGTAAGTGGTTGAGAGCAGGCGGATTGTATGCGGAAGAATTTATTTGTTTGGGTTGTGAATGGGGAAATTGGGGTTGGGAAGCCGCCCGTGCCCGGAGACGAGCTGCAATAACGCCAAGATCGACTTTCGGTCGGATCCACTCAGGATCGGAGAATTCCGCTAGAATTGCCGTATGGAGACCTTTTCTGTCAAGGTAGAGAAATCTGGCAGAATCTTGATTCCTGCCGGTATACGTAAGCGTCTCGCCCTTACAGAGGGAACGCAAGTTCTCATGCGGGTGGATGAGACCGGAATTCAGATCGGCACACGCGAACAGGCGCTGATCCGAGCGCGCCAAGAGTTGCGACGCTACATTCCCGGTAACCGCTCTCTCTCAGAAGAACTCATCCAAGAACGGCGGGTGGAAGCAGAGCGCGAGAACAGCGAATGATGGCCGCGCCACAGTATGCGTTGGACGCATCGGCGCTGCTTGCTCTAATGCTGCAAGAACCGGGGGAGGAGCAGGTACGAGCGGTTCTGGATCGTTGTTTCATCACCTCGGTCAATGTGGCCGAGGTGATTAGCAAGCTCGCACGGGAAGGAGTTCCTTCGCAAACTGCGATAACACTAGTCGCAGACCTGTTTCTGAACATCCGGACGGATATCAGTTTCGCCCAAGCTGTCTCCGCAGGTCTCTTAAAAGCCAATCAGCGCCAATTGGGGCTCAGTCTAGGAGACTGCATCTGTATCGTCGTTGCCGCTTCAGCAGGAGCGGTAGCCATCACAGCCGATAAACAGTGGGAATTTCTAAACGGAACCTTGACAGACGAGGGCTGGCCGATACGGATCGAAGTCATACGTTAAGCTGCCGGGCGGTTTGTGCTGCAGGCTAAGCTTAAGTCGATTCACCAGGATCAGCTGCTTGGATATTTTTGTAACTCGTCGGCGGTGTGACCGAGGAGACCTGGCCACAGTGTACTCGCGGGTGGCGATCACATCGGCATCGTCAAGCGGTTCTCAGCAAGGCATTCGTGCGTTCTCACACAACAGCGTAAATGAAACACCGGGGAGGGGGTCGCGTGTCCAGTAGGTGGGAGGAATTGAATCCATATGAAACAACTCTTGGCGCGGATGGTGGTGGCTGGGGCGCTGGCGCTCATTCCAGTTGGCGTCGGCGTGGCGCAGGTGAAGACGGAGTCTGTGAAGAAAATGCAGCAGGCTCTGAAGGATAAGGGCTATTACAAAGGCGAGGTGGATGGAATTCTGGGTCCGCAGACCCGGGCGGCTTTGCGGCAGTATCAACGGTCGGAGAAGTTGACGGCTTCCGGGCGCTACACGCAAGAGACCGCAACGCACCTGGGGACTGCGGATAAGGAAGTCGGCGAGCACTTTGAGGACGCCGGCAGCGATTTAGCGCAAGGCGCGAAGGGAATGGGACGCGAGGTGAAGAAGGGCGAGATCACCGAAGGAGCCAAGGATCTCGGGAAGGGAATCGGCAAGGCCGCGAAGAAAGTCGGCGCGGGCGTGAAAGACGCGTTCGATGGCGATGAAGACAGGAAGCGGCGGGGAGATAACCCGAAGCGGTAGGTTCTCGAAGGAAGAGTCCGGGGTTTTGACGCGAGCAGCGCGCACGGCAATGCACCGGAGCGCGCTGTTTGCTTTTTTGGCGAGGGCACCAGAAAGCGAGGTCAAACGATATGGGCGTGAAATTGAAGAAGTTGGGCGAGCAGGTGATGGTGATCACGGGGGCGACGAGCGGGATCGGGTTGGCGACGGCGCGGATGGCGGCCGCTGAAGGCGTTAAGGTGCTACTGGCAGGCCGAAGCAGCGGGTCACTAGGAAAGGTGGAGCAGACCATCCGCAGCCACGGCGGTATCGCGCATACGGTAGAGGCGGATGTCAGCAAAGAAAAAGACGTGGAGCGGATTGCCGAAGCGGCTCGTGAGCGATTCGGCGGGTTCGACACGTGGGTGAACAATGCGGGCGTGGGGCTGTATGGGCGGGCGCTCGATGTCTCGATTGAAGATCACCGCCAGTTATTCGACATCAATTATTGGGGCGTGGTGTATGGATCGCGAGTGGCCTGCGATCATTTGCGGCAACGCGGTGGGGCGTTGATCAATCTCGGCAGCGTGGTGTCGGATCGGGCGGTCCCGTTGCAGGGGACTTACTCGGCGACCAAGGCGGCGGTCAAGGCGTTTACCGATGCCGTGCGCATGGAGTTAGAGGAAGAAGAAGCGCCGGTGTCGGTGACATTGATTCAACCGACGTCGATCGATACGCCGTTCCCTGAACATGCGAAGAGCTATCTCGAAGAGCAGCCGACGTTGCCATCGCCGATCTATGCGCCGCATACGGTGGCCGAGGCGATCTTGAAGGCGGCGGTGAAGCCGATTCGGAACGTGCTGGTGGGCGGAGGCGCAAAGGCGATTTCAGCGATGGGGCGGTATGCGCCTCGGGCGACTGATTTGTATATGGAGTCGACCATGTTTGACGAGCAGAAGCGGACGACTCCGACGGCGCGGAAGGAGTCACTGTGGGACCCGAGCGAAGATCCGCGCGAGCGTGGGGAGTCGGAGAAGCGGGTGAAGGAGACGAGCCTTTATACAAAGGCTGCGTTGAATCCGGTAGCGACGGCGGCGCTGGCAGTGGGTGCCGGATTGGCGGTGGCGGCGTTGATGGCGGGAGGGAGGCGGGAAACGTAAATTCTAACCGTTACCGCCAGGCATAGGAACCAACTAGAAACGTTGTTAGAGCGCGCGCAGCGTGAGCCGGTTTTGATTCAGCACGAAGGCCGGGGTGTTGGAGTGTTGGTGTCGGTGGAGCACTACGAGCGGCTTAGAACCTCGTACCAAGCGGAGTCTCAACTGCAAGCGTTCGACCGGATCATGAGCCGGAAGGGCGGCGAAGAGCCGCGCGCCGGGGATGAGTTGCCGCCGGAGTGGTGGCGCCGGCGGTTAGGACGCGGCGCGGCGGCGGCGTCCGCTAATCAGGTAGATGGCGGCGCGGAGTTCGAGGAGCGGATCGGCTGAAGGCTCGATGCCGTCGACGCGGGGGATGGGATCGAAGATGATCTTCTTCTGCTCGGCGGCGTCGTTTTCGGCGACGCCGGTGAGCGTGAGGGTTCCGAAGTCGATTTGGGGACGGTCTTCCGGCCAGTGGATGGTGGCGTTGTCGACTGTGTCAGACGGGTCGGCTAGTTGGACACGGATGTGGAAGGCGATGGGTCCGGCGGTGACGCGTTCTTTTAATTCATCGAACAGGAAGTCGGCTGGCTTATCCTGCACGGCGGCGTCTTCGAGATGGTCGATGCCGGCGGCGGGGACGATACGGTAGCGGCCGAAGCGGGACGAGCCTTCCGCGTTGGTGAACTGCATGGCGGTGACGCCGAAGTAGGCATCGCGCGCCAGGCTCGATGGCGTGGACTTGGGAGTTTGCACGAAGGCCAAGGTTTCCGGGTGCGCGCCTAAGAATTGTTCGACCGGAGTGGGAGACGCGGCGCCGGGTGCGGTTGCGGCTACAGCGCGGAGAAATTCGAGAAACTCTTGTGGGGTGTGTGTCGGGAAGCCGTCGGTGGAGTGCGAAATGATGTCGGTGTGGACGTGGTCGGCCAGGTGGAAGCGGATAGCGAGTCCGCGGGGATTGGCGTTGGGGTTGTTGTCGGGGATGAGGGGGAGTCCGGTGGAGTTGGAGAAGCGCGCGGTGACGGGGGTGGATGGGCGGGCAATGTGAGGAGCGCGGGTCAGCGACGCGGCTTCGGGTGAGGGAGTGAAGGTTCCGGTGAGCAGGAGACCTTTGGCGTGAGCGGGACGAAAGCCCGGGTGCAGCCCGAAGAGGGAGTCGAACTGGGCGATGAGGTCGTTGCTGAGCGCGATCAGCTTTTCATCTGTGGGTAGCGGCATGAATGGCTCCTTGAGTTGTGCAAAGTTTTACAGTCATCGAAATGACATGAGCGCATGTCGGGGCGCGTGAGTATAGGCGTATGCGATGCGGCGGGTGAAGGGAAGGGTTCAGCGGGTTTGAACCTGAAGGGAGCAAACCCGCTTGCTTGTGGTTATTTCTATGCAGTTACTTTGAATCACGCGCCCTTGGGCGTGATGTTGCTGTTAGGGCGGAACAAGTTGGTGGGGTCGTATTTCGCCTTGAGGGCAGCTAACTTCTCGTACTTCGCGGGACCGTAACTCGCCAGGACACGGTCTGGGGTTTCGTCGTTCGTCATGTGGTTGGCATAGACCGCTTCGGACAGATAGGCCCGCGAGGATGACCAGACATCGCGGGTCCATTGGATGTTGGCAGCGTCCTGTTGCGGTTCGGTCCAGTTGGCGATGACGGAGACTTCGAAGTTGTGGTCGCGATGATCGAAGGCCATGGCGTCTTTGGGAACGCGCTGCAGCTTACCCTTGAGTTCGAACATGAGGACCATCGAATAAGGTGACGGCATGGCGTTGGCCCCTTGCTCGAGAGTCGCAGCCAGCGCCGGATGCAGGTCGGACGCGAAGTTCGACTTCCAATAATAACGATTGCCCACGGGCACAGCGTTGTCCACCATAGTTTGGATACCGCTGTAAGGCATAGGCTGGACCAAGTCTGCGACCGGTGGTCCAAACTTGCGGAGCGGTTCGAGCAAACGCTCGCCTTCCGCAATGTCGCCCGCCCAGAAGACAATCACGCCGACCAAGGGCATGCCATCGGGTGAATTGAGGAAACCGATTGTGGTGTCGAGTTCATCGGGTGTGCCGCGCAGGAATTCGCGATGGAAGGCGAATAGTTCCTGAGCGCGGTTACGCGGATGAAGCAGCATGCCACCGATGATTTGGCCAAGAGGATGAAGGCGGTAGCGGAACGACGTGACGATGCCGAAGTTCGCGCCTGCCCCGCGGACCGCCCAGAACAGTTCGGCGTTCTCTTCCTCGCTGGCAGTTAGGACCTCACCATCGGCAGTTACGATTTCCACCGACAGCAAGTTATCGCAAACGGCGCCGTGCTTGCCCATGAGATAGCCGAATCCGCCGCCGAGCGTAAGTCCGGCGATGCCCGTATGCGATACCTGTCCGCCAGTCGTCGCCAGTTGGTGAGCCTGCGTGGCGGCATCGAATTCACCCCATACCAACCCGGGCGCGGCGGTTGCTTCCCGCCGTTCCGCGTCGACGAGAATATCCTTCCAGGAAGAGCAATCGATCATGATGCCGCCATCGGCGACAGCGTTTCCGGCAACGCCGTGGCCACCTCCGCGGACGCTCAATGGGAGTCCGGTGGAGCGCGCGAGTTTGATGGCAGCGGCGACATCCGTTGTACTGTTCGCCTGCACAATCACGGCGGGGCGACGGTCGATCATGCCATTCCACAGGCGGCGTGCGGATTCATACCGGTGGTCTGAAGGAGATAGTACGCGGCCATTCAGAAGGGCGCGGGCATCGCGTAGAAGAGCGGATGAATCTCCCATGGCGAGTAATTATACATGTCAGGGGAGAAAGGGAAAGTACACGAAGAGATGACAATTTGTATCGCATCTGGTTGGAAATAGGGGGGATGTGCAGTATCGCACCTGGCTGGAAAAACAGGGACTAAGGTGGCAGGAATATCGAATCCGGTTGGAAAACATCATCGCACTCAGTTGGAAAAATACGTTTGCTTTACGTGTCGTATCTGGTTGGAAAGCTGGGGTCGCACCCAGTTGGAAGGATCACGAAGCGGGTTGGAAGGGTTGCCGGAGGCAGTTGGAAGAGCTTGTCGGAGCGGGTTGGAAGCTTATCGCATCCGGTTGGAAGAGATATCGCACTCAGTTGGAAAAGATAATGGTTCAAGTGTTTGATTATGCTTGGGTTAATGACAGCTAAAGCCCTTAAAGGTTTATTCACAGAATGGGTTTTATAGTATTCTCAGCATCAACGAGTAGTTCCCGGGATGAAGCGTAAAACTAACGGAGACCAGCTAGCCCCGGCCCTGATTCCCTTACCGGTTGCTGTTGATCTGATCCGGTTTGAGAAGAACCTCCTGCAGATGGGGTTTTTCGGCGCCCACGACACGCGACACACCAACTTGTCGACGCGGCGAATCGAGCAATGGGTCAATCGGGACGGACAAAAGATCAAGGTAGCAGCCGAGTTCCGCGGCTCGCAGGAATTGGGGCTGCCATCGACCAGCGACCGCGACAAATATCTGGCGTTCATGAAAATCGCCATGGAGCAGCGGGCGAAGTTCGGGCGGTTGGAGAATCCGATTCGTTTTACGGGCTACCAGATGCTGAAGGAACTGGGGCTCAGCTTTTCAGGCGAGAACTACGAGGATCTGAATCGCTGGGGCCAGCGGATGGCGGATACCACGATCACCTCTGAGCAGGTGATTTATCTAGCCGCGCGCAAGAAATACGCCAATAAGACGGTGCATGTATTTCGGAGTTTCGTCCGGTCGGGCGGCAGTAAGTTGGATGATAGCGGCCGTGTGGAAGCTTACGAGGTGGTGCTCGAGGACTGGATACTCGAGAACCTGAACCAGAGTTATGTGGTTCCGGAGGACTTCAACGCTTATCGCAAGTTGAAGCGGCCCACCGCGAAGGGAGTTTTCGGTTATCTGCACTTGTGGTTTCACGCAAGCCACGGCCGGCCGGTCGAGAAAGACTATGCCGAATTGTGCATGCTGCTCAATATTCCGGTGTATAAGCACGTCTCGAAGATCAAGGAGACGATGGGGCGGTCGCTCGATGAGTTGACTCAGATCGGCTATCTGTCGAGCTGGGACATCAAGCCGATGGTGAGTAAGCAGGGCTATAAGTTGATCCTGTGCGCGGGCGAAGAAGTGTTACACGTGCTGGCGCTGTCGCATAAAAAGCAGCGATTGCCGGAACCCGCGGAGATCGATGAGGCGGCAAATCAGAACGAAGCTGTGCGGGCGCTATTGGAACGTGGCGTGGCTCCAGCCAAGGCTAAAGCGCTGGCGTCGAGTTACTCGGAAGCAACGATCTTGGAACAAATCGAGTATGCCGAATCGTTGATTGCTAACGATCGGCGCAAGAAGATCGACAACCCGGCGGGCTTCCTGGTGTACGTGATCGAAAATCAGGTGCGTGTTCCAACCGGGTTCGAGGGTTCGCGAAAAACGCAGACCCGGCGGGAACGTCAAGCTCAGGATGCTGCCGTGGAAGAACGGTATGAAGCCTTCTGCACGCGTGAAGTGGAGACTGTGTTGAAGCAGCAGTTTCCCAATGGTCTGCTGGCGCGCAAAGTGAAAGAGATTGTGCGGCAGCGGCGGCGTGAAGACGAGCGATTTGAACGGTTTCCAGCGCAACAGCAGGAAGCGCTGGCGGAACAGTTCCTGCGGCGCGAGGTTCGGGAATCGATCGGATTGCCGAGTTTGGAAGAGTGGGTGAACCGCGGGGTGGAGTTGCAGCGCGGATTGTTCGACTGAGTGCGAGTATCGCACTTGGTTGGATGAGTGCGGGATGATGGTGGTGGGCACGGCATGACGATAACGCTGGATATTCCCGAACAGCTGGCATCACAGCTTGGTGGCGGATCGCCTGAAGAACTGTCGCGTTATGTGCTGGAGTCGCTCGTGCTGGAAGCGTATCGTGAAGAGCGTTTGGGAGCGCCGCAAGCAGCACATTTGCTTGGTTTATCGCGGTTGCAGTGGAATCAATTGCTCAAAGCCAGACAGGTAACCGAGCATGCTTATTCGGTGGAAGATCTGGAACGCGATGTAGCGACGCTCGAGAAGCTGCGGGCTGAGGGTGTCCTTCCTCCGGCATGAAGGTTGTTGTCGCCGACACTTCACCGGTCCACTACTTATTGCTAACTGGTTACCTCGAGATCTTGCCTCGTCTGTACGGGCAACTGGTGATTCCAGAGTCTGTTCAACGTGAGTTACTGGCGGCAGGCAGTCTCCCTGAAGTGCGTAAGTGGATGGCGTCCTTTCCAGATTGGGTAACTGTGCGCAAGCCAGTAACTGATTTGAAATTAATTATCAAGTAGCCGGTTACATCAAGGCGAGATCGACGCGATTGCCCTTGCTGAAGAACTAAACACGGAATTGCTCCTGATGGACGATGCTTTGGGTGTTCGTTTTGCGCTAGAACGCCGCCTGACCATCACGGGCACGCTCGGCGTGCTGGTGGAGGCGGCGCAGCATGGATGGGTCGAAATTGACTCGGCTCTTGCGAAGCTGGAACAGAGGGATTTCCGGATCTCACCAGCATTGCTTGCGCGTGCGCGAGAACTGGCGATTCGGAAGCCGCCGGTAGCCCCACGGCGGCACCAGTAGTGGGGTGCTAGTAAGGCAATCCTACCGGCACCAAGAAAGTACTCGCGGTATTTCTTTCCGGATCAGCGGCCAAATCATCGAGTGTCGAGGGCGTGGGGATTTGGTCCCCATCTTCGAGCAGGCCCTGAATGTGGAATGTGAGCGCTTCGACGGCCGACTGGCGCGCCTCTTCTGGCGTTGCGGCGGCGGTGATGCAGCCCGGGAAATCCGGGAAGCTCACACCGTAATCCGAGTTCGGATCTTTGTGCAGATAGGCGATGTAGGTCAATACAAATCCGGGGCGGCGGGAATGATCGCCTTCTGCTCGAGCAGGCGGCAGAGTTGATCCACAGCCTCGTCGGTCGCGTTGGTCAGCGTTGGTTCGATGAACCGCTCCGCACCCGCAACCTGCTTGATGGCTTCAGCGGTTTCGGCAGTCGCGCTGGGTGGTGCGCAGAGGAATAGGAGATTCGCTCCGAGGGCGACTCGCGTCAGGGCGAGTAAGGTCGGGGCTTCGGCGGCATCCTCAAACACTTGGACGGCGCAGTTGCGATCGAACAGGCGGCGTTCGAGTAAGTACGCCAGTTCCGCGTTGCCCGGCAGCCAGACGATGGCCGGCTTGTGGCCGAGGCGGAGTTCGCGCTCCGAGTGCGTCACACGCGATTGGGCCTGTTCAGCCAGTTCAGCGGTTTCGCGCGGCGGGCGGCCGGTGATCATGCCGGCGCCCACGGTTTCATTGGTGATCGGGTCGATCAGGATGAAGCTGCCGGTGGCGCGGTTGCGGCGATAGGGATCGAAGAAGACGGGGCGGTTGGTTTGGAAAACGGCGGCGCCGATTTCGTTCAACGCGAGTAGCGAGGCGTCCTCTTTGTCAAGTGTCTGGATGTTCATCCGGTAGCGGATGTTGGTGAGGGTGGCACGGACAGTCTGTGTGGTGTGCTTGAGGAAATACTCACGTCCGGTTTGCAGGGGCTTCTCGTTCATCCAGACCAGGCGCGCGTCGATGTGGCGCGACACATGGGGCACGTGCGTGGGCGAAACAAGCATGTCGCCCCGGGAAACGTCCTGCTCGCCTTCGAGACACACAGTGACGCCCATCGGCGGGAACGCCTTAGGAAGATTGCCGTCGAAGGAAACGATGGATTTGACGCGCGAGGTCCGGCCGGAGGGAAGAATCAGGACAGGATCCCCTACATGAATGACGCCGGAAGCCACCTGGCCTGCATAGCCGCGGAAGTCCTGGTCAGGCCGAACGACGTATTGAACCGGGAACCGCATTTCGGTGAGATTGCGGTCGCTCGCGATATGGACGGTTTCGAGGTGATGCAATAGGCTCGGACCATCGAACCAGTCCATGTTGCGGCTCTTGTTGACGACGTTGTCGCCTTCCAGCGCGCTGATGGGGATGAACTGGAGGTCGGACACCTGGAGCCGCGCGGCGAAGGCGGAAAACTCGGCGCGGATCTCTTCAAACACATCTTCGCGGTAATCGACCAGGTCCATTTTGTTAACGGCGATCACCAGGTGCGGGATGCCGAGCAGGGTGGCGATGAATGCGTGGCGGCGCGATTGCGGGAGCACGCCCTTGCGCGCGTCGAGCAAAATGATGGCGACGTTGGCGGTAGAGGCGCCGGTGGCCATGTTGCGGGTGTACTGCTCGTGGCCGGGGGTGTCGGCAATGATGAATTTGCGGCGCGGCGTGGAGAAGTACCGGTAGGCGACATCAATGGTGATGCCTTGCTGGCGTTCAGCACGGAGTCCGTCAGTGAGCAGAGCAAAGTCGAGCGCAACGCCGGCCGAGCTGTTGACGCTGGCTTTGCGCACGGCGGCAAGTTGGTCTTCGTAGACGCCCTTGGAGTCGTGCAAAAGACGTCCGATGAGGGTGGATTTGCCGTCGTCGACGCTGCCGGCGGTCGAAAGGCGCAGTAGTTCCTTTTCCTCATTGAGGCGGAGGAACTTGTCCATCGCCGCGGACTGGGCTTGGTGTTCGGTGACGGTCATTTTAGAAGTAACCCTCGCGTTTTTT
>WBZQ01001412.1_pt1 | contig 16703 bp, 14 predicted proteins | sample 5204251 | NCBI WGS metagenome assembly WBZQ01 (sample SAMN12412402, study PRJNA552823) | activated sludge metagenome | isolation source: activated sludge from nitrification reactor of wastewater treatment plant... | place: USA: Virginia | collected 2017-09 | reverse complement strand
GGGCGACAACATCAAGATGAAGGTGGAGCTGATCGCCCCGATCGCGATGGAAGACGGGCTGCGCTTTGCGATCCGCGAGGGCGGACGCACGGTCGGCGCCGGCGTCGTGGCGAAGATCCTGAAGTAATTCGCGGGTTTTTCACAGGCCAGTAGCTCAATTGGCAGAGCGGCGGTCTCCAAAACCGCAGGTTGGGGGTTCGATTCCCTCCTGGCCTGCCAGTGAAGATCAATGAACGAAGCAGTCAGACAAACAGGTTCCAGCGCGCTGGACACCGCGAAGCTGGTGGTCGCGATCGTGCTCGTGCTGGCGGGCATCGCGGCCTGGTACATGTTTGCCGCGCAGCCGGCATACGTGCGCTGGCTGTCGCTGGCCGGCGGCATCGTGGTGGCAGTCGCCGTGTTCGCGACTTCGGCGCACGGCCGCGACCTGTGGCAGTTCGCGCTCGACTCGCGCATCGAGTTGCGCAAGGTCTTCTGGCCGTCGCGCGACGAGACGCTCAAGGTGACCGGGATCGTGTTCATTTTCATCGCGGTCGCGAGCCTGTTTTTCTGGGTGCTCGACCTGGCACTCGCCTGGGCCACCCGTGCCCTCACCGGGCAGGGAGGCTGATCATGGCGCTGCGTTGGTATGTCGTGCATGCCTATTCGAACTTCGAGCACACCGTGCAGAAGGCGCTCAAGGAGCGCATCGCGCGCGCCGGCCTCGAGGCGAAGTTCGGCGAAGTGCTCGTGCCGACCGAGGAAGTGGTCGAGATGCGCGACGGGCAGAAGCGCAAGAGCGAGCGCAAGTTCTACCCGGGCTACGTGCTCGTGCAAATGGAGATGGACGAGGAGACCTGGCATCTCGTGCGCGAAGTGCCCAAGGTCCTCGGCTTCATCGGCGGTACCTCGGACAAGCCCGCGCCGATCTCGGATCGCGAGGCGAACCAGATCCTGCGGCGGGTCGAGGAAGGCGTCGACAAGCCGCGGCCGAAGGTGCTGTTCGAGCCGGGCGAGGTGGTGCGCGTCAACGACGGCCCGTTCAACGACTTCAACGGCGTCGTCGAGCACGTGAACTACGAAAAGAACCGCCTGCAGGTGGCGGTGCAGATCCTGGGTAGGTCGACTCCGGTGGAGCTCGACTTCTCGCAGGTGGAAAAGGCCTGAGCACTGCGTACCGCAGGCCGAGGCAATTTGGGGAGCCGCAAGGCGTTTGAACCCAGGAGAGGTGTGAAGTGGCAAAGAAGGTTCAGGGCTACATCAAGCTGCAGGTGCCCGCCGGCGCGGCCAATCCGTCGCCGCCGATCGGCCCCGCGCTCGGCCAGCAGGGCGTCAACATCATGGAGTTCTGCAAGCAGTTCAACGCTGCGACGCAGAAGCTCGAGAAGGGCCTGCCGATCCCGACCGTGATCACGGTCTATTCGGATCGCAGCTTCACCTTCGTGATGAAGACGCCGCCCGCGGCGATTCTCATCAAGAAGGCGATCGGCATCGAGCGCGGCAGCGGCACGCCGAACACGGCGAAGGTCGGCAAGATCTCGCGCAAGCAGCTCGAGGAAATCGCCAAGGCGAAGACCCCCGACCTCACCGCCGCCGATCTCGACGCCGCCGTGCGCACGATCGCGGGCAGCGCGCGCTCGATGGGCGTCGACGTGGAAGGAGCCTGAACATGACCGTGGTAGCCAAGCGCGTGAAGACCTGGGCGGACAAGCTGCCGCCGGGCAAGCAGTTCCCGATCGACGATGCCCTGAAGCTCGTCAAGGAGCTCGCGACCGCCAAGTTCAATGAGTCGGTCGACGCCGCCGTCAACCTCGGCATCGACGCCTCGAAGTCGGACCAGCAGGTGCGCGGTTCGACCGTGATGCCGCACGGCATCGGCAAGACCGTGCGCGTCGCGGTGTTCACCTCCGGCAAGAACCAGGACGTGGCGCGCGCCGCGGGCGCCGACATCGTCGGACTCGAGGACCTCGCCGAGAAGGTGAAGGCCGGCGAGATGAATTTCGACGTGGTCGTCGCGAGCCCCGATGCGATGCGCATCGTCGGCCAGCTCGGCCAGATCCTCGGTCCGCGCGGCCTGATGCCGAACCCCAAGGTCGGCACCGTGACGCCGGACGTGGCGACGGCCGTCAAGAACGCGAAGGCGGGCCAGGTCCGCTACCGCGTCGACAAGGCTGGCATCGTCCACTGCACGATCGGCAAGGCGAGCTTCGAGGTCGACAAGCTGCGCGAGAACCTGCTCGCGCTGATCCAGGACCTGCAGAAGGCGAAGCCCGCGACGTCGAAGGGCATCTACCTGAAGCGCGTCACGCTGTCCTCGACGATGGGGCCGGGCGTCGCGGTCGACTCCGGCACGCTCGGGGTCTGAGCAGGGGATTTTTTCAACGCATTCGTGAGACCGGCGCCGCCGACGGGCGCCGGTTCCATCGAAGACCGTGGGTGGGGAGGCGCGAGCCGGCCCCTTAATGGACGCCCACGCAGATGGTGACTCTCTCATTCGAGGATTTCCCCGGATGAAGATCACCGTCAACTGGTGTGATCTTCAGGCCAGGAGAGATTAGGAATGGCACTCAACATCGAAGGCAAGAAAGCGCTCGTCGCGGAAGTCGCGGAGGTGGCCGGCAAGGCCCTTTCCGTGGTCGCCGCCGAGTATCGCGGCCTCACGGTGACGCAGATGACCGATCTGCGTGCCAAGGCAAGGGCCCAGGGCGTGTACATGCGTGTCGTCAAGAACACGCTCGCGCGCAAGGCCGTTGCAGGCACGTCGTTCGAGTCGATCGGCTCGCACCTGAAGGGCCCGCTGGTCCTCGCCTTCTCGAAGGACGATCCGGGCGCCGCGGCGCGCGTGATCAAGGCTTTCGCGAAGGACAACGACAAGCTCGTCGCGACCCTCGTGTCGCTCGGTGGCCCCGTGCTGCCAGGCAAGGACATCGAGAAGGTGGCGAGCATGCCGACGCGCGATCAGGCGCTGTCGATGCTGCTGGGCGTGCTCAAGGCACCGATCCAGAAGCTCGTCGGCACGATCGCCGCACCGAACCAGAAGCTCGTGCGCACGCTCGCGGCCGTGAAGGACGCGAAGCAGGCCGCCGGCGCCTGATTGCCCGTTTGCAAATCTTAAGGAGCAATGACAATGGCTGTTACTAAGGACGAAATCCTCGAAGCGATTTCCAAGATGAGCGTGATGGACGTGGTCGAGCTGATCTCCGACATGGAGAAGAAGTTCAACGTCACGGCGGCCGCGCCGGTCGCGGTCGCGGTTGCCGGCGGCGGTGCCGCCGCCGCGGCGGCCCCGGCCGAGGAGCAGACCGAGTTCGCGGTCACCCTGAAGGAATACCCGGCTGACAAGAAGGTCACGGTCATCAAGGTGATCCGCGAGATCACCGGCCTCGGCCTCAAGGAAGCGAAGGACCTCGTCGAGGGCGTGCCCGCCCTCGTCAAGGAAGGCGTTTCCAAGGCCGACGTCGACGCGATCAAGAAGAAGCTCGAGGAAGCCGGCGCCAAGGTGGAGGTCAAGTAACCTCCATGCGCGGCCCCGAGCCGCGTAGCGCGCGCATGGCGCCCGGCCGTCCGCGGCCGGGCGCTCCATGCTGCGCGCGTGTTTTTTTCCGCGTGCGCGTTTTGCAGTTTCAGAGGTAAATCCAGATGGCTTATTCCTTCACCGAGAAGAAGCGCATCCGCAAGAATTTCGGCAAGCAGGCGGGCATCCTCGATGTGCCGTACCTGCTGGCGATCCAGCTCGAGTCCTATCGCACCTTCCTGCAGGCCGAAGTGGCCGAGGCGGCGCGCGCGGACATCGGCCTGCACGCGGCTTTCCAGACCGTTTTCCCGATCTCCAGCTACTCCGGCAACGCGACGCTCGAGTACGTCGGCTACCGCCTCGGCGAGCCGGTGTTCGACGTCAAGGAATGCCAGCTGCGCGGGCTCACCTATGCCGCGCCGCTGCGCGTCAAGGTGCGCCTGATCGTGCTCGACAAGGAAGCCCCGGGCGCCAAGAAGCCGGTGAAAGACGTGCGCGAGCAGGAGGTTTACCTCGGTGAACTGCCGCTCATGACCGACAATGGCACCTTCGTCGTCAACGGCACCGAGCGCGTGATCGTCTCGCAGCTGCACCGCAGCCCGGGCGTGTTCTTCGACCACGACCGCGGCAAGACCCACTCCTCGGGCAAGCTGCTGTTCTCGGCGCGCATCATTCCCTACCGCGGCTCCTGGCTCGACTTCGAGTTCGACCCGAAGGACTGCGTGTTCGCGCGCATCGACCGCCGCCGCAAGCTGCCGGTCAGCATCATCCTGCGCGCCCTCGGCATGAACGAGACCGAGATCCTCGACACCTTCTTCGAGAAGAACACGTTCTTCGTCTCGAAGGAAAGCGTCTCGCTCGAGCTCGTGCCGGCGCGCCTGCGCGGCGAGACCTCGAGCTTCGAGATCCGCATCGGCGACAAGGTGATCGTCGAGGAAGGCCGCCGCATCACGGCGCGCCACGTGCGCCAGCTCGAGGACGCGGGCGTCAAGCGCCTCGCGGTGCCGCGCGACTACGTCTACGGCAAGATCCTCGCGCACGACGTGGTCGACACCGGCAGCGGCGAGATCCTCGCCAAGGCCAATGAAGTGCTGACGGCCGTGTCGGTCGAGAAGATCATCGAGGCCGGCATCACCGAGCTGCGCACGCTGTACGTCAACGACCTCGATCGGGGCGCGTACATTTCCGACACGCTGCGCATCGACCCGACCAAGACGCGCCTCGAGGCGCTGGTCGAGATCTACCGCATGATGCGCCCCGGCGAGCCGCCGACCAAGGACGCCGCGGAGAACCTGTTCAACAACCTGTTCTTCAACGACGAGCGCTACGACCTGTCGGGCGTCGGCCGCATGAAGTTCAACCGCCGCGTGCGGCGCGAGGCGATCACCGGCTCCGGCGTGCTGTCGAAGGAGGACATCCTCGACGTGCTGAAGGTGCTGGTCGACATCCGCAACGGCAACGGCACCGTCGACGACATCGATCACCTCGGCAACCGCCGCGTGCGCAGCGTCGGCGAGATGGCGGAGAACGCCTTCCGTGTCGGCCTGGTGCGCGTCGAGCGCGCGGTCAAGGAGCGCCTCACGGTCGCCGAGAGCGAGCCGCTGATGCCGCAGGAGATGATCAACGCGAAGCCGGTGGCGGCCGCGGTCAAGGAGTTCTTCGGCTCCTCGCAGCTGTCGCAGTTCATGGACCAGAACAATCCGCTGTCCGAAGTGACTCACAAGCGGCGCGTCTCGGCGCTCGGGCCGGGCGGCCTGACGCGCGAGCGCGCGGGCTTCGAGGTGCGCGACGTGCACCCGACGCACTACGGCCGCGTGTGCCCGATCGAGACGCCGGAAGGCCCGAACATCGGCCTCATCAATTCGCTGTCGGTGTACGCACGCACCAACCGCTACGGCTTCCTCGAGACGCCGTACCGGCGCGTGCAGAACGGCCGCGTGACCGACGACATCGACTACCTGTCGGCGATCGAGGAAGGCCAGTACGCGATCGCACAGGCCAACGTGCGCATCGAGAAGGGCAGCCTCGCCGACGACCTCGTGTCGTGCCGCTACCAGAACGAGTTCACGCTGATGCCGCGCGACAGCATCAACTACATGGACGTGTCGCCGAAGCAGATCGTGTCGGTGGCCGCCTCGCTGATCCCGTTCCTCGAGCACGACGACGCGAACCGCGCGCTGATGGGCTCGAACATGCAGCGCCAGGCCGTGCCGACGCTGCGCTCGGAGACGCCGCTCGTGGGCACCGGCATGGAACGCCCGGTGGCGATCGACTCGGGCGTCACGGTGGTCGCGCGCCGCGGCGGGCATGTCGACTCGGTCGACGCCTCGCGCATCGTGGTGCGGGTCAACGACGACGAGACGCTGGCCGGCGAGCCGGGCGTCGACATCTACAACCTGACGAAGTACACGCGCTCGAACCAGAACACCTGCATCAACCAGCGGCCGCTGGTCAACGCGGGCGACCACATCGCGCGCGGCGACGTGCTGGCGGACGGACCGTCGACGCATCTCGGTGAGCTCGCGCTCGGCCAGAACCTGCTGGTCGCGTTCATGCCGTGGAACGGCTACAACTTCGAGGATTCGATCCTGATCTCGGAGCGGGTCGTGCAGGAAGACCGCTTCACGACGATCCACATCGAGGAGCTGACCTGCGTCGCGCGCGACACCAAGCTCGGGCCCGAGGAAATCACCGCGGACATCCCGAATGTCGGTGACGCGGCGCTCGCCAAGCTCGACGAGGCCGGCATCGCCTTCATCGGCGCCGAGGTGCGCGCGGGCGACATCCTCGTCGGCAAGGTCACGCCGAAGGGCGAGACGCAGCTGACCCCGGAGGAGAAGCTGCTGCGCGCCATCTTCGGCGAGAAGGCGTCCGACGTGAAGGACACCAGCCTGCGCGTGCCGCCGGGCATGGACGGCATCGTGATCGACGTGCGCGTGTTCACGCGAGACGGCGTCGAGAAGGACACGCGCGCCCTCTCGATCGAGAAGGCCGAGATCGAGCGGGTCCGCAAGGACTTCGCCGACCAGCAGCGCATCCTCGAGGACGACATGTTCGCGCGCGTGCGCAGCATGCTGGTCGGCAAGCATGCCGCCGGCGGGCCGCGCAAGCTGAAGGGCGCGATCACCGCCGACTACCTCGATTCGCTGTCGCGCGAGGAGTGGTTCGAGATCCGCCTCGACGACGAGGAGGCCAACTCGCAGCTCGAGACGACCTCCGAGCGGCTCGCCGCCCAGCGCAAGGCGTTCGAGAAGAAGCTCGACGACAAGAAGGCCAAGATCACGGCGGGCGACGACCTCGCGCCGGGCGTGCTCAAGATGGTCAAGGTCTACCTCGCGGTGAAGCGCCGCGTGCAGCCGGGCGACAAGATGGCCGGCCGCCACGGCAACAAGGGCGTGATCTCGTCGATCGTGCCGGTCGAGGACATGCCGCACCTCGACAACGGCGTGCCGGTCGACATCGTGCTGAATCCGCTCGGCGTGCCCTCGCGCATGAACGTCGGCCAGGTGCTCGAGACGCACCTCGGCTGGGCGGCCAAGGGACTCGGCCTCAAGATCGGCCGCATGCTCGAGCAGCAGGCGGCGGTCGTCGAGCTGCGCGGCCTGCTCGGCCGCATTTACAACGAGACCGGCGGGCAGCATGAGGACATCGGCAGCCTGACCGACGCCGAGGTGGTGGCCCTCGCGGGCAACCTGTCGAACGGCGTGCCGATCGCCACGCCGGTGTTCGACGGCGCGAGCGAGGAGGAGATCAAGCGCCTGCTGACGCTCGCGGACCTGCCGACGAGCGGCCAGACGTATCTCTTCGACGGGCGCACGGGCGAGCGCTTCGAGCGCCAGGTCACGGTCGGCTACATGTACATGCTGAAGCTGAACCACCTGGTCGACGACAAGATGCACGCGCGCTCGACCGGGCCCTACAGCCTCGTCACGCAGCAGCCGCTCGGCGGCAAGGCGCAGTTCGGCGGCCAGCGCTTCGGCGAGATGGAAGTGTGGGCGCTCGAGGCCTACGGCGCGGCCTACACGCTGCAGGAAATGCTGACGGTCAAGTCGGACGACGTGAACGGCCGCACCAAGATGTACAAGAACATCGTGGACGGCAATCACCAGATGGATGCGGGCATGCCGGAATCCTTCAACGTGCTCGTGAAGGAAATCCGCTCGCTCGGCATCAACATGGAGCTGGAGCAGGAGTAACCACATGAAAGATCTGCTGAAACTGTTCAAGCAACATGCGCCGGTCGAGCAGTTCGACTCGATCAAGATCGGGCTCGCCTCGCCGGAGATGATCCGCGCCTGGTCGTACGGCGAGGTGAAGAAGCCGGAGACGATCAACTACCGCACGTTCAAGCCGGAGCGCGACGGCCTGTTCTGCGCGAAGATCTTCGGGCCGATCAAGGACTACGAGTGCCTGTGCGGCAAGTACAAGCGCCTGAAGCACCGCGGCGTCGTCTGCGAGAAGTGCGGCGTCGAGGTCACGCAGTCGAAGGTGCGCCGCGAGCGCATGGGCCACATCGAGCTCGCGAGCCCGACCGCGCACATCTGGTTCCTGAAGTCGCTCCCGTCGCGCATCGGCCTGATGCTCGACATGACACTGCGCGAGATCGAGCGGGTGCTGTATTTCGAGGCCTTCGTGGTCGTCGAGCCCGGCATCACGCCGATGCAGCGCGGCCAGCTGCTGACCGACGAGATGTACCTCGAGGCGATCGAGGAGCACGGCGACGAGTTCGACGCCCGCATGGGCGCCGAGGCCGTCTATGAGCTGCTGCGCACGATCGACCTCGCCGCAGAGATGGTCAAGATCCGCGAGGACATGGGCAACACCAGCTCCGACACCAAGCTGAAGCGCCTGTCGAAGCGCCTGAAGCTCGTCGAGTCGTTCATCGAGTCCGGCAACAAGCCCGAGTGGATGGTGCTGACCGTGCTGCCGGTGCTGCCGCCGGACCTGCGCCCGCTCGTGCCGCTCGATGGCGGCCGCTTCGCGACGTCGGACCTGAACGACCTCTACCGTCGCGTCATCAACCGCAACAACCGCCTGCGGCGCCTGCTCGAGCTGAATGCGCCCGACATCATCGTGCGCAACGAGAAGCGCATGCTGCAGGAGGCCGTCGACGCGCTGCTCGACAACGGCCGCCGCGGCCGCGCGATCACCGGTACCAACAAGCGCCCGCTCAAGTCGCTCGCCGACATGATCAAGGGCAAGCAGGGCCGCTTCCGCCAGAACCTGCTCGGCAAGCGCGTCGACTACTCGGGCCGTTCGGTCATCGTGGTCGGCCCGACCCTGCGCCTGCACCAGTGCGGCCTGCCGAAGAAGATGGCGCTCGAGTTGTTCAAGCCGTTCATCTTCCAGAAGCTGCAGCTGCGCGGCGACGCCTCGACCATCAAGGCCGCCAAGCGCCTGGTCGAGCGCGAGGGTCCGGAGGTGTGGGACATCCTCGAGGAGGTGATCCGCGAGCATCCCGTGCTGCTGAACCGCGCCCCGACCCTGCACCGCCTCGGCATCCAGGCCTTCGAGCCGGTGCTGATCGAGGGCAAGGCGATCCAGCTGCATCCGCTCGTCTGCACGGCCTTCAACGCCGACTTCGACGGCGACCAGATGGCCGTGCACGTGCCGCTGTCGCTCGAAGCGCAGCTCGAGGCGCGCGCGCTGATGATGTCGTCGAACAACATCCTCTCGCCCGCCAACGGCGACCCGATCATCGTGCCGTCGCAGGACGTGGTGCTCGGGCTCTATTACATGACCCGCGAGCGCGTCGGCGCGCAGGGTGAAGGCATGGCCTTCAGCGATGTCGCCGAGGCGCACCGCGCCTACGAGGGCCGGCATGTCGACCTGCAGGCGCGCATCCGCGTGCGCCTCAGCGAATGGCAGCTCGTCGGCGGGGAGAAGAAGGAGCGCACGCGCACGGTGCAGACCACCGTCGGTCGCTGCCTGCTGTCCGAAATCCTGCCGCGCGGCCTGTCGTTCGACCTGATCAACCAGGACATGACCAAGAAGGTCATTTCCGGGACCATCAACGCCTGCTATCGCACGCTCGGCCTGAAGGAAACGGTCGTGTTCGCCGACCAGCTCATGTACATGGGCTTCCAGTACGCGACGCGCGCCGGCGTGTCCTTCGGCGTCGACGACATCGTGATCCCGGGCGAGAAGACCCGCCTCGTGGCGGCCGCCGACCGTGAAGTGAAGGAGATCCAGGACCAGTACGCCTCGGGCCTCGTGACGAACGGCGAGCGCTACAACAAGGTCGTCGACATCTGGTCGCGCGCCAACGACCAGGTGGCGAAGGCGATGATGGAGAAGCTCGGCTCGGAAGAGGCGACCGACGCGAAGGGCCAGAAGGTCCGGCAGAAGTCGTTCAATTCCATCTACATGATGGCCGATTCGGGCGCGCGCGGCAGCGCGGCGCAGATCCGCCAGCTCGCCGGCATGCGCGGCCTGATGGCGAAGCCGGACGGCTCGATCATCGAGACGCCGATCACCGCGAACTTCCGCGAGGGGCTGAACGCGCAGCAGTACTTCATCTCGACGCACGGCGCGCGCAAGGGCCTCGCCGACACCGCGCTCAAGACCGCGAACTCGGGCTACCTGACGCGCCGTCTCGTCGACGTCGCCCAGGACCTCGTCGTGACCGAGGAGGATTGCGGCACGGTGAACGGCCTGATGATGGCGCCGCTGGTCGAGGGTGGCGACGTGGTCGAGGGCCTCGGCGAGCGCGTGCTCGGTCGCGTGGTGGCCGAGGACGTGCTGAAGCCGGGCAAGGACACCGTGCTGATCGAGCTCGGCACGCTGCTCGACGAGCAGCTCGTGCGCAAGCTCGAGCAGGAGGGCGTCGACCAGTTGAAGGTGCGCTCGGCGATCACCTGCGAGACGCGCTATGGCGTCTGCAGCAAGTGCTATGGGCGCGACCTCGCGCGCGGCCGGATCATCAACATCGGCGAGGCGGTCGGCGTGATCGCAGCGCAGTCGATCGGCGAGCCGGGCACGCAGCTGACGATGCGCACCTTCCACATCGGCGGCGCGGCCTCGCGGGCCGCGGCGGCGAGCAGCGTTGAAGTGCGCAACAAGGGCACGATCCGCTTCCACAACGTCAAGACGGTGGCGCACGAGAAGGGCCACCTCGTGGCGGTGTCGCGCTCCTGCGAGATCGGCGTGGTCGACGAGTTCGGCCGCGAGCGCGAGCGCTACAAGATCCCCTACGGCGCGAGCATCTCGGTGCGCGAGGGCGACAAGGTGGCGGGCGGCCAGATCGTCGCGACCTGGGACCCGCACACCCACCCGGTGGTCACGGAAGTGCAGGGCAACCTGCGCTTCCAGGACTTCGTCGACGGGCTCACCGTCACGACCCAGGTGGACGAGGTCACGGGCATTTCCTCGGTCGTGGTGCTCGACTCGAAGCAGCGCGGCGGCAAGGAACTGCGCCCGACGATCAAGCTGTTGAACGCGAAGGGCAAGGAAGTCACGTTCGCGAACACCGAGATTCCCGCGGTGTACACCCTGCCGGCGGGCGCCCTCGTGTCGCTCGAGGACGGCGCACGCGTGTCGGTCGGCGACATCATCGCGCGCATCCCGCAGGAATCGTCGAAGACCCGCGACATCACCGGCGGCTTGCCGCGCGTCGCGGACCTGTTCGAGGCGCGCAAGCCGAAGGACCAGGCGATCCTGGCCGAGCGCAGCGGCACCGTGAGCTTCGGCAAGGAGACCAAGGGCAAGCGGCGGCTCGTGATCACCGGCGAGGACGGCGAGAAGTACGAGGAGCTGATCCCGAAGTGGCGCCAGCTCAACGTGTTCGAGGGCGAGCAGGTCGAGCGCGGCGAGGTGATCGCCGACGGCGAGCCGAACCCGCACGACATCCTGCGCCTGCAGGGCATCGAGGCGCTCGCCAACTACCTGACGCGCGAGATCCAGGACGTCTATCGCCTGCAGGGCGTGAAGATCAACGACAAGCACATCGAAGTGATCGTGCGCCAGATGCTGCGCAAGGCCGAGGTGGCCTCGGCGGGTGATGCGCCGCTGCTGAAGGGCGAGCAACTCGATCGCGCCCGGGCGCTCGAGATCAACGATCGCGTGACCCAGGACGGCAAGGTGGCGGCGACGCTGTCGCCGGTGCTGCTCGGCATCACCAAGGCGTCGCTCGCGACCGAGTCGTTCATCTCGGCGGCCTCGTTCCAGGAAACGACCCGCGTGCTGACCGAGGCCGCGGTGCGTGGCCTGAAGGACGACCTGCGCGGCCTGAAGGAAAACGTCATCGTCGGCCGGCTCATCCCGGCGGGCACGGGCTTCGCGGCCCACGCCCATCGCCGCCGCAAGACGACGGCCGAGCGTCGCAGCTTCATGGACGTGGGCGGCGGCGTTGCGGACATCGACGAGGCGAGCGTCGGCGAGGAGGAGAGCGCCGCGGGCTGAGGTCCCAGGGCTGGAAATGGGGCGCCGCGGTTCGAGAGGGCCGCGGCGCCTTTTCCTTTCAGGGGCGACTCAGGGTCGGACAGCCATGCGCAACTTCTGCACGATCGCCGCGGCCATGATCGCCGCGGCCTGCACGGCCCAGCCGGTCCTGCAGGACACGCGGCACGTCGACCGGTTTGCATTGGCCGCCGGCGGCACGCTCGAGGTGTACAGCGAGCAGGGCATCGGCTCGTTCGTGCTCGCGCCCGCGGCGAGGCCACCGGCGCGGATCTGCTTCTTCCATGGCGCCGCGCGGCCCTTCGGCCGGCTCGAGGGTTTCGGGATGGAAGGCGCCGCGTTCGAGGTCGACGGCGCCTGCGTGCGGGTCACGGCGCTGCATGCGCACGGCCCGCACCGCGCGTGGTTCGTCGACTACTATCGCTAGCGCGCGCCGGCGCTCAGTCCTCGAGGAAGAACTGGACCGTCGTCACGACGCGGATGGCCTTCGATTCGGGTGAGAACGCATCGCGGTCCTCGATCGAAAAATAGCCCTGCTGGGCATTCCTGATCGAACCGACCTTGCTGCCGGAATCCTTGGCGAATTGCTCGGCGGCCTGGCGCGCGTCGCGGGTCGCCTCCGCGATCATCTCCGGCTTGACCTTGTCGAGGCCGGTATAGGAATACTGCGTGCGGCTCTCGTAGTTCTGCACGAGCGCGACGCCCGCCTTGACCAGCTCGCCCAGCAGCTCGTTCGACTTGCGCACCTCGTCGATGCGCTGCGTGCGCAGGGTGACGGTCACTTCCGCGACAAAGCGTTGCAGGTTGCCGCCCCGGTCCGACATGCCCTGCGCGTTGCGGTCCTGGATCTGCGGCGCCGACACGCTGACGTCGTCGCCGGGGAAGCGCTGGCCGAGGAAGGCGCGCAGCTTGGCTTCGCTGTCGTCGGAAAGGCGCTGCAAGGTCGCGAGGTCGTCGGCGGTGACGGCGTAGCGCAGCGGCCAGATCACGAGGTCGGCCTTCACGTTGCGCTCGGCGAGGCCCTTCACCGTGACATAACGATCCGCGGAACGCGCCTCGAGCAGGCCGTGCCCGATGAAGTACCCGCCGGCGGCCAACCCGCATGCGACGAGCAGCGCCGAAAGCGGCTGCAGGAGGGCTTTTGCTTCGTTCATGGCCCCTGTAGTCTACCGCGCTCGCACAACAATGCTGGATGAACGCATGAAAGCTTCGACTGGACTCCTGGCCCTCGGAATGAGCCTCGTACTCGGCGCCTGCGCCAGCGCACCGCCGGCCACGGGCGCCAAGCCGGCGTCGCCTGCCGCTGCGGCGCCCGCCGCCGGCACGGCCGCAAAGCAGCGGGAAACGGCGCGGCTCGATCCGAACGAGACCGTGTGCCGCCGCCAGGTCGTCACGGGCAGCCGCTTTCCTGAAACGCGTTGCCAGACCCGCTACCAGTGGGAACTGGAGCAACGCGACGCGCGCAAGCAGACGCAGGAACACCAGGGCAGCGTCGGTACGCCGCAAACCTGAAGAATCGGTTGGCGGCCAGGGTGATATTGCGGCGCAACATGCATTGACAGGCCCCTGACGGCTACCTAGAATCCCCGGCCTTTTCGCCCCTGCCCTCAACGGCACCGGGCTGAAATGCGACTCAAACGAAACCGGGCCGCCTTGCTCGTTGAGGTGGCCCGGTGTTGCTTCACATTCCTGGAGATTGCATGGCCACTACGGGTCAGTTGATCCGGCAACCGCGCCGGTCCCGTTCGGAAAAGACCAAGGTGCCGGCCCTCGGGGCGGCGCCGCAGAAGCGTGGCGTGTGTACCCGCGTGTACACCACGACGCCGAAGAAGCCGAACTCCGCATTGCGCAAGGTGTGCCGCGTGCGCCTCGTGAACGGCTTCGAGGTCAGCTCCTACATCGGCGGCGAAGGCCACAACCTGCAGGAGCACTCGGTGGTGCTGATCCGCGGCGGCCGCGTCAAGGACCTGCCGGGTGTCCGCTACCACACGGTGCGTGGCACGCTCGACTGCGCGGGCGTCGGCGAGCGCAAGCAGAGCCGCTCCAAGTACGGCGCCAAGCGCCCCAAGAAGTAATCCAGGTAATTCAACATGTCACGTCGAGCCCAGGCCCCCCATCGCGAGATCCTCCCGGACCCGAAATTCCACAGCGACATGCTGGCGAAGTTCATGAACGTCGTGATGGAGAGCGGCAAGAAATCGGCGGCCGAGCGCATCATCTACGGTGCGATCGACCGGATCGGCGAGAAGACCGGCAAGCAGGGCGCGGATGCGCTCGCCGTGCTGTCACAGGCGCTCGACAACGTGAAGCCCGTCGTCGAGGTGAAGTCGCGCCGCGTCGGCGGCGCCACCTACCAGGTGCCGGTGGAAGTGCGCGCCACGCGCCGCCAGACGCTGGCGATGCGCTGGGTCATCGAGGCCGCGCGCGGCCGCAGCGAGAAGTCGATGGCCGCGCGCCTCGCGCACGAGCTGATGGAAGCCGCGGAGAACCGTGGCGCCGCCGTGCGCAAGCGCGAGGACACCCATCGCATGGCCGAGGCCAACAAGGCCTTCGCGCACTATCGCTGGTAACCGGCCATGCCCCGTACAACCCCCATCGAACGCTACCGCAACATCGGCATCTCGGCGCACATCGACGCCGGCAAGACGACGACGACCGAGCGCATCCTGTTCTACACCGGCGTCTCGCACAAGATCGGCGAGGTCCACGACGGCGCGGCCGTCATGGACTACATGGAGCAGGAGCAGGAGCGCGGCATCACGATCACGTCGGCGGCCACGACGTGTTTCTGGAAGGGCATGGACAAGACCTTCCCCGAGCACCGCATCAACATCATCGACACCCCGGGCCACGTCGACTTCACCATCGAAGTGGAGCGCAGCCTGCGCGTGCTCGACAGCGCCGTGGCGCTGTTCGACTCGGTTGCCGGCGTGCAGCCGCAGTCCGAGACCGTGTGGCGGCAGATGAACCGCTACAACGTGCCGCGCATCGCGTTCGTCAACAAGATGGACCGCGCCGGCGCGAACTTCCTGCGCTGCGTCGACATGATCCGCACCCGCCTGCGCGGCAATCCGGTGCCGATCCAGTTGCCGATCGGCGCCGAGGACCATTTCGAGGGCGTCGTCGACCTCGTGCGCATGAAGGCGATCTACTGGGACATGGAAACCCAGGGGATGAAGTTCGAGTATCGCGACATCCCCGCCGCGATGCAGGCGCAGTGCGACGAGTACCACGCCAAGATGGTCGAGGCCGCGGCCGAGGGCAACGAGGCGCTGCTCAACAAGTACCTCGAGGAAGGCACCCTCGACGAGGAAGAGATCCGCAAGGGCCTGCGCGAGCGCTCCCTGCGCAGCGAGATCGTGCTGTGCATGTGCGGCACCGCGTTCAAGAACAAGGGCGTGCAGGCGCTGCTCGATGCGGTCATCGAGTACATGCCGTCGCCGATCGAAATGCCCGACGTCAAGGGCCAGAACGAGGCCGGCGAGCCGGACACGCGCCCGGCGAGCGACGAGGCGCCGTTCTCCGCGCTCGCGTTCAAGATCCTGAACGATCCCTTTGTCGGCAACCTGACCTTCTTCCGCGTGTACTCGGGCACCCTCAATTCGGGTGACACCGTCTACGTGCCGACCAAGGGCAAGAAGGAACGCATCGGCCGCCTGCTGCAGATGCATGCGAGCGACCGCACCGAGATCAAGGAAGTGCGCGCGGGCGACATCGCCGCCGCCGTCGGCCTCAAGGACGTGATCACGGGCGATACGCTCTGCGACCTCGAGAAGGTGATCACCCTCGAGAAGATGGTGTTCCCCGAGCCCGTCATCTCGGTCGCGATCGAGCCCAAGACCAAGGCCGACCAGGAGAAGATGGGCCTCGCGCTGCAGCGCCTCGCCAAGGAAGACCCGTCGTTCCGCGTCAGCACCGACCAGGAGTCGGGCCAGACGATCATCGCGGGCATGGGCGAGCTGCACCTCGAGATCATCGTCGATCGCATGAAGCGCGAGTTCAAGGTCGAGGCGAACGTCGGCAAGCCGCAGGTCGCCTACCGCGAGACGATCCGCGCCTCCGTCGAGTCCGAAGGCAAGTTCGTGCGCCAGTCGGGCGGCCGCGGCCAGTACGGCCACGTGTGGCTCAAGATCGAGCCGCAGCCGGAGGGCAAGGGCTACGAGTTCGTCAACGGCATCGTCGGCGGCACCGTGCCCCGCGAATACATCCCGGCCGTCGACAAGGGCATCCGTGAGGCCGTCGAGACCGGCGTCATCGCGGGCTACCCGGTCGTCGACGTCAAGATCACGCTGTTCGACGGCTCGTACCACGACGTGGACTCGAACGAAATGGCGTTCAAGATCGCCGGCTCGATGGGCTTCAAGGAAGGCTTCCGCAAGGCGAAGCCCGTGATGCTCGAGCCGATCATGAAAGTCGAGGTCGTGACGCCGGAAGACTACTCGGGCGACGTGATCGGCGACCTGAACCGCCGCCGTGGCCAGATCCAGGGCATGGAAGACGGCCCCTCCGGCAAGGTGATCACCGCCGAAGTGCCGCTCTCCGAGATGTTCGGCTACGCGACCAACGTACGCTCGATGAGCCAGGGCCGTGCGACCTTCACGATGGAATTCTCGAAGTACCTCGAGGTTCCGCCGAACATCGCCGAATCGCTGACCAAGAAATAACCGACTGCCGCAAGCCACCAGCCAGAAAAGAGGAAGACCGTCGTGTCGAAAGAGAAATTTGAACGCAGCAAGCCGCACGTGAACGTGGGGACGATTGGGCACGTGGACCACGGCAAGACGACGCTGACGGCGGCGCTGACGAAGGTGAT
>WBZQ01001411.1_pt1 | contig 16704 bp, 10 predicted proteins | sample 5204251 | NCBI WGS metagenome assembly WBZQ01 (sample SAMN12412402, study PRJNA552823) | activated sludge metagenome | isolation source: activated sludge from nitrification reactor of wastewater treatment plant... | place: USA: Virginia | collected 2017-09 | reverse complement strand
GAAGAGCCCGGCCTCGGTGCCCGCCTCGACGACCGCCGCGCGCGTTCCGCCCGAGGTCGACTCCACGCGCAGGTCCAGCCGCAGCTGTCCCCCCGCCGAGGGTCCCAGCGCGAAGTAGGGTCCCGAGAGCACCAGATCCGCCCCCAAACGCGCCCGCAAGTGAGCAAGCGTGGACACGTCCACGGCGTCCAGGTTGGCAATCGAGAGCTCGGCCTTGGTCCTCGCAACGCTCTCCGCGGGCAGTACCCGCAGGCTCGTCCCCGAGAGCTCGGTGCGCAACATCTCCTCCAGCGCGGCCGACAGCCAGGCCGCCTCTGGCCGTCCGGTCGCGTTCTTGAAGCCCAGGATCGCGATGGACCGGTTCGAGGGGCGAAGGGCCCGGGTCCCGAAGAACACCCCCGTCGCGATCGCAAGGACGGCGGCCAAGCCCATCGCCACCCTCGCCCAACGTGCCTTCGAGACGGCCGCGACCGCGACCGCCGGCCTTTCCGCACCGTCGGCCGCGCGCTCCGCGGGCCTCGCGGACAGCGCGCTGGGCTGTGTCTTGGGAAGGGAGCCCGACGGATCGCGAACCCAATCGCCGGCGCTCAAGGGATCCAAGGCCACGACCACGTCGATCGCCCTCGCGAAGCGCTCCGCGGGCTTGCGCCTCAGACACCGCAGGATGGTCTCCTCCCAAATTGGCAAGAGGTCTGGCGCGAGTGCGCGCGGAGGCGGCGGCTCCACGTGGAGACGCCGGGTGGCCTCCGAGACCGCCGTCTCGGACAGGAACGGCCGGGCCCCGGTCACCATCTCGTAGACGACAAGCCCAAACGCATAAATATCCGACGCGGCGCTCGCCTCGCCGGTTTCGATCTGCTCCGGGGCCATGTAGGGCAAGGTCCCGGGCCGCATTCCCTCGCGCGTCAGCGTCGCGTCGCCGGTCGGAACCCGCTCAGCCGTCCGCGCGAGGCCGAAATCGGTCACGACCACGCGCGCTCCGTCGCCGTTCTTGCCGGGAACCAACATCACGTTGGCGGGCTTGAAGTCGCGGTGGATCACCCCGACCCGATGCGCCGCGTCGAGCCCGGCCGCGATCTGCCGGACGATCGGCAGCGCCTCGTCCATCGACATTCGCCCGCGGCCCCTCAGGAACGCCGCCAGCGTCTCGCCGGGGAGAAGCTCCATGGTCAGGAACGCGACGGGCTTGGCCTTCGATGCGTCCCCGGAATCCGTTGGCGTATGAAGACCCAAATCGAAGATGCGGCAGATGTTTGGGTGTGTCACACGATGGGCCAGCTGGATTTCCCTCTTGAACCGCTCCAACGCCTCGTCGCCCGCGCCGCTCTCGGGCAGGACCGCCTTCAGCGCGACCCTCTCCCCGAGCTCCAGGTCCTCGGCCTCGAAGACCTCGCCCATCCCACCCCGGGCGATGAACCGAACGATCCTATATCGCCCCGCGATCACCTGCCCAAGCGCAAACGCGGGCGCGCCGGCCGGCCGCGTGCCCGCAGGCATGCGAAGCGTGGGCTGATCCAAGGAACCTTCAGAGCTCAGGCCTCTGCCGACGATCTCCGTGACTTCCGCGACCTCCCCGGTCTCCGGTTCGGCCCCACGAGAAGTCTCCAAGGCCTCGGAAGCACCTGTCCCACCCTCGTTAGGTCCGCCTCCGGTCCTCCCCGCCGCCATCGAGCCTCCCGCCCAAGAAGGGCGCGCGGATCTTGCCCGATGCTGGACGTTGCCGCAAGCCGGGACGCGCCGAAATCAGGCTGCGAGCGCGCCGCTTAAGACGAGATCCGCCGAACCTCACTTCTCGCCATCGCGGCGTTTGAGCTCCATCAGGAGAAACGCATCCACTCCACAGTGCCGCCTCATTGTCGAAACAGCTCGGCGATCGTCGGCGCCGCGCGATTCCCAACTTCGACGACAATGTCGTCGCCGGCGGCGATCTCGCCCACCTTGAGCACCCGCAGATAGAAGCCGCAGCGGCCGCTTCTCTTGAAGAGCTTGGGAAAGCCCATCGAGCCCATCTTGAGCGCGAGCTTGCCGCAAGGCTCACGAGGGTCCGTCACCTGGAGCTCCGCGGTTCCAATCCGAAGAACGTCCCCGGACCTCAGCGCCTCCTCCGACAGCCCCTCCGTTGTGAGGTTCTCGCCAAACTGCCCAAACGGCAGCTCTCGCGAAAGCGCGTCACGCCAATATGTGTAGTGCTCGACCGGATAGGCGTAGACCGCCTTGTCGGGCCCGCCGTGATAGCGCGGATCGGCCTGGCCGTCTCCCTCAAGGTTCAGGAGCCCAAGCCTGACGCGCCCCATCACGGGCTCCTTGTAAATGCCGGTCATGACCACGCGATCGCCAAAGCGCACGGACTTGGGAAGCGAAACGTTCACCGAGATAACCTTCATCCGCGCATCGTACCGCGACCCCGCGTGCTACGATTCGCGCCGATGAGCACCACGGTCACGAAAGAGCTTCTTCCCTGCGTCGAGATCAAAGCACGAGGCCCCGCCCTGGGCACCGTCCTCTGGCTTCACGGGCTAGGCGCCGACGGGCACGACTTCGAGGACATCGTCCCGCACCTTGAGCAGCCGTGCCTGCGTTTCATGTTTCCACACGCACCCAAACGTCCCATCACGCTCAACTTCGGCATGGTCATGCGGGCCTGGTACGACATCGCCTCGCTGGACGAGGGCGAACGGCGCGAAGACGAAGCCGGCATTCGCGACTCCATGAGCCACATCCAGGCATTAATCGAGCGTGAGGAAGCCCGTGGCGTTCCGCCCGAACGCCTGGTCCTGGCCGGATTCAGCCAGGGCGGTGCGATGGCCTTGGTAACCGGAACCCGATACCCAAAGCGTCTCGCGGGCCTGATCGTCCTAAGCGCCTACGAGGTCCTGTCCTCAAGCCGCCAAGCCGAACAGCAAGACGCCAACCGGGACTGCCCGATCCTCTTCTGTCACGGCTCGCTAGACCCGCTGGTCAACCCCGCGCTCGGGCGGCGCGCCTACGAGGCGTTCTCGGGGCCGCACCGGCAAACAGAACACCACGAATTCCCAATTGGGCATTCGGTTTCAATGCCTGAGATCCAAGTGATCCGCGACTGGCTAGCCAAGCGGTTCAACGAGCGCGCGTGATGCAAGCCACTCCAAAGCCCCTCTGCCTCGGCTCAACGTGCTGTACGGTACTTTCGAAGGGCTGGTCTTGTAGAAGTGACCGCGTCCGCGATCACCAAGAACCCCAACCTAGCTTCAGGATGGATCGATCCCCGAAGTGGTGAAACTAGGCTAGGCGTCGTTGGACACTTCAGCGCGCCCGCAAGAGTTCATCTATTGACTCTTGACCTAGACGCTCCTTTTCAATAAGAGCCTCGTAGGCCTTCCTTACGGCTCTAAGAGCGTCCAGCGAAAGCCAAGAGTTGGGTAGTTGCGCGAGGTCGGCAATGAACTGCGCGGCTATCCGGTCTTTTCCTATCACGATTCGCCTCTCGCCGTGCCTGGCGTCGCCAACCTGCGCGTATTTCCTGGCCAAGCTCTTCTCGGCCGCGCCGAGTCCAGCCCGATGTGCATCCGCAAAATCACTGCACTGTCTTAACGTGAAGACGAGCAGACCCAAAAATGCGTTTGCCTCGTGAGCCTTTGCCGCAAGGACGACATGAATGGCGTCTTCGGTCAGGCCAAACTCGCCGAAACACAAGCGCACATAGTTCTCGTGATGCTCGGGGGTCACTGTATCACGCAGCTTGATGGCTGCGAAGAAGCGTTCAAGCTCCGGGATCAGATACTGAGTTTCGACCAGATCCGGCCGCATTTCGTGAATCATGCTCAGCACGTTGTCGGACTGAAAGTCCAGATTTCGCGTGTACCGCTTCAATAGCTGCTCTTGAACTCTAGGCCGCGCATCGCATATGAAGCGCGCGGCGAAGTACTCTTGAAAAGACCGATGTGCGTATACGATCTGAATGCCGTCCTGAACGAGTAAGGCAACTGCTTCAACCAAATCGTTCAAGTAGTCTCTGCGCTTACAACGTATCCCCACCAACGCCTGCGCCGCCTCGATGTAGTCGAGCGCTTCACCGCTCGTGAATTCCAGTTTGCGCCTGTCGTAGGAACGTAAACTGAATGCAGCAAAGAGGCGACCAAAGTCCTGAATATCCAGAGGTGTCTCACGTTGACGCCGAAAGCCATCTTTCAGCGTGTCGTGTCGCTCGAAAAGTGCTTCGTAGGCCTGATTGTAGAAGACACTTAGCTTTGTTGGTATGCTCGCACTCTGGCCATAAGAAAGTAACATAATGGACAGTAATAGTGGATTCGAGAGAAATGACGTGTGCTGTTCGTAGAGATGCGATCTGAGGTCGACCAAAAACTTCTTCTTGAGGGAGTCGTCGAATGGCAGCTTTTCCACAAGCAACACAGCGTCGGCCTTCGACAGCGGAGCGACACGGAAGAGCGTGAAACCTTGCCAGCCTTCAAGCGCCGGGTCCGGTCTCGAAGTCATCACGACTGCATTGCTGTCATACTGCTTGGCGAAGTCGATGATGGCTGTGGTTACCTTGTCTCGCAGTTTAGGGGCGATCTCATCGAAACCGTCGAGAAATAGCAGGAAGTGCCCGGCCTCCAGGGCTCTTTCCACATACGCTTCCTCTAGATCGAACTTATTGTGCATTAACGAGCGGCGTAACATCGCCGGGAGATCGACGGCGATGGCATTAAATTGGCGGAGTTCAATAAAGATGGGTACGCGCGTTTTCGTGCGTAAGGAATCTAAGAGCAGATGCCTGACAAGCATCGACTTGCCGCAGCCGGCTGAGCCTATGAGCGTGACATTCGTTGCCTTGGAGAGTACCGCGCGGACATCGCCCGGGAGGGGTGGCTCTTTGGTGCGCCGGAGGGGAAGCAGCTCGAGAGGAACATAGAAATCATAGAGAAGGGCGGGTTCGCCGCGAAGTAAGAAGGACTTCGTCTTGGAATATTTTCCGACTAGATGCGCGAAATAGGCGCGATAGGTTCTGTCGAGTCTCAGCCGAAACTTGTCACGTGTCTCCTTAAACAGGTTCTTGCCAGCCTCGAAAAGCGCGTCGAAATGGTTCGTGAGAAAATCAGCCGCTATCTTGTTGGGGTCAAGCTCTTCGGACATGCTTCCTCCGCACGCGGATTGATCCTCTGGTCAAACTCCCTGCTTTGCGTCAGCCGTCTGGCAAGCGGCTGGTGCAGCAACACGGATCCCGGCCTATGCGACCGGCGAAGCCGTCCTCCTAAGGCATTGGCGCGGCGTCTGATGCCCTGCACTCGCTCATCCCCTCTGGCTCGCAGCTGCCCGGCTTTGTGCCGCGAATCTCTTTCTTTCTCGCTCGGATCATCGGAACTTGATCTCCGCTGCCTTCACCTCGAATGAAGCTTTTCCGCAGCCAAAGGCTCGGAGGAGGATGGCGAACGCCCGGAACGGTTGAGAGAGCTGAAAGACCTCAAGGTCTGCTTTGTGGTCTTCATAGAGATGGGCCCAACGTTCTGGAATCTGAAATGAGCGATTGTAATCATCGGCGTTCGCCTTGACCTTCACGTAGAACCAGCCAAGGTGGCCATAGCGGCTCGAGCGCTCCCTTCCTTCAAGCTCGGCGATGCGGCCTAAGACTTCGGCGACCTCCTCCCTCGTGAGATAGTGGCCTGGAACGCACGCCCTAATCCGATTACTGAGGTCTACGGTGTCAGACACGGGGTGCGGCCTTTACAACAGGAGCATGCCAAGCCGTCTGCGAATTGGCATCAAAGGCGCAGGTAGTGACGGACCGCGCGTCGCCATCGCGCTGGCCCTACGGTCGCGGATCATGATCCAAATGAGGTCGAAAGGCGACGTCCTTGCCGTGTAGCCTTCGCCCTTCCAACGAGTCGGCGCCGGGGCCCTTCCTACTGCCGAGAACAGGCATCGCAGAGGAGCCACTTCGTGGCTGCACCCTGCAGCTACGGTGAATGCCATGGTCCTCGTTCGCCTCCAATCTTCGCGGACACTCCACGCTCCGCTCCCGGGTGGCAGACCCGAAATCTTCCGGCGCGACGCAACTCTCGACATGGGCCACTGAGATAGGAGCACTTCTCCGGTACAGCGTCAAGAAAAAAATGCCCCCCAAGCCTCAATTCTCGAAAGATGGCCCCTAGGGTAGTCATTGCGATCAACGCTGAGACTGTCAGTGGTTTCTGGACCATCCCCGAGTCCCTTCGACCCCTCTCCTTTCAGAGGGGGCTCCGGCGCCGTCTTACTTCGACGCCTTCGGTATCTTTGCCGGCGCCGCCTTCGCCGCGCCGATATCGTAGACGTACAGCGCATCCTGCTCACGCAGATACAGGCGTCCGCCGTGAACCACCGGGTGCGACCAGCTTGGCTTCTGCACGTCCGGGATGCGGAACGAGCCCTTTTCGCGATAGGCCTCCGGCGTCGCCTCAATCAGCATCATGACGCCGTTCTGGTACCGAAAGTAGAGGCGTCCGTCGGCGTAGAGGACCGCGGCCGAGCCCTCGCCCGCGTTGCGGAGCTCGCCTCCCCAACGGACCTTTCCGGTCAGGAAATCCAGGCAAATTGGATAGCCGCGATTGTGTCCGTGGCCAGCGTAGATCGAGTCGCCGACCAGGACGAACCCGCCGTGGTGGTTCTGGAAGGTCTTGGGCGGCAGAAAATAGACTTCCTGCGCGTCGACGCCCGTCTCGGTCTTCACAAGCTTCAGAAGAGCCGCGCCGGTTTGATAGCCCGTCGACGTGAACACGTAGTCGCCGCGCACGACCGGCGTTGGGATATTCGCGATCTTGTTGGCAATCTTGTTGTAGCTCCACAGGAGTTTGCCGTCGCTCGCGCGGATGCCGACCACGCCGCGGCCTGTCAACTGCACATATTGCTTGACGCCGGCCCCCTCGCTGATGACCGCGGACGCATAGCCCGCTCCGTTGCTCCCCTTGTCCCCAATGTCGACCACCTCCGCGCTCCACGCCACGGCACCGGTTCGCTTGTCGAGCGCCACCATCGCCTGACCCAGGCTCCCCGGAGAGAAGATCAGACGGTCCCCGTCCAGGAGCGGCGACTCGGCGTATTTCCAACTCGACATCATCTGGCCCGCGAAGTCCTGGCTTGCGGACTTCTGCCAAATCAGGCGCCCCGTCGCCACGTCCACGCATACGAGGTTGCCCTCGGTTCCAAGCGCGTACACGCGCTCGCCGTCGCTGGCCGGGGTTCCACGCGGCCCGAGGAACTCGTCTTTCCAGGACGGCCCAACCTTCGTGGCCCACAACGTCTTGCCGTCCGCCCGGTTCAGGGCGATGACGAATTGGTCGTCGCCGCGATCGCCCATGGTGAAGATGCGGTCGCCCACAATCGACACGCTCGAGAATCCGGTTCCCAATCCCGTCGCCTTGAAGGCCAGCGGCGGGCCCGCCGCGGGCCACTCTTGAAGGAGGCCGGTTTCCTTCGAGATCGCGTCCCGCGCGGGACCGCGCCAGCCTGGCCAATCCTGGGGCGGTGAGGCCGACCGCGCGGAGGCGCTCAAAAGGCAGAGCGCTGTTGTTGTCATCATCGCCAGGCTGTGCGTTCCGCGACGAACCATGGCCGACGGTCGAGGGGTTCCGATCATGAGGTCCTCCGTGTTGCGTCCCGCTTGACGCGGTGCGTTTTCGGCGGCCTACGCGCCGCCCGCGTATTTGTTTCGAGGTGGCGAGTGGCGAAGGTCGGCCCTCACCCTAGCCCTCTCCCGCGCTCGCGGGAGAGGGGACCGCGGTGGGGCTTGGCGACACTTGTCTATTCTCCGTCAGGTCGTATTCGATTTGGTTTCCGGAGTCGCCCGTCGGACTTGGTCACTGTTTTTGGGTCTTATGTCCCGATTCGTCTCACTGTCAGGAGCGGGCCCTCGGCGGCCTCCGGCCTCCTCAGATCCACCTCCGCGAAGACCGCCCACAGGTTCTCGCCCTCGGGGTCCACCAGCGTCTGCGTGACTTCCCAGAATCTCTCACCCGCCCGATGGATTCTGGTAAAGGACGGCAGACGGGCTCCCGCGTCCGCAATCAGCGTGCCGTGTTCTTCAAAGTAGGGCTTCAGCGATCTTTCGAAGCGGTCCGCGTCCCATGCTCCCTCCGGGTCTTCGGGATCGTGCCGCAGGCGCACGGCGGCCTCTTCCCAATCGCGGTTGGCAAGGGACCGCAACAGGAGGTGCATCTCGGCCCGAACCCTCGCCGCGAAGACCTTTGGGTTGTCGAGGAGGTGGCGCACCCATGGCGGCTCGGCGGAGGCCGAGGCCAACGCCTCCTCCCTCGCGAGCCCGGGGCGGACCAGGCTCTCCCATTCGTCGAGAAGGCTCGTGTCGGTCTGCTCGATCAGCGCGCGGAAGAAGCCCAGAAGATCCCAGACGGGGTCGGTCTTGGCGGCCTCGGGAACCGTTTGGTCGAGCGTTCGATAGAGCTGCGAGAGATAGCGCAGGAGGACGCCCTCGCTTCTCTGAAGTCCATACTCCTTGACATAGTCCGCGAAGCCCGCATAGGTCTCGAACATCTCGCGGCCGATCGACTTCGGGCTCACGTCTTGGCCCGAGGCCCAGGGATGCGCGCTTCGAAAGCGCTGAAAACGGCCGTAGAGAAAGTCGGCCAATGGCTTTGGGTAAGTGACCTCTTCCAGGCGCGCGACGCGCTCTTCGAATGGAACGCCTTCGGCCTTGAGGTCGAAAAGGAGCGCCTCCTTGGCCTTGTCCGTCTGCTTGCGCAACAGGATGTCGGGATCCTCCAGAACCGATTCCACGACCGACAAGAGATCGAGCGCATAGCTGGGCGACGCCGTGTCGAGATGCCCAATCGTCTCCACCAGAAACAGCGACAGCACCTGGTGCATCGAGAAGTCCCATTGGAGATCCTCGGCGACCGCGACAAAAAAGAAAGTGGTTCCGTCGGCACGCGCCTCGCGAAAGAGCCGCAGGATCCCGGCCCGGTGAAGCGACCGGATCAGCTGCGCGGCCTGCGACAGAAGCCGCCTCTTGGCCGCGTCGTCCTCGTGACACCGCGAGACGAGGCTCCGAAGCGAGGCGAAGTTCCGGTCCACCATGGTCTCGGCGTCCCTTTGCAGGAGCGCGAGCACCATGCCGTGACTGATCCGAAAGCGCGACTTGAGGGTCTCGGGCGGGCGCTGGATGAGCTTCTCGAAGGTCTCGTCCGACCACGACACCTCGCCCTTGGCCGGGCCCTTGATCACCTGCCGGTTCTTCTTGCCCGTGGCCTCCGCGCGGCGCTCGGCTTGCCTCTTTTCGATGACGTGCTCCGGAGCCTGGGCGACCACGCTGCCGCGGTCGTCGAAGCCCTTCCGCCCCGCGCGCCCCGCGATCTGCTTGAAGTCGCGCACGGAGAGCATCGCGACCTTCTTGCCGTCGTACTTGGCAAGCTTGGTGAAGACGACCGTGCGGATGGGGATGTTCACGCCCACGCCGAGCGTGTCGGTTCCCGAGATCACGCGCAGCAGGCCGCGCTGGGCGAGCCGCTCCACCAGCAGGCGGTACTTGGGAAGGAGACCCGCGTGGTGGAGCCCGATCCCAAACGACAGGAACCTCCGGAACTCCTTGCCATACGGGGTGTCGAGCCGCCTCCGGGCCGCCTCCTCGCGCACCAGATCGCGCTCCTCGCGGCTCGCGATCTTCATGCTCGTGAGCGACTGGGCAAGCTCGGCGCACTCCCGCTGGGTGAAGTTGACAATGTAAAGGGGCGACTTCCTCGCATTGAGGAGCTCTTCGACGGTCTCGTGAAGCGGGGTCTCGCGATACTCGTAGTCGAGGGGGACCGGGCGCTCGTCCGAGAAGACGTGCACGGCCGGGATGCCCGTCTGCTTTTCAAGATGCGCCGCGATCGTGGTCACGTCCCCAAGCGTCGCCGACATCAGCAGGAATTGGGTCTTGGGCAGCGTGATCAGCGGGATCTGCCACGAGACCCCGCGCTCGGGATCGGCGTAGTAGTGGAACTCGTCCATCACGACATACGGCGCGTCGAGCGCGTCGCCCTGCCGAAGCGCCATGTTGCCAAGAACCTCGGCCGTGCAGCACACGACCGACGCGTCCGGGTTGATGCTGGCGTCTCCGGTCCGCATGCCGACGGCCTCCGGCGAGAGCTCGTCGCACAGCGCGAAGAACTTCTCCGAGGCCAGCGCCTTGATTGGGCTTGTGTAGAACGACGTGCGGCCCTCGCAAAGGGCCTTGAAGTGAAGCCCCAGGGCGACCAGCGACTTGCCGGAGCCGGTCGGGGTCGCGAGGATCACGTGCTGGCCCCCGTACAGCGTCAGGAGCGCCTCTTCCTGCGCCGGATAGAGGGACAGTCCCTTGTCCTTCACCCAACCGAGAAAGAGGTCCAGGATCTCCCCGGCGTCCTCTGTTCCGGCCGGCGGAACGCGGTCCGCGAGGGTTGATCCATCACCCAAATCGGGGCTCCGTCAATGGGACAACGTTCCGCGTCACGATTTCGAGCCGGACTTGCCGCTCACAGCCGGTGATTCGAACGGCTTGACGAGCGGTGGGCCGCAGGCGATGTCTGTCAGGGCCTCCAGAAGCACGTGCACGCCCTTGTGGAGGTCGGCGATGGGAACCCGCTCGTCCACGTCGTGCCCCGGATAGGGCTTGCCCGGAAACCACATCCCAAACGCGATGGCGTTGGGGAGTCGCTTGGCATAGGTTCCGCCGCCCGAGATCGCGGGGGGCGCCGAGGTTCCGGTTCCGCGCTCGTAGGCCGCGAGAAGGCGCCTCACAATCGTGGAATCGGGCTTGAAGGCAAGCGGCGGGTCGTCGAAGTAACCGCCGGCCGTCAGGCGCGAGCCCCGCGCGGCCGCGAACTTCTCAACCCTTAACGTCAGGTGGCGGCGGATCTCCTCGGCCGTCATCGGCGGCGCGCGGCGGATGTTGATGGTCAGGCTGGTTCCGGTCTGCGGCTGGGGGCCGGGCAATCGGACAGTCTTGGCGGCTTGGATGGTCGCGACATTGACGTCGAAGCGGCCGAAGATGGGGTCCTTGCGTGTAAAGCCCAAGCCGGTTCCGACGAGGTCCTGGCCGGCGAGCCGCGCGAAGGCCAGAAGGTCGGCGGCGCCCGAGGGCGGCAGCTCGCCGTCCACGATCCTCGCGAGCGACACCAGCGCGTTTCGACCACCCGTCAGGTTCACCCCGGCGTGCGCGGAGCGCCCGCGCACCAGGAGCTCCACGCGAGGCGACTTGGGATTGTCCCTTGGGATCGGCGTGAGGCCCCACGCGGTGCCTTCGAGGAGCGTCTTCTTTCGCAGCCGCGACGTGAGAGGTTCCCAATTCGGCTCGCCGCTCTTCCACGCGAGAACGAGGCGCGCGCGATCCGGGACGATGCTCATCGCTAGGCCGGCCTCCAGGCTCTCGACCTCAAAGCCCAAGTCCCGGGCCGAGTCCTTTGCGCCCTTCGCGGCCGGCGTGGGCGTGGCCGCGGGCGTGGGGGTCTTGGTTCCGGCCTCCGCATCTGCCGCCGCGCGGCTCTCCCAGTCCGTGGTCACGACCAGCGCGTTCCAGCCCTTCTCCCCCACCACGACCGGAAACGCGGAATCCAGAACCAGGCTGTAGTCGGGGGCCTTGGCAATCTTGAGATATTCCGCCATGTCGTTGGCGCCGCTCTCCTCATCGCTGCCGACCAGAAGCCGGATCGTGTGGGTCCTCTCGCGGCGGCTCTCCGCAAGCGACTTCATCGCGAGGAGCGCTTGCACAAGCGGCCCCTTGTCGTCCGCCGCGCCGCGCCCCAAGACCTCCTCGTTCTCCACGCGGCCGGAGAACGGCGGAAACGACCAGCTCTTCTCTTCCACCGGCTGAACGTCCCCGTGCACCACGAGGCCCAGGACCGGGGCGCCGGCGGGCCCCGGCAGCTCGATCTCGGTCACGGTGCCCTTGTCGCGCGCCACAAACCCGAGCTCCTGCGCGACGCGCAAGAGCCAGGCCTTCTGGTCCGCGTGCCCTTGGGTGTTTCCCGCGACCGTTGGAAACTTGAGGACCTCCGACAACAAGGTCACGAGCCTCTTCTTCTCGACTTCCTCGTAGCGGGCGCGTGCCGCGGCGGACGGCGACGGGGCCTCGGACATTCCCAGGCCGGACGAAAGGCAAAGCGGAAGGGAAAGGCTGGCGAGGAGCGCGCGTCTGGATCGGATCGTCGTCATTCGCGCATTGTGCCACGGCGCTTGACGGTCGACCGCGAGACCGCGTAGCCTCGCCGCCCCGAAGGATGAGGACCCCCGTCGATCGGCCCGCCGGCCCGCGGACGAGGCGCCGCGGACCGGCCGCGGGGATCGTCCTTTTGGGCGCTGTCGCGGCCTTGTGTGTCCTGTCCGCGAGGCCCGCGCGGTCCGCCGAGGCAAGGCGCGGCCAGCCCGCCCTTGGAGCCGCGGTTCCGAGTTGGGTCGAGAGGGTCGCGTTCGAACCACGGCAAGACGCCGGCCGCGAGTCCGAGGCCGCGGGAACCTCGTACCTGCTCTTCGATTCCCAAGAACACGCCGGACGCGCTGAGTTGTACGAGCACGTCGCGCGCGTCCTCTTCACGGACGCCGCGGTCCGTGAGACCTCCAAGCTCGTGTTCGACTTCGACCCCTCGTTCCGGGAATTGTCCATTCACTTTGTGCGCCTCTGGCGGGGCGGCGCTTCTCGAAACGCCCTCACCAAGCGCCGCGTCGAGATCCTTCGGCGCGAAACCGAGCTCGACTCGGACCTCTTCGACGGCTCGTTGTCGGCCGTCGTATTCCTGGAAGACGTCCGTGTGGGCGACGTCCTCGAATATGCGACCAGCGTCCGCGGCTTCCATCCGGCTCTCGCCGGGCGCTTCGACGGCTCGTTCCAGGTTCAATACGGCTCGCCCGTGCGCCACGTCCGGCACCGCTTGCTGATGCCCAAGGACCGCACGATCCACATCAAGAACCAAGGCACCTCGATTAAGCCGGCCACCCGCGCGCTGGGTTCCGGGCTTGTGGAATTCGTTTGGGAGCTTCGAGAGCTTCCCGGACTCGCCCTCGAGGGAGATCTCCCGGATTGGTACGAGCCCTATCCCACGGTCGAGTTTTCGGAGTACGCCACCTGGGACGAGGTTGTTGACTGGGCCGAGCCGCTCTACGCCGCGTATCCGCCTCCCTCGCGGCCACCGCCCGAGGTTGCCGATTTGGCCGCGGGTTGGGAGCGCGAGCTTCCAAGCCCCTCCGCCCGCGTGGCGCGCGCGCTGCGGTTCGTCCAGGACGAGATCCGATACCTGGGGCTCGAGGCCGGGGTGCGCTCCTATCGTCCCCACGCGCCGCACGAGGTCCTGGCGCGCCGCTTCGGCGATTGCAAAGACAAGGTTCTTCTCTTCACCACGCTCCTTCGCCTGATGGGCATCGACGCGCGCCCCGCGCTTGTGCACACGGCGCGCCGCCACGCCGTCGCGGGAAGGCAGCCCGCTCCATCGGCCTTCAACCACGTGATCGCGCGTGTCGTGGTCGAGGGCCGGGTCCATTGGCTGGACGCAACGCTTGCGAACCAGCGTGGCACGCTCGACCGCATCACGTGCCCGCCCTATGGGAAGGCGCTCGCGATCGCGCCCCGCGGCCCATCGGAGCTGCCGCAGGATCCCGCCGGCCCCGCGCGCGGCGTCGTCGACGTCCCGCCTTCCGAGCCCTCCCTCTCGAAGATCACGATCAAGGAGCGCTTCACGGGCGAGGCCGTCGGCGGCCCCTACGACCTCCGCGTCGAGACGATCTATGAAGGCGTCGAGGCTGAGCGGATGCGCGCCACACTGGGTGAGGAGACCCGCGAGGAATTGGGTAAGAGCTACCTCAACCTCTACGCCCGGCGCTTCTCGCGCATCGAGCCCGCGTCCACCGACGTCGCCCATTGGCTGAAGGTCACGGACGACGAGGAGCGCAACACCGTGACGACCACCGAGCACTACAAGGTGGGCGATCTCTGGAAGCCGATCAAAGGAACCAAGCGGCTCCAGGCTTCCCTGTATCCGCAGGAGATCCGCAACGCGATCGAGGAGCCCGAGACGCGCCTGCGCGCCATGCCGCTCGCGATCCGTCACCCCGAGCACCGGATTGTCGAGACCGAGGTGCGTCTGCCCGGCGATTGGGACATTGAGGACACCGACCATTCCGTCGAGCATCGCGCCTTCCGATACGCCTCGAAGGCCCGCTATGCCAATGGAACGCTCCGCCTGACGTACGACTATCAGAGTCGCGCCGACTCGCTCGCGCCGGCCGAGGTTCCGTCCTATCTCGATCGCCTGGGCGAGGTCCTGGACGATCTGGGTTGGGAGCTGACACACGACAAGGCCCTCCAAACCTCTCCGGCCGTCGCGCCGTCTTTCTTCGAGAGGCTCAATTGGACGCTTCTCCTGCTCTTGGTCCTCGCCCTGCTTGTCTTCCTCCTCGTCGCTCGGCGGCTTGCCCGACTCTCCCGCGCCGGGCCTCCCCCTTTGCCGCCTGAAGACGGCGAGAACCTCGTCGGCCTGCCGGGCTGGCCGCTCGCGCTCCTGGCGCTCCTCGCGCTGTATCCGATCGCCTTGGGCATCGACCTCGCGAAGCTCCTGAGGACCACGCTCCAGAACAGTCGCTGGTCCGATCTCACGACGCCGGGCTCCGCCAGCTATCACGCCCGTTGGGCAAGGATCCTCTTGGCCGATATTCTCCTGACGACGGCCTTTCTGGTCGCGTCCGGGCTCCTGATCTACCTCTTTTTTCAACGGAAACGCCTGTTCCCAAGCCTGGCCATGGGAGTCCTCAGCGGGCACGCTCTCTTGCGTCTCCTCGTCGCCTCTATCTCTCCAGAGGGCAGGGGGCCCTATGAACACCTCGCCCACGGAACCGCGGGGCCCGCCCTGATGCTGGCCACAACGCTCGGCGTGGCGATCTACCTGGCCAGGTCCAGGCGGGCGAAGGCGACGTTTGTGAGATGAGGGTGCCGGACGTGTCGTAGTGTCGTAGTGCCGTAGTGCCGTAATGCCGCAGCCTGGGCTCAGAATCGCCCCGCCTCACGCACACGCTCGAAAGACAGGGGGTTGCCCCTGTCAATATCACAATGGGCAAGATGCCCACATGAGGAGGTCCTATGTCCACTCTCATCGCCTTGATCGCGTTGCTTCTTGGTCTGACCGGCAACGACGCCACCACGGCCGACGGCGACTACGTCACGACGCCGATCGGCGGCTGAGGAACCGCGGAGGCGTCGCACCGCGGCGCCTCCGCCCTCTTGTATCCGGCTGCCGGCTGTTGGCTGGCTTAGGCGACGCGAATGCTGGTGTAGCCGCCGGTCGCGCCGTTCTCCTTCTCGCGCAGAAACCGGCGGACGCGCGTGACATCGCGAAGATCGACCCGGTCCTCTCGCAATGAGGAGAACAGCTCTTCCAGGGCCGGTTCCATCTCGCCAAACAAGAGCCGCGCCTCGCGGGCTTGCCCAATGGCGAGGGTCATCTCCTCGCCGCGCCCGAGACCTCCCAAGCACTCGGCGATCAGGAGCTGGCAATAGATCATGCGGCCGAAATTCAGCTCCTCGCGGGCCAGCTGCGCGAGCACTTGGAGGTGTTCCAACGCTTTTGTGTAGTCGCCGGCCTCGATCTGGGTCTCCGCAAGGTTGATCCTCGCGTCCCGGGCCACGGCGCCCACGCCGTGCCGCAGCGCGCTCGCGAGGGCCAACCGGAACGTCTTGCGCGCGCCCACAAGATCCCCGCGCTTGGCGAGCAGCGTTCCGCGGTTCATCTCGTTGGCGCACCACGCCAGCGCGTCGAGGCTTGGGTCGAGGAGCCTCGCCGCGGCATCGAAGTGCTCGAAGGCAAACGTGTCATGACCCAAATGAGTCCGCACGATGCCCAACGTGGCCTCCGCGCGCCCGATCCAATGGTCCTGAGAGGCCTCGGCGAACGCCAGTCCCGCCCCCGTGAGAAGCGCCAGCGCCTCGTCGTGCTTGCCAAGGTAGGTCGCCGCCGACCCTTCGAAATAGTGGCACCGCCCCGCGTCGAAGACCGGATCGGAATTGGATTCGGAAAAGAGGTCCCAGGCTCTCTTGGCCTGGGCCCGCGCCTCCTCGGCCCGGAGCAGCCGAAGCTCGGCTTGCGAGGTCAGGAGCGCGGCTTCGGCCAGAACCATGGGCCGCGAGACCGGACGCCCCGACGCCGCCTCCGGCAACCGATCCGCCCAGGGCGCGACCTCCTTGGCCAGCGCCAGCGCCCGGTTCGGGACGTGCGCGGCCAGACGCGCCCCGCCCTGGCAGCCGTAGAGCAGCGCGAACGGAAACTGAGGCCTCGCCGAAAGCTCGGTCAGAGTCGCCTCAAGCTCCTCCTCGCCGAGCTCGGCCGCCCTGACCAGATCCTCGGCCTCCGCATCGCCCAGGCGCGCCAGTCGAAGGAGGTTCTGCACGTTCCGGTAAACGGGGGAATCGTTCATTTAGGGGTCCTCCTCGTGGCCTTGTCGGCCTTTACCTGTTCGCAAATGGCCTGCTCCGAACGCGCCCGCGCCCCCGCGCGACGGGGGGAGGCCTGGGCTCAGAATCGCCCGGTCCCGCGCACACGCTCGAAAGACAAAGGAGCGCTCCACTGTCAAAATCGCAATGGGCAAACGCCCACAATAGGAGGCTCTATGTCGACTCTCATCACCTTGATCGCTTTGCTTTTCGGCACGATAGGCGACGACGTCACCGCCAACGACGGCGACCTCGTGACCAGCCCGCTCGGCGGCTGAACGGTGGAGGGGGGCGCCGGTGTTCGGCGCCTC
>WBZQ01001410.1_pt1 | contig 16706 bp, 14 predicted proteins | sample 5204251 | NCBI WGS metagenome assembly WBZQ01 (sample SAMN12412402, study PRJNA552823) | activated sludge metagenome | isolation source: activated sludge from nitrification reactor of wastewater treatment plant... | place: USA: Virginia | collected 2017-09 | reverse complement strand
CGCGGCGCTGCGGCGCAGCAGCGAGGCGGCGCCGGTGGGATTGCCGCGCTGGATGTGGGTGATCCCGACGGCCAGCTGCGCCAGGCCCTGCCACAGCTCGCGTTCCTGGTCGGGGCAGTTCTTCCAGCGCGCCTCGAACACCTCGTGCGCGTAGAACGCCAAGCCGTCGTCGAGCAGTTCCTGGGCCTTGGTCAGGGTTTCCTGCGGGGTCAGCCGCAGGTCGTCGGGCAGCTGCGAGACTCCGGGTTGACCCGGGGGCAGCGGTCGACCGAGGGCATCGCGGGACCGGACCGGGCGACGTGGGGCGTCGTCGGCGCCGGCGGTGCGGTCGGTCATCGCTCCATCGTCGTGCATCGGCCACCCCGGAAGAAAATAGGCCGCGCAAATGTGGAATATGACGGTGGCGGACGATGGGGGAAGCTACGAACGGAGGCTCTCATGAACTGGTCCGCAGTTGCCGTCGGTGCGATCTTCACCTGGCTGGGCATGGTCCTGGCCATCTCGTTCATCGAGGCACCGCTGAAATTCCGGGCACCCGGAATCACCATCCCGTTGGGCCTGGGCATCGGCCGGCTGGTGTTCCGGGCGCTGAACACCGTCGAAGCGATCCTGGCCGTCGTCATCGTCATCTCGGTCGCACTGGGCGGTGCGTCGTGCACCGCCGGCGTCGCCATCGGCGTCGCGATCCTGGCGCTGGTGCTGCAGGTCGGGGCGGTGCGCCCGTTCCTGAAGAAACGCTCCGACGCCGTGCTGGCCGACACCGACGGGACCGGCGCCACCGGGAAACGTTCCCGCGCGCACTTCGGCTACACCGGGCTGGAGATCGTGAAGGTGATCGCCCTGCTCACCGGGGGAGTGGCGCTGCTCGGTGGTATAACCGGGTCGTGATGTCCACCCCGGACGACGGTCCCGAAACCGCAGCCCCCGCCGGCGCGGAGACCACGCGCGACATCGCCGACCGCGACGACATCTACCTGCTGGTCTCGGAGTTCTACAAGACCGCGATGGTCGACGACCTGCTGTATGAGCCGTTCACCGTGTTGCGCGAACGCGGCCTGGAATCGCACCTGTCGGTGATGTGCGACTTCTGGGGCACCATGCTGCTGCGGGAGAAGTCCTACCGCGGCCGGGCGCTGAACGTCCACCGCCCGATCCACGCCCGCACCACCCTCGGTGACCAGGAGTTCATCCGCTGGCTGACCCTGTGGAAGGCCACCGTCGACGAGCACTTCGCCGGGCCGGTGGCCGAACAGGCCAAGATCATGGGCCGGCGCACCGCCTGGGCGATGCACCGCACCCTCAACGGTCACGACTCCGAGGAACTCGACCGGTTCGTCGACCGCGAGGCCCTCATCATCCGCTGAGGGGCGAGTCCTACTTCTCCCGGCCGTTGACCACCGTCGAGATCGTCTCGCGCACGGCGGGGTTGCGCAGGAACGGGGTGATGATGTCCACCGGGAGCGGGAAGACGACCGTCGAGTTCTGGTCGGCGCCCAGCTCCAGCAGCGTCTGCAGATAGCGCAGCTGCAGCGACGCCGGCTCACGCGACAGGGTTTCGGCGGCCTGGCGCAACTCGTCGGAGGCCTGCAGCTCGCCGCGGGCGTTGATCACCTTCGCGCGGCGCTCCCGCTCGGCCTCGGCCTCACGCGCCATCGCGCGCTGCATCGACTCCGGGATCTCGACGTCCTTGATCTCGACCACCCGCACCTGCACGCCCCAGGTCTCGGTCTGGTTCTCGATGATGCCCCGCAGGTCGACGTTGAGGTCTTCGCGATGGGCCAGCAGGGTGTCCAGATCGGCGCGGCCCAGCAGCGAGCGCAGCGTCGTCTGGGCGATCTGCGAGGTGGCCACGGCGTAGTTCTCCACGCCCAGAATGGCTTTCACCGGATCGGTGACCTGGAACATCACCACCGCGTTCACCCGCGCCGGCACGTTGTCGCGGGTGATGACCTCCTGCGGCGGGATGGTCAGCGTGACCACGCGTTCGTCGACCCGGATCATCCGGTCGACGAACGGGAACAGGACGACGAGGCCGGGCCCGTACAGCGGCCGGGCCCGGCCCATGCGGAATACCACCCCTCGTTCGTATTCCCGCAACACCTTCAACGACAGCACCAGCACCGCGATCACCAGGATCACGACGACGGCCCCGACGAACAGCCACAGGGCGGTCACGGATTGTCCTCTCGTTCGCTGTAGTCGCCGCCCCAGCGGGTCGCGAAGCGGTCGGCGGTCAAAGCCGCCATCGCCTCGGCGCCACTGTGGTGCGGCAGATGGTTCGGCGCGTGCGCGGGGTTGCGCCACAGATGGCGCGCCAGGGGGATGCTCGCGGCGGCGATCAATACGCCCGTCGTCGCCAGGACCAGTACGTCGGCGGTGCTGTGTTCGGCGATCAGCATCGCCACCACCATTACCAGCGCCAAACCGGCCACCGCGCAGGCGATCCCGCGGTGGAACTGGCCGGCCTCCGAATACGGCCAGGGATCCACCTCACGGGTGATCTCGCGCCCGTGATCCGACGTCGTGCAGTCGGCCTTCACCGGGCAACTGTTGCACACCGAGGGTTTCCCGCGGTAGCGCATCACCCGGCTGTCCGGATCGAACGACGTCGGCCACAGCAGCTGGTCCTGCGGGCACTGCCACGCGTCGTGATCGGGATGGTAGGTGAAATTGCCGGTGCGCCACTGCGCGGCGCGCAGCGAGACCTTCTTGGCCATCAGATCGAAACCCCAGGCCACCGCCAACAGCCCGAGGCTGTAGGCGACGACCAGCCAGACCGCGGTCGACGGCGGGGTCACGACCCGTCCGTCGCGTCGGCCCCCGCCGCCGCTGTCGTCGAGGCGTCCGCGGCCCCGGGCGCGATCTCGTCATAGAGCGGATGCTCGGGCAGCTCGTCGACCGTCTCACCATCGCGGAAGTGCCGCAGCGCCAAGAGCGCAATCCAGATGAACGGCAGGATGCCGCCGACGATGAAGATGATGTCCCCGGGCATGCGCAGCCACTCCAGGACGGCGTTGCCCGGTTGGGCGATGTAGCCCAGCGAACGGGCCTCCCAGTAGCCCTCGTTGACCGAGTGGTACAGCTGCAGGATGCCCAGCGGCAGTAGGCTGGCGAACACCATCCAGGCGAGCCCGATGTTGAGGCACCAGAACGAGATTCGCGCCCACTTCTCCGGCCACTTCGCGGCCGGGATGACGTAGCGGAAGGCGAACATCGCCAGGCCCAGCGCCAACATGCCGTACACGCCCATCATGGCGGCGTGGCCGTGGTTGGCCGTCAGCGCCGTGCCGATCTGGTAGTAGGACACGATCGGTAGGTTGATCAGGAAGCCGAAGATGCCGGCGCCCACGAAGTTCCAGAAGCCGACGGCGACCAGGAACATCACCGCCCACCGGTGCGGGAACGGCTGCTTGTTCCCGCTGGTCTGACGTGATCCCAGTTGCAGGAACGCCCACGCCTCCACGGTAAGGAAAGTCAGCGGGATCACCTCGGCGGCGGAGAAGAACGCACCGAGGGCCATGTGCTCGACCGGGGTTCCGGAGAAGTACAGGTGGTGCATGGTGCCGATGACGCCGCCGGCCGAATACAAGATGACGTCGAGGAAGATCACGCCCAGCGCGATGCGTCGGCTGACCACCCCCAGCATCACGAAGATGTAGGCGACCATCACCGTGGTGAACAGCTCCAGGAAGTCCTCGACCCACAGGTGCACCACCCAGAAGCGCCAGAAGTCGGCGACGGTGAGGTGGGTGTCGGTGCCGGCCAGCAGGCCGACGGCGTAGAACGCCGGGATGGCCAGTCCGGAGAAGAAGAACACCCACGGCATGCTGGTTTTCGCCGAGGTCTTCAGCTTGGACCGGGTACCGCGGTAGATGATCGCGATCCACAGGAACATGCCGACGATCAGCAGCACCTGCCACAGTCGCGGTAGATCCAGGTACTCCCACTGCTGGGACAGCCAATTGCCCTGGCCGACGACGCCGTAGATGGACAGCGCCTCGGTGATCAGCGAGCCGACCACCACCACGACGACCGCACCCAGCAACCCGTAGACCAGCAGGTGCTGCTTCTTGGGTTCCTTGCGGTTGATGAAGGGCGCCAGGAAAATACCGCCGGCCAGGAACGCCGCCGCGGTCCACAGCAGGGCCAGCTGCAGGTGCCAGGTCCGGGCCAGGTTGTAGGGCAGGATCTCGGCCAGATCGATGCCGAAGAAGCTGGTCAGCTCGGCGCGGTAGTGCTGCACCGCGGCGCCGAGCAGGGCCTGGGCCAAAAACAGCAGCGAGACGATCGCGAAGTACCAGATGGTGGCCCGCTGTGATTTGGTCAGCGGCACCTCGCCGGGCTGCTTGAACGCCAGGGTGGGCGCCTCGTCGGCGTGCCAGCCGACCTTCTGGCTCCACCGGCCGTAGACGGCGAACATGATGCCGGTGCCGCCGAGCAGCATGATCAGCGACAGTGCCGACCACACCACCAGCTGGGCGGTGGGGCCGTTGTCGACGCGGGGCTCACTGGGCCAGTTGTTGGTGTAGCTGTAGTTGTGCCCCGGCCGCTCGGCCGCCGATGCCCAGGCAGTCCAGGCGAAGAACGCGGTCAGGTCGCGGATCTCTGCGGGGTCGGTGATCAGGTTGGCCCGCAGGCCGTACTTGGTGGTGGGCTCGCCGAAGAATTCCGCGTAGTGCTTCTGGATGTGCTCGAACGCCTTGGCCTGACGGTCGGTGAATACCAGCTTGCCGGTGTCGGGGTCGTACCGGTTCTTCCGGAATTCCTGCACGACGGCGTTGCGGGCGTCGAGCACACCGGCGGTGCGGAACTGCTCCGCCACGTCCTCGGTGGCCAGGCGCAGATAGTCGGCGGTGTAGTCCGGGCCGAGGTAGGCGCCGTGGCCGACGACCGAGCCGTACTCGTGCAGGCCGCGGGCGGTGAAGATCTCCTGGCCGCGGGTGATGTCGGCGTCGGTGAACAGCTGCTCACCGGATTCGCTGACCACCTGCTTGGGCATCGGCATCGAGGCGGTGTAGGTGCGGTAGGCCAGCAGGCCCATCACGAAGAACCCGAAGATCATCACCAGCGCGACGCCCTGGACCCAGCCCTTGCCGATCAGGGTCTCCTGATCGGCGCCGGCATTGGGCGCCTTCCTGCGGTCCGAGCCGTAGCGGCTGGTGGCTGTATCGGCCATCGGATTCCTCCCGTTGGCGCGCGGCACCCGCCCGTCGGCTCGGCGGCTGGTCAATGTGCGGGGCTGCGCGATTGACGACTAGGGGGCTCAAGTTACCCAACGGGGCTGTCGAATATGGCGATATTGCCAAACGCCGCGCGAGTATTGGGCCGTTCTCATTCGGGAGTTCACGCTAGCGTTGAAAAGTGTTGTCCGGCAAGGTGTGCCGAAACACGCGGGTTTTTTCGCAATATGGAAAATGTCTAATTAGTGGAGGTATTTTCCGCGGATTGTCAATCGTTTGTGTGCGTATTCCTTGCGGCCGGTGGACTACAGCCGGGCCGCCAACTCGGTGCCCTGACGGATGGCGCGCTGGGCGTCGAGTTCGGCCGCCAGCTCCGCGCCGCCGATCACGTGCGGCACCAGGCCCCGCGCGATGAGCGCATCGGCGAGGTCGCGCACCGACTCCTGGCCGGCGCAGATCACCACGTTGTCGACGGCCAGCAGCTGCGGGCGGGAATGCTTGGCACCGAAGCTGATATGCAGGCCGTCGTCGTCGATGCGCTCGTAGTTCACCCCGGAGAGGTGGTGAACGCCTTTGGCCTTCAGCGACGCCCGGTGCACCCAACCGGTGGTCTTGCCCAGCTTCTTGCCCTGCGGTCCGGCGGTGCGCTGCAACAGGTACACCTCGCGGGGCGAGGGTGCGGGATCGGGCGTGCCGAGCGCGCCGCGGGCCTCGGCGGGGTCGACGACGCCCCACTCGGCCTTCCACTCCTTGAGGTTGAGCGTCGGCGACTCGGTGGTGGTCAGCAGTTCGCACACGTCGAATCCGATTCCGCCGGCACCGATTACCGCGACGCGCGGCCCGATCGGCTTGGCGCCGTGAATGGCCTCCGGGTAGGACAGCACCATCGGATGGTCGATGCCGGGAATCGCGGGGTGGCGCGGCGCCACGCCGGTGGCCAGCACCACCTCGTCGAACCCGGTCAGCTCGTCGGCCCCAGCCCGGGTGCCCAGCCGCACGTCGACCCGGTACTTGTCCAGCATGGTGGTGAAATACCGGATGGTCTGGGCGAATTCCTCCTTGCCGGGAATACGCCGCGCGAGATCGAACTGGCCGCCGATGAATTCGTTGCCGTCGAACAGCGTGACGCGGTGGCCGCGCTGGGCGGCACCGACGGCCGTCGCCAACCCCGCCGGGCCGGCGCCCACCACGGCGACCGACTTCGCCGACCGGGTGGGGCCCAGCACCAGCGTGGTCTCCCGGCCGGCCCGCGGGTTGAGCAGGCAGCTGGCCTTCTTGTGCACGAAGACGTGATCCAGGCAGGCCTGGTTGCAGGCGATGCAGGTGTTGATCTCGGCGGCGCGGTCACCGGCGGCCTTGTTCACCCAATCGGGATCTGCGAGCAGCGGCCGCGCCATCGACACCAGCTGCACGTGGGTGTCGGTGAGGATCTGTTCGGCGGCCTCGGGCATGTTGATCCGGTTGGACGCCACCACCGGGATCCCGACCTGCTCGGCGACCGCGCTGGAGATGTCCACGAACGCCCCCGAGGGAACCGAGGTCACGATGGTCGGCACCCGCGCCTCGTGCCAGCCGAACCCGGAGTTGATCATGGTCGCCCCGGCGGCCTCGACCTCGGCGGCCAGCGCCAGGATCTCGGTCCAGCTCTGCCCGTTCTCGATGTAGTCGGCCATCGACATCCGGTAGTCGATGACGAAGTCGGGCCCGACGGCCTCGCGGGTGCGGCGCACGATCTCCACCGGCATCCGTCGCCGGTTCTTCGGCGACCCGCCCCAGCGGTCGGTGCGCCGGTTGGTGGCCGGTGCCAGGAACTGGTTGAGCAGATAGCCCTCGGAGCCCATGATCTCGACGCCGTCGTACCCGGCTTCGGCGGCCAGCACCGCGGCGTGCACGAAGTCGTCGATGGTGGTCTCGACGCCGCGGCTCGACAGCGCCCGCGGCTTGAACGGGTTGATCGGCGCCTTGATCGCCGAGGCGCTGACCGACAGCGGGTGATAGGCGTAGCGCCCGGCGTGCAGCACCTGCAGCAGGATCCGCCCACCCTCGTCGTGCACGGCCGTGGTGATCCGGCGGTGCCGGCGCGCGTCGCCGCCCGAGAGCATCTCGGCGGCGAACGGGAGCAGCCAGCCGGTCCGGTTGGGGGCGTAGCCGCCGGTGATGATGAGCCCGACGCCGCCGCGGGCCCGCTCGGCGAAGTACTCGGCCAGTGCCCCGGTGTCGCGGGCGCGATCCTCCAGGCCGGTGTGCATGGATCCCATCACCACCCGGTTGCGGACCGTGATGCCGCCAAGGGGCAACGGCGACAACAGCTGTGGGTACGGGCTTTGCACGGGGTGGCCTCCGGGGCTGGCGGTGGGCGTCGTCGGGCGTGTGGCCGGGCTGCGGCCGATCCCACTATGCTACATCGTGTAGGAAATCCCGTCCGGGACGGGGCGGGGCGGTACCGGAGTTTCAAGACGCAACGTCTACTATCGGTGCTGACGCCCTCGCGGGCGTCGAGGTTAGGGCACGCTTGCTTCACGCGTCCGGGATTGGCCAGCAATACTGGTCAACAGCCCCACCGGATGTCGCAAACGGCGGCCCCGGAAAGAGCTGCACCACCAAGGCCCGAGGAGAGTTCTGTGACATACGTGATCGCCGAACCGTGCGTCGACGTCAAGGACAAGGCATGCATCGAGGAATGCCCGGTCGACTGCATCTACGAGGGCGCTCGCATGCTCTATATCCACCCGGACGAGTGCGTCGACTGCGGCGCCTGTGAACCGGTCTGCCCGGTCGAGGCCATCTTCTACGAAGACGACGTGCCCGACGACTGGAGCGGCTACATCCAGTACAACGCCGACTTCTTCGAGGAGCTCGGCTCGCCCGGCGGCGCGTCCAAGGTCGGCCAGACCGACAACGACCCCGAGGGCGTGAAGGCGTTGCCCCCCAAGGAAGAAGCCTGAGCGACCAGGTGGCAGGACGGGCCCGCCGGGAACCGGTGTCCGCCCGGCTGCCGGTGTTCCCGTGGGACACCCTGGCCGAAGCGGCTGCCACCGCGCGTGCGCACCCGGGCGGCATCGTCGACCTGTCCGTCGGCACCCCGGTCGACCCGGTCGCCCCGCTGATCCAGCAGGCGCTGGCCGCCGTCGGCTTCGAACCGGGCTATCCGACCACCGCGGGAACCCCCGCGCTGCGCACCGCCATCATCGGCTCGCTGGCCCGGCGCTACGGGATCACCGGCCTTACCGACCACGCCGTGCTGCCGGCGATCGGCACCAAGGAACTGATCGCCTGGCTGCCCACCCTGCTCGGGCTGGGCGCCGGGGACCTCGTCGTCGTCCCCGAACTGGCGTACCCGACCTACGACGTCGGCGCCCGGCTGGCCGGCGCGACCGTGCTGTCCGCCGACTCGCTCACCCAGCTCGGCCCGCAGCGCCCGGCGCTGCTCTACCTCAACTCCCCGGCCAACCCGACCGGTAAGGTGCTGCCGCTGGACCACCTGCGCAAGGTGGTCGGCTGGGCCCGCGACCGTGGCGTCATCGTCGCCTCCGACGAGTGCTACCTGGGCCTGGCCTGGGACGCCGAACCGCTGTCGGTGCTGCACCCGGACGTCTGCGACGGCGACCACACCGGCCTGCTGGCCATCCACTCGCTGTCCAAGACCTCGTCGCTGGCCGGATACCGCGCCGGGTTCGTCGCCGGTGACGCGGCGCTGGTCGGCGAGCTGCTGGCGGTGCGCAAACACGCCGGGATGATGGTGCCGACGCCGGTGCAGGCCGCGATGGTCGCCGCCCTCGACGACGACGAGCACGAGGCCGGCCAACGGCAGCGCTATGCTCGCCGCCGCGACCTGCTGCTGCCGGCCATCCAGGCCGCCGGATTCGCCGTCGAGCACTCCGAGGCCGGGCTGTACCTGTGGGCGAGCCGCGGCGACTCCTGCCGCGACACCGTCGATTGGCTCGCCCAGCGCGGCATCCTCGTCGCACCGGGGGAGTTCTACGGCCCCCGCGGCGCCCGGCACGTGCGGATCGCGCTGACCGCGACCGACGAGCGGATCGCCGCGGCCGTGCAGCGACTGGCCTGACCGGCCGCCGTTTCGCCCGGGGCGGTAGCGTCGAACCGTGCTGCTGGCCTCACTGAACCCGGCCGCCGTCGCGGCCGGCGCCGATCTGCCCGATGCCGTCACCATCGACGGAATGACGCTGAGCCGAAGCGATCTGGTCGGCGCGGCCACCGCGGTCGCCGAACGGCTCGCCGGGTTCGTCGAGCAGTGTGGTTCTGCGAGAACGAGGCCCGGCGACATCGGCCGAGCGGGTCTACCGGTGGTCGCGGTGCTGGCCACGCCGACCCCGGCCACCGTGCTGGGCATCGTCGGCGCGCTGATCGCCGGGGTGCCGGTGGTGCCGGTACCCGCCGACGTCGGGACCGCCGAACGCGCCCACATGCTCGCCGACTCGGGTGCGGTGGCGTGGCTCGGCGAAGCGCCGGCAAACGACCCAGGCAGCCCGGACGGGCTGCCGCACATCCCGGTCCGGCTGCACGCCCGGTCCTGGCACCGCTACCGCGAACCCGCGCCGGAGTCGGTGGCGCTGATCATCTACACCTCCGGCACCACCGGCCTGCCCAAGGGCGTGCCGATGCGCCGCAGCGCGATCGCCGCCGACATCGACGCCCTGGCCGCCGCCTGGGCCTGGACCCCCGACGACGTGCTGGTGCACGGACTGCCGCTGTTCCACGTACACGGCCTGGTGCTGGGCCTGCTGGGATCGCTGCGCGTCGGGAATCGGTTCGTACACACCGGAAAACCCACCCCCGAGGCGTACGCGCGGGCCGCGGCCGATGCCGGCGGGACGCTGTTCTTCGGGGTGCCGACCGTCTGGTCGCGCGTCGTCGCCGACCCGGCCGCCGCGGCGGCCCTGCGCCCGGCGCGGCTGCTGGTCTCCGGCAGCGCGGCACTGCCCGTCCCGGTATTCGACGCGCTCGTGGAGCTGACCGGCCACGCCCCGATCGAACGGTACGGCAGTACCGAATCGCTGATCACGCTGTCCACCACCGCCGCCGGGGAACGCCGGCCCGGCTGGGTCGGATTCCCACTGACCGGGGTGTCCACCCGGCTCGTCGACGAGGACGGCGAACTCGTCCCGTACGACGGCGAGACCATCGGGCGCCTCCAGGTGCGCGGCGACATGGTGTTCGACGGCTACCTGGGCCGCCCGGAGGCCACCGCGGATGCTTTTGCCGGCGACTGGTATCGCACCGGCGACGTCGCCGTCATCGACCCGGCCGGCATGCACCGCATCGTCGGACGGGAATCGGTGGACCTGATCAAGACCGGCGGATTCCGGGTGGGCGCGGGGGAGATCGAGACCACCCTGCTGGGCCACCCGGGGGTCAGCGAGGCGGCCGTCGTCGGCGTGCCCGACGAGGACCTCGGGCAGCGCATCGTCGCCTACGTCGTCGGCTCGCCGGCTCCGGAACCGGAGGAGCTCATCGAGTTTGTCGCCCAACAGCTTTCGGTGCACAAGCGACCGCGCGAGGTGCGCATCGTCGATACCCTGCCGCGCAACGCCATGGGCAAGGTGATGAAAAAAGCGCTGATGTAGCCGGGGCCAACCGCAGCCTGTCCCGTTCTCAGGCGGGCTTGGTGGCGATCAGGGAGATCGCCGTCATGTTGTTGCGGTGGGTGCGGAAGGTCTCGCGCATGCCGAGCACCCGGGCCCGGGCCGCCGAATCGCGCGCCACGTTCAGCACGAACTTCAGCGCCCGCAGCGGCCCCTCGTCGGACAGCAGTCGCTTGGGCTCCAGCAGCGCCATCGGCGCGAACAACGCGTCGGTGACCTCGAAACCGGCCTGTCCCAGCAGATCCCGCCACTCCGCCTCGGTCAGCGGTCGGGCGTTGACCTTGATGGAGCGCGCCAGGGCCTGGCGGACATCGGTTTTGACGCTGTCGTCGACGTCGTCGGGGGTCAGGGCGAGTTCGTGGATGGCGTAGCGGCCGCCGGGGCGCAGCACCCGGAACGCCTCGGCGATGATCTCCGCCTTGTGCGCGTCGGTCTGCATGGTGAGCATGGCCTCGCCGACCACCACGTCGGCGGAGGCATCCGGCAGCCCGGTGTGCTCGGCGCCGGCGACGACGACGTGCCCGGCGCCCTCGACCGCGTCGCGGCTGACCTTGGCGGCGTCCTCGTCGGCCTCCACGCCGGTGTAGCCGGCGGGCACGTAGGTGAGGATCTGCCGCGCGGTGTGGCCCAGCCCCGGGGCGAGTTCGACGACTTCGGCGCCGGGCAGCGTGGCAGCGTCGAGCATCCGGTGGGTCAGCTCCCGGCCGCCGGGGCGCAGCACCCGCTTGCCGAGGCGGGCCAACAGCCAGTGTCCGGGCAGGTGCGCAGGGTTGCGGTCGGACATCGGCAAGGCGTTGGTATCGGTCACGGCTCTGCGCTCCTCTGCGGCATCGGCCGCAGGCGCGTCGCACCTACCGGCCGCCCCTAATCGGTATAGACCAAGGTTAGGCTTGCCTGCGCCAAAGGCAAGGGTCTTTGGGCCCTTTTTGCCCTAGTGGTTGCGCGGTGCGTCAGTTGGCGTGCAGGGCGTCGTTCAGCGTGATGCCGGTGCCGTCGCGCCGCACCACCTCGACCGCCCCGGACACCGAATTGCGGCGGAACAGCAGGTTGTCGGCACCCGACAGCTCGACGGCCTTGACCGTCTGCCCGTCGGCCGTGGTCACCTTGGTGCCCGCGGTGACATACAGGCCGGCCTCGACCACGCAGTCGTCGCCCAGCGAGATGCCCAGACCGGCGTTGGCGCCGAGCAGACAGCGCTTGCCCACCCGGATGACCTCCTTGCCGCCGCCGGACAGCGTGCCCATGATCGACGCGCCGCCGCCGATGTCGGAGCCGTCGTCGACCACCACACCGCCGGAGATCCGGCCCTCCACCATCGAGGTGCCCAGCGTGCCGGCGTTGAAGTTGACGAAGCCCTCGTGCATGACGGTGGTGCCCGAGGCCAGGTGCGCGCCGAGGCGGACCCGGTCGGCGTCGGCGATCCGCACGCCCGAGGGCAGCACGTAGTCGACCATCCGCGGGAACTTGTCGACGCCGTAGACAATCACCTGGCCGCGGCGGCGCAGCCGGGCGCGCACCGTCTCGAAGCCCTCCACCGGGCAGGGGCCGAAATTGGTCCACACCACATTGGTCAGCAGGCCGAAGACGCCGTCCATGTTGGCCCCGTGCGGGGCGATCAGGCGATGGGAGAGCAGGTGCAGCCGCAGGTACACGTCGTGCGCGTCGAGGGCCTTGTCGGCCAGGTCCGCGATGACCACCTTGACCACGACCGTCTCGGTGCCGCGGTCGGCGTCCGAACCGGTCAGCGCGGCCAGCGCGGCCGGGGCCTCGTCGGCGGCCAGCGCGAAAGTGCCCGCCGCGCCGAAAGAACCCAGCTCCGGTGCGGGAAACCAGGTGTCGAGTACCGATCCGTCGGCGGCGCGCGTCGCCACGCCGATGCCACAAGCTCCAGTCACGGGGGTCAAGGCTAGCCGATGCGCGCGGGGCCGGCCGAGCCCTCGGTTCGCCGGCCGACGGGCCCGCGCCGATGCGACTAGGCTCACTGACGTGCTCGATCTCCACGGTGATCCGATCGAACTGACCGCGGCGCTGGTCGACATCCCCAGCGTCTCCCGCGACGAGGCGCACCTGGCCGACCTGGTCGAGGCCGAACTGCGCGAGCAGACCGCCGGCTTCGAGATCGTCCGCAACGGCGATGCGGTGCTGGCCCGCACCCACCGCGGACTGCCCAGCCGGGTGCTGCTGGCCGGGCACCTGGACACCGTGCCCATCGCCGACAACCTGCCGTCGCACCGTGACCGCGAATACCTCTACGGTTGCGGCACCACCGACATGAAATCCGGCGTCGCGGTGTTCCTGCACCTGGCTGCCACCCTCAAAGACCTCGCCCACGACCTGACCCTGGTGCTCTACGACTGCGAGGAGATCGAGGCCGCCGCCAACGGGCTGGGCCGCATCGAGCGCGAGCTGCCGGACTGGCTGGCCGCCGACGTGGCGATCCTGGGCGAACCGACCGGCGGCTATATCGAGGCCGGCTGCCAGGGCACCCTGCGCGTCGTCGTCACCGCCGCCGGCACCCGCGCCCACAGCGCCCGGCACTGGATGGGCGACAACGCCATTCACAAACTCGCCCCGGTGCTGGCGCGGCTGGCCGACTATCAGCCGCGCGACGTCGACATCGACGGCTGCGTGTACCGCGAGGGCCTCTCGGCGGTCCGCATAGACGGTGGGGTGGCCGGCAACGTCATCCCCGACGCCGCGTCGGTCACCGTCAACTTCCGGTTCGCCCCGGACCGATCCCCGGAGCAGGCGCTCGCGCACGTGCGGGAGGCGTTCGACGGCCTGGACGTGACGATCGAGCTGACCGACTCGGCCGCCGGGGCGCTGCCCGGCCTGTCCCGCCCCGCCGCGGCCGCCCTGGTCGACGCCGCCGGCGGCGCGGTGCGCGCCAAATACGGCTGGACCGACGTGTCCCGGTTCTCCGCCCTCGGCATCCCCGCGGTCAACTTCGGCCCCGGCGACCCCAACCTCGCGCACCGCCGCGACGAGCGGGTGCAGATGTCGCTGATCACCGACGCCGTCGTTTTGTTGCGCCGCTACCTGACCGGGGACCCGGCGTGACCCAGCGGCCGTGGGCGGTGTGCGTGTACTGCGCCTCCGGCCCGACCCATCCCGAACTCCTGCAGCTCGCCGATGCGGTCGGCCGCGCGATCGCCGAACTGGGCTGGACGCTGGTCTCCGGCGGCGGCAACGTCTCGGCGATGGGCGCGCTGGCCGGCGGCGCCCGGGCCCGCGGCGGGCACACCGTCGGCGTCATCCCCAAGGCGCTGCTGCACCGCGAGGTCGCCGACGTCGACGCCGACGAACTCGTCGTCACCGACACCATGCGCCAGCGCAAACAGATCATGGAAGACCGCGCCGACGCCTTCCTCACCCTGCCCGGCGGCATCGGCACGCTCGAGGAACTGTTCGAGACCTGGACCGCCGGCTACCTCGGCATGCACGACAAGCCCGTCGTGCTGCTGGACCCCGACGGCCACTACGACGGTCTGCTGGGCTGGCTCGATGGCCTGGTCAGCGGCGGTTACGTGTCGGCGGCGGCGATGAAGCGCCTGCCGGTGGCCCGCAATGTGACCGCTGCGCTGGCACTGTGCGCGCCCAGCGGGTCGCCCCCTGCCGGGCGCTGACGCGGCCGCCCGGGCAGCCGGGACCGCCGGTACCGCTGCGCTGCGCCGGGCTCTAGGCTGTCGCGCATGTCTGCATCTGATTCCCGCGCATCCGTCGGCCTTCTCGACATCGTGAAGCAGCTGCCCTCGATCGCCATGGACGCCCCCGCGATCGTCCGCGGCGTCACCACCGGACTGCTCGCGCAGCCGACCACCAAGACCTCCATCGGCAAGGTGTTCCAGGACCGGACCCGCCGCTACGGCGACCGGGTGTTCCTGAAGTTCGGCGATCAGCAGTGGACGTACGCGCAGGCCAACGCCGTCGCCAACCGGTACGCGGCGGTGCTGGCCGAGCGCGGCGTCGGCCGCGGCGACGTGGTCGGACTGCTGGTCCGCAACGCGCCGCACACCATCTTCCTGATGCTCGCGGCGGTCAAATGCGGCGCGGTGGCCGGCATGCTGAACTTCCACCAGCGCGGCGAGGTGCTGGCGCACAGCGTCGGGCTGCTCAATGCCAAGGTGCTGGTGTCGGAAACCGACCTCGTCGAGCACCTCGCCGAATGCGGAATCGAGCTCGGCGACGTCGTCGTCACCGCCGAGGAGTTCGACGCGCTGGCCGAGGGCAAGTCGGAGGCCAACCCGGCCTCGGCCGACGAGGTCCAGGCCAAGGACGCGGCGTTCTACATCTTCACCTCCGGCACCACCGGCAACCCCAAGGCGTCGGTGATGACGCATGCCCGCTGGCTCAAGGCGCTGGCCGGGTTCGGCGGGCTGGGCCTGCGGCTGCGCGGCGACGACGTGCTGTACTGCTGCCTGCCGCTGTACCACAACAACGCCCTGACGGTCGGCATCTCGTCGGTGCTCAACTCCGGCTCCACGCTGGCCCTGGGCGAGAAGTTCTCCGCGTCGCGGTTCTGGGACGAGGTCATCGCCTACCGGGCGACGGCGTTCCTCTACATCGGCGAACTGTGCCGCTACCTGGTCAACCAGCCGGCCAAGCCCACCGACCGTGCGCACCGGGTGCGGGTCATCGCCGGCAACGGGCTGCGCCCGGAACTGTGGGACGAGTTCACCACCCGGTTCGGCATCGAGCGGGTGTGTGAGTTCTACGCCGCCAGCGAGGGCAACGCCGCGTTCATCAACGTGTTCAACGTCGACAAGTCCACCGGCTTCAGCTGGTTCCCGCTGGCCTACGTCGAATACGACATCGAAACCGGCGACCCGATCCGCGGCGCCGACGGCCGGCTGCGCCGGGTCCCCTCCGGCGAGCCGGGCCTGCTGATCAGCCCGGTCAACCGGCTCTCGCCGTTCGACGGCTACACCGACCCGAAGGCCAGCGAGAAGAAGCTGATCCGCGACGCCTTCAAAGACGGCGACGTGTGGTTCAACACCGGCGACGTGATGCGGCCGCAGGGCTGCGGGCATGCGGCGTTCGGCGACCGGCTCGGTGACACCTTCCGGTGGAAGGGCGAGAACGTCGCCACCACCGAGGTGGAGGCCGCGCTGGCCGCCGACCCGCAGGTCGAGGAGTGCACGGTGTTCGGCGTCGAAGTGCCCGACACCGGCGGCCGGGCCGGGATGGCCGCGATCAAGATCCGCGACGGGCAGAGCTTCGACGGCATCGAACTGTCCGAGACGCTGTACGCCCGGCTGCCGGTCTACGCGATCCCGCTGTTCATCCGCGTCGTCGACCACCTGGAGGCCACCACGACCTTCAAGAGCCGCAAGGTCGACCTGCGCGAGGAGGGCTACGGGCACGACGTCACCGATCCGCTGTACGTGCTCGGTGGGCGCCGCGAAGGGTTCGTGCCGTTCCACGACGCCTACCCCGGCGAGGTCGCCGCGGGCGTGAGCCCCAAGCCGTAGGTCTTCGAGCCGTCGCCCCATAGGGCCCGCACCGGGCGCGGTCTCGTAGCCTGGTTCCCGTGTCAGCGACGTTCCTGGGCAAGCCGGTGGCGCCCGATCGGGCGCTGATCATGGCGATCGTCAACCGCACCCCGGACTCCTTCTTCGACCGCGGTGCGACATTCACCGACGACGCCGCCAAGGCCGCGGCGCACCAGGCCATCGCCGACGGCGCCGACGTTATCGACATCGGCGGCGTCAAGGCCGGGCCCGGCCAGCACGTCGGCGCCGACGAGGAGATCGCCCGGGTGGTGCCGTTCATCGAATGGCTGCGCGAGGCGTATCCCGACCAGCTGATCAGCGTCGACACCTGGCGTCCGAGTGTGGCCAAGCTGGCGTGCGCCGCCGGCGCCGACCTCATCAACGACACCTGGGCCGGCGCCGACCCGGGCCTGCCGGAGGTGGCCGCCGAG
>WBZQ01001408.1_pt1 | contig 16742 bp, 16 predicted proteins | sample 5204251 | NCBI WGS metagenome assembly WBZQ01 (sample SAMN12412402, study PRJNA552823) | activated sludge metagenome | isolation source: activated sludge from nitrification reactor of wastewater treatment plant... | place: USA: Virginia | collected 2017-09 | reverse complement strand
GCCGAGTGCGACGGCGGCGACGATGTCGGCGCCGTTCATGATGCCGGTATCGACCATCACGGTGAAGTCTTCGCCGACGGCGGCCCGCACCTTGGGTAGCAGGTGGAACGGGATAGGTGCCCGGTCGAGCTGTCGCCCACCATGATTGGACAGCACGATGCCGTCGACGCCCACATCGCGCAGCCGCACCGAATCCGCCACGGTCTGCACGCCTTTGACGAGGATCTTGCCCGGCCACAGCTCGCGGATGATGTCGAGGTCCGCGAAGCTGATGGTGGGGTCCATCGCAGCGTTGAGCAACTCGCCGACGGTGCCGCCGGTGGAACTGAGTGAGGCGAACTCCAGCGTCGGTGTGGTGAGGAAGTCGATCCACCACCACGGCCGGGGGATGGCGTTCACGATGGTGCCGAGCGTGAGCTGCGGCGGGATCGAGAACCCGTTGCGTTTATCGCGCAGGCGGGCACCGGCGATCAGGGTGTCGACGGTGAACATCAGGGTGTCGAAACCGGCGTCGGCGGCGCGGCGGGCCAGGCCGTAGGAGATCTCCCGTTCCCGCATCACATACAGCTGGAACCAGTTGCGGCCATCCGGGTTCGCCGCGCGCACATCCTCGATCGAGGTGGTTCCGAGAGTGGACAGCGTGAACGGGATACCCGCCGCACCGGCCGCGCCGGCACCGGCCACCTCACCCTCGGTCTGCATCAGCCGGGTGAATCCGGTAGGGGCGATCCCGAACGGCAGGGCACTGCGGGCGCCGAGAACCTCGCACGAGGTGTCGACGCTGGGGGCGGGCGCGAGGATGCCCGGATGAAACTCGATGTCCTTGAACGCCTGCCGCGCCCTGGCCAGCGACAACTCGCCCTCGGCGGCGCCGTCGGTGTAGTCGAACGCGGCCTTGGGGGTGCGGCGTTTGGCGATGATGCGCAGATCGTCGATGGTGAGAGCCTTACCGAGCCTGCGTGTGCGCGAGTTCAATTCGGGCTTCTTGAACTGCATCAGTTCGAGAAGCTCCGCGGGCTTGGGGAATTGGCGCTGGATGCCGCTCATCATCGAGCCTTCCTTCCGCTAGGACTCCGGCGTCAGCCAGATCGCCGAATTGGCCGGGATCGTCACCGCCGCCGACGTGGGCTGTCCGTGCAGTCCCGGGCCGTCCGCGGCGACGCTGCCCATGTTGCCGATACCGCGGCCGTTGTACGCCGCCGAATCGGTGTTGAGGATCTCCGTCCAGGTTCCGCCCCGGGGCAGCCCGATCCGGTAGCCGGCCCGGTCGCTGCCGGAGAAGTTGAACACACAGGCCATCACCGACCCGTCTGAACCGAACCGCAGGAACGAGATCACATTGTTGGCGGAATCGTCGGCCTCGATCCACGAGAATCCGTCAGGCGTCGCGTCCTGGCTGTACAGCGCGGGTGATCCGCGGTAGACGCGGTTCAGGTCGCCGACGAGTGCCGAGATGCCCGCATGCAGTTCGCCCTCCCAGCCCTGCAGCTGATCCCAGTCCAGACTCCGGTTGTCGGCCCATTCCCGGGACTGCCCGAACTCCTGGCCCATGAACAGCAGTTGCTTGCCCGGGTGCGACCACATGAACGCCAGGAACACCCGCACACCACACGCCTTGATGAAGGCGTCGCCGGGCATCCGGGTCCACAGCGTCCCCTTGCCATGCACCACCTCGTCGTGCGAGATCGGTAGCACGAAATTCTCACTCCATGCGTACATCAGTGAGAACGTCAGATCCTGATGGTGGAAACTGCGGTGCACCTGATCGCGCGAGAGATACCCCAGGGTGTCGTGCATCCAGCCCATGTTCCATTTCAGGGTGAATCCCAGACCGCCCGCATCTGTCATCCTGGTGACTCCCGGCCAGGCGGTGGATTCCTCGGCAATGGTGACCACACCCGGAAAGTGTTTGTGCACAGTCGCATTGGTTTCCTGCAGGAACTGCACCGCCTCCAGGTTCTCGCGGCCACCGTGAATGTTGGGCCGCCACTGACCCGACGGCCGCGAATAGTCCAGATACAGCATCGATGCGACTGCGTCCACGCGCAGGCCGTCGATGTGGAACTCGCTGAACCAGAACAGCGCGTTGGCCACCAGGAAGTTGCGCACCTCGTGCCGGCCGAAGTCGAAAACGTAGGTGCCCCAGTCCAGTTGTTCGCCGCGCAGCGGATCGGCGTGCTCGTACAGCGGGGTGCCGTCGAAGCGGGCCAGCGCCCAGTCGTCCTTGGGGAAGTGTGCCGGCACCCAGTCGACGATGACCGCCACGCCCAGCGAATGCAGATGGTCGATCAGGTAGCGCAGGTCGTCGGGGCTGCCGAAGCGGGAGGTGGGGGCGTAGTAGGAGGTGACCTGATAACCCCACGAGCCGCCGAACGGGTGCTCGGCCACCGGCAGGAACTCGACGTGCGTGAAACCCTTCTCCACGACATAGGCGCCCAGCTGATCGGCGAGTTCGCGATAGTCCAGGCCGAGACGCCAGGACCCCAGGTGCACCTCGTAGATGCTCATCGGCCGCTCGACGGGATGCTCCGCCGTGCGCCGTGCCAGCCAGTCGTCGTCGCCCCACTCGTACGTCGACTCGTTGACGATCGACGAGGTGGCGGGCGGTGGATTGGTCTGCCGCGCCATGGGATCGGCCTTGTCCCGGATCACGCCGTCGGCGCCGTGGATGCGGAACTTGTAGCGCGCGCCGCCGCGCACATCGGGGATGAACACCTCCCACACACCGCTGGAACCGACCATCCGCATCGGATGGGCCCGCCCGCCCCACGCGTCGAAATCACCGACGACGGCAACACCTTTGGCGTTGGGCGCCCACACCGAGAACGCCGTGCCGGTGACCTCACCGTCGGCGGTCTTGTAGCTGACCACCCGCGCACCCAGTGCCTCCCAGAGGGTTTCGTGACGGCCCTCGGCGAACAGGTGCACATCGATCTCGCCGATGCTGGGCAGGAAGCGGTAGCCGTCAGCGACGACGAACTCGCCGGTGCCGCCCGAGCCGTTCGGGTACACAATCCGATAGCGGTAATCGACGAGATCGGAGATCGGTACGGCCACGGAGAACAGGTCGCCATCCGATCGCATCGGATAGTCGACGCCGCCGATGACCGCGGCCACCGAGAGTGCAGAGGGCCGCAGTGTGCGCAGAATGGTGTACCCGTCACCGGTGTCATGGGCGCCGAGGAAGGCATGCGGATCGGGATGGGTGAGGCTACCGAGCCGGTTCAGATCGTGCTGCGGTGCACGGGCGTCGGGTGCGTCGGTCATGTCAGCGCACCCGGTAGGAGAGCTGTTCGGCCGCGGCCGGGGTGAGCGGCGGCAGCGACACGATGTGCGCGACGGCCTTCCATGGTTCGAGCTGGATGAAATTTGCCTGACCCCAATGGAATTCCTCTCCGCTGACCTCATCGCGACCGGCGAACCGGTCCTGCCAGTCGAAACCGAGCGCGGGCATGTCCAACCACAGCGTGGAGGATTCGGTACCGAACGGGTTGAGGTTGATCACCACCACCACCCGATCGCCGGTCACCGGGTCGACCTTCGAGTACGCGATGAGTGCCGGATTGTCGAGATGGTGAAAGGTGATGTTGCGCAACTGCTGTAGCGCCGGGTGCCGTCTGCGGATCATGTTCAGTGACGTGATCCAGGGTTCGAGCGACATACCGTTGGAGGCGGCGGCCTTGTAGTCGCGCGGCCGCAGCTCGTACTTCTCGGAGCTCAGGTACTCCTCACTGCCCGCCTTCACCGCCACATGCTCATACAGTTCGTAACCGCTGTACACCCCCCACGTGGGGGCCAGGGTGGCTGCGAGAGCGGCCCGCAGCGCGAACACGCCCGGACCCCCGTGCTGCAGGCTCTCGTGCAGGATGTCGGGGGTGTTCACGAACAGATTGGGCCGGGCCTCGTCGGCGTGCTCGGCCAGCTCCCGGCCGAACTGCTCGAGTTCCCACTTCTGGGTCTTCCACGTGAAATACGTGTAGGACTGGGTGAAGCCGAGCCGGGCCAGGCCGTACAGCCGCGCCGGCCGGGTGAACGCCTCGGCCAGGAACAGCACCTCCGGATGCCGCTTCTTCACCTCGACGATCAGCCACTCCCAGAAGTTCGGCGGCTTGGTGTGTGGATTGTCGACCCGGAAGATCTTGACGCCCAGCTCGATCCAGTGCACTACGACGTCGAGCACGGCCTTGTAGATGCCGTTACGGTCGTTGTCGAAGTTCAGCGGGTAGATGTCCTGGTACTTCTTGGGCGGATTCTCGGCGTAGGCGATGGTGCCGTCGGGCAGGGTGGTGAACCATTCGGGATGTTCCGACGACCAGGGATGATCGGGTGCGCACTGCAGCGCCAGGTCGAGAGCCACCTCGAGGTCGAGTTCGCGTGCGCGACTGACGAAATAGGTGAAGTCATCGACCGTACCGAGCTTGGGGTGGATGGCGTCGTGGCCGCCGTCGGCTGAGCCGATCGCCCACGGCGAACCCACGTCGTCGGGGCCGGCGATGAGCGTGTTGTTGGGGCCCTTGCGGTTGACCTCTCCGATCGGGTGGATCGGCGGCAGATACACCACGTCGAAACCCATTCCGGCGATCCGGGGCAGGTCGTTGACGGCGGTGAGGAAGGTGCCGTGCACCGGATTGCCCTCGGTGTCCCAGCCGCCGGTCGACCTCGGGAAGAACTCGTACCAGGAGCCGTACAGCGCGCGGCGGCGGTCCACCCACACACGGTAGGTGCGGGACTTGGTGACCAGCTCGCGCACCGGATACCGCCCGAGCAGGTCGGCGATGTCGTCGCCGGTGCCGGGCCCGACCCGGTTCTCGATGCGCCGCCGCGGTGAGCGCAGCGCGGCGATCGCCTCATCGAGCCGGGCGCGTGACTCCTCCGGGACCAGGTCCAGTGCGCGGGTCAGCACGCCGACACCGATCTCGATGTCGTTGGCGAGGTCGGCGGCGCCCTGCCCGGCGTCGACCTTCTTGATGACGGCCGAACGCCAGGTGGCGTACGGGTCGCTCCAGGCGTCGATGCGGAACGTCCAGAAGCCGGGTGCGTCGGGCACGAAGGCGCCGTTGAACACATCGGGTTCGACTGACGGGGTCATCGGGATGTCGCGGCGCCTGCCCCGGCCGGGGCCGTCGATGTGCAGGGTGACGCCGATGGCGTCGTGACCCTCCCGCCAGGCTGCGGTACTGACCGGAACAAGTTCGCCCACAACGGCTTTCGCTGGATATAATCCAGCGGAAACCATCGGTGAGATGTCGTCGATGCCCATCCGGCCGATCACGCGGCCTCCTCTCGGCTGCTTGCGCTGACACCTAACCGTAGGCGATCACGGCGCATGTCTCAGCGTGATGGACTCAGTCTCTCACTGTGTGGACCGCCACATGGCCGGGATCGGGAACCGATCAGGCCGGATCGCTCAACCGGCGCAACGCCGCCCGGGTCACCGCCGGGTCGGTGGTGCGCCAGAACGGCGGCAGCGAGGCCACCAGGTAGCCGCCGTATCCGGCGGTGGCCAGCCGGGAATCGAGTACCGCCACCACACCGCGGTCGGATGTCGCGCGCAGCAACCGGCCCGCGCCCTGGGCCAGCAGCAGCGCCGCGTGATTGGCCGCGACCGCCAGAAATCCGTTGCCGCCGCGGGCGCTGACCGCCCGCTGCCGGGCCGTCATCAGCGGATCGTCGGGCCGTGGGAACGGGATCCGGTCGATCAGCACCAGGCTCAGGGACGGCCCCGGCACGTCGACGCCCTGCCACAGCGACAGCGTGCCGAACAGACAGGTCTCCGGGTCGTCGGCGAATTTCTTCACCAGCGTCGACGTGGAGTCGTCGCCCTGGCACAGGATGGTGCGATCGGAGTGCCCGCGCATGAACTCGGTCGCCTCTTTGGCCGCCCGCATCGACGAGAACAACCCGAGGGTGCGGCCGCCGGCGGCGTCGACGAGTTCGGCGATCTCAGCGCGCACCGGCTCCGACAGGGCGTCGCGGCCCGGCCGCGGCAGATGCTTGGCCACGTACAGGATCGCCGAGCGCGGATAGTCGAACGGCGAGCCCGCGTCCAGCCCGTTCCAGCGCATCGACGAGGAGTCCGACGGCGCCGTCTTGCCGGTCGCGGTGACGTCGACCGCGGCCCCCGCGGTACCGCCGCCGTGGGCGGGCAGTCCCCAGTTGACGGCGAGTGCGTCGAAGTTGCCGCCGATCGTGAGGGTGGCCGAGGTGAGGATCACCGTCGCCCCGGCGAACAGGCTGCTGCGCAGCAGCCCGCCGACGCTCAGCGGGGCCATACACAGCACCCGGCGGGTGTCGCCGGCGCGGTTGATCGGTTCGGCGCTCACCCACACCACGTCGCGGCGTTTGGCCATGTCCTGCTCGTCGAACGCGCCAAGCAGCCGGACCACCGCGTCGTGCGTGTTCTCCAGCGAGGTCAGCGCGGCGGAGCGGGCCGCGGCACTGTCGGCGTCCTGGCCGGTACCGCGCACGGGCCCGATGGCGGTGTGTGCCTGCCACAGCCGGTCACGCAGTACCGCGAACACCGCGTCGCCGCCCGAGGGCATCGTGGTCCATTCGCCGGTGCGGACCTCGTCGAGGAACTCGCCGAACTGTTCACCCGCACCCAGCAGGGCGTCGGTGGTCTCCTCGTCGATGAGCTTGCCGCAGCGGCGGGCGATCAACGCGATCGACGCCGCCGACAACTCGTCGGTGGACACCGAGGTGATGCGGTCGACCAGCTCATGCGCCTCGTCGACCACCACCACGTCGTGTTCGGGCAGGATCGTCGCCGGGCTCATCGCGTCGATCGCGAGCATCGCGTGGTTGGTGACCACCAGATCCGACTGGCCGGCCTTGCGGCGGGACTGCTCGGCGAAGCAGTCCTCGGCGTACGAGCAGTTCGCGGCGCCCAGGCATTCGCGGGCGGACACGCTGACCTGCCGCCAGGCCCGGTCGGAGACGCCGGGCACCAGGTCGTCGCGGTCGCCGGTCTCGGTGTCCGAGGACCACTCGTGCAGCCGGGTCACCTCGCGGCCGGTACGGGAGATCTCGAACGGGTCGAACAGCTCACCCTCGGGTTCTTCGGTGCTGGCTGTGTGAATCTTGTTCAGGCACAGGTAGTTCGAACGTCCCTTGAGGATCGCGAATGACGGTTCGCGGCCGAGGGGGGCCTTGAGGGCCGTCGCCAGCCGCGGCAGATCCCGGTCGATCAGCTGACGCTGCAGGGCGATGGTGGCCGTCGAGACCACCACGGTGTGACCGGTCGTCACGGCGTGCCGGATCGACGGCACCAGATAGGCCAGGGACTTGCCGGTGCCGGTGCCCGCCTGCACGGCCAGGTGTTCACCGGTGTCGATGGAGTGCGCCACCGCCGACGCCATCCGCAGCTGTCCGTCGCGACGGGCTCCGCCGAGCGCGGTGACCGCGATGTCGAGCAGCTCGGGGACCTCCGGAATCGTCGTCACCGAGTTCTTGCCGGCCCGGCTCACCCGGAGTACGCCGACGAGCCGTCGTAGAGCAGGTCGCCGTCGAGGACGACGCCGGCCTCACGCATCTGCGCCAGGGCGTTCCGGCAGGTCTCGGTGGCCACGCCCGCGGTGAAGTTCAGCAGCACCCGCGTCGACAGCCCGTCGGCAACCGCATCGAGGGCGGTGGCGCGGACGCAGTGATCGGTGGCGATACCGACCACGTCGACGGCGGTGATGTCGCGGGCCGCGAGCCAGTCGGCCAGGGTCGTGCCATCTTCGGCTGCCCCCTCAAAACCCGAATAGGCCGCGCTGTAATGCCCTTTGGCGAACACCTCGGCGACGGCGCCGGTGTCGAAGGCGGGATGAAAACCGACCCCGTCGGTGCCCACCCGGCAGTGCGGCGGCCAACTGTCGACGTAGTCGGGGTTGTCGGAGAAATGGTCACCCGGGTCGATGTGGTAGTCGCGGGTGGCCACGACGGTCGCGTACCCGGGCAGCAGGCCGGTGATGGCCTCGGCGACGCGGGCGCCGCCGTTGACGCCGAGTGCACCGCCCTCACAGAAATCGTTCTGCACGTCGACGACGATCAGGGCCCGATCCTTGTGCGGCATGGCGGTTCTCCTAGAGCTCGTAGCGGGTCGGGATCGCGGGATCGCCGTGCGAGAGGCCCAGCCCCTCCCACGGCAGGCTCACCAGCCCGTCGGCGAGGTGGGCGCGGCTGTCGGTGAGCGACGGGACGTCGGCGACCGGCTCGCCGCCGCGCACCAGCGGGATCTGCAGGGGCCGTACCGAATGTCCCTCGCCGTCGGGGGTGGGGGAGCCGGTGCGGTACACCACTTCCTCGACGACCGTGCCGCTGGCGCGGGCCAGCCGGACCGCGGATTTGGCGCCGCCCACCGACGCCTTGTGGCTGGCCCGTTTGGCGACGGGGATGCCGTCGACCTCCACCAGTTTGTAGACCATTCCGGCGGTGGGGGCGCCGCTGCCGGTGACCAGCGAGGTGCCCACCCCGTAGGTGTCGACGGGTTCGGCGCGCAGGGAGGCGATCGCGTACTCATCCAGGTCCCCGGACACCACGATCTTCACATCCGGGGCGCCGAGGGAGTCGAGCTGATCGCGCACCTGCCGGGCCAGGACACCGAGATCACCTGAGTCGATCCGCACCGCACCCAGACCGGGACCGGCCACGTCGATGGCGTTGCGCACACCCTGGGTGATGTCGTAGGTGTCGACGAGCAGCGTGGTGCCCACGCCGAGCGCCTCGACCTGCGCGGCGAACGCCGCTTTCTCGTCGGGGCCGTCGGGTCCGGCGAATCCGAGGGTGAATGCGTGCGCGGCCGTACCCGCGCTGGGCACGCCGAACGTGCGGGCCGCCTCCAGATTCGACGTCGCGGCCACCCCGGCCAGATAGGCGGCGCGCGAGGAGGCGACCGCGGCCCGCTCATGGGTGCGCCTGCTGCCCATCTCGATGATCGGGCGCTTGGCGGCCGCGCTCACCATGCGTGCGGCGGCCGAGGCGATCGCCGAATCGTGGTTGAGGATCGACAGGATCAGGGTCTCGAGGAGGACCGCCTCGGCGAACGTGCCGCGGACGGTGAGGATGGGGGAACCGGGAAAATACAGCTCACCCTCGCGGTAACCGTCGATATCGCCGGTGAAGCGGTAGTCGCGCAGCCACGCGACGGTGTCCTCGTCGAGGAACTGCGACACCTGGGCGATCTCGTCGTCGCCGAACCGGAAGCGGGTCAGCTCGTCGATCACCCGCCCGGTGCCGGCGACGACACCGTAGCGGCGGCCGTCGGGCAGGCGCCGGGCGAAGACCTCGAAGACGCACGACCGGGATGCCAGCGGACCGCGCAGCGCCGCCGACACCATGGTCAGTTCGTAGTGGTCGGTCAGCAGGGCTGTGTTGTCGAGACTCACAATCGCCTACCCTATTCGTATGCATGCGGACATATGGTGTGCGCACGAGGCTACTCCCGGTTCCACGGCGGTGGCCGAACCCGAGGTCGCCGATCCACAGCTCGGAATTGATCGCCCTTGGGTGACCATCGTGTGGGATGACCCGGTCAATCTGATGCGGTACGTGACCTTCGTGTTCCAGAAGATCTTCGGGTACTCAGAGACCAAGGCCAACGAACTGATGCTGCAGGTCCACAACGAGGGCAAGGCCGTCGTGTCGGCAGGCGACCGCGACAAGATGGAGACGGACGTGCGCAAGCTGCACGCCGCCGGCCTGTGGGCCACCATGCAGCGCGACACCTGACCCGGTCCCACGGCCGACGCCGGACGACGCCCGGACCGGCCTACCATGTGAGGCGTGCGCAACTGGAAACGTGAAGGCCGAGGGCAGTCGCGGCGGATCTGTTCGGTCCTCGAACCGCACGAGGCCGAACTGCTGATCTCGATGGTCACCTCGCTCACCGACCTGCTCGGCGAACGCGTGTCGACCGCCCCGCCCGCCGACGAACTGGCCGCGCTCACCGGCATCCGCACCGGGCACCGCGACGCGCCCGGCGACCTCACCCTCGGCCGGTTGCTGCCCGATTTCCATCGTCCCGACCAAGACAGCGAACTGTCGGCGGACGTGATCAACGGGGAACTGAACGCCGGCCTGCGCAGCGTCAACGAACCCCTCATCATCGACGCCAAACTCGCCGCGGCCAAGGGCATGCTCGACACCATCCCGCCCGACGGCGGCCGGATCGCGCTCACCGACGACGAGGCCGAACAATGGCTGACCGCACTCAACGACGTGCGGCTCGCGCTCGGCGCGATGCTCGGCATCACCGAGGACACCCCGGCCGAACTGCCCCCTGACCACCCGCACGCAGCCCACCTCGACGTCTATCACTGGCTCACGTTCATGCAGGACATGCTGGTCGACGTGCTGATGTCGCGCTGATCCGGCGGCGCCGAGCCTGCCCGGGAATGTCCGGTGGAGATCGCCGTGTTGACTGAGCCATGTTGACTATCAGCCGCGAACTGGTCGACCGCATGGTCGCCCATGCGCGTGCCGACCACCCGGACGAGGCCTGCGGGGTGATCGCCGGACCGGAGGGTTCGGATCGTCCGGAGCGGTTCATCCCGATGCTGAACGCCGAACGGTCGCCCACCTTCTACCGATTCGACTCGGCCGAGCAGCTCAAGGTGTGGCGTGAGATGGACAGGGCCGACGAAGAGCCGGTGGTGATCTACCACTCGCACACCGCCACCGAGGCCTATCCGAGCCGCACCGACATCTCGTACGCAGGGGAACCGGGCGCTCACTATGTGCTCATCTCCACCCGCGACCCACAGGTCGAGGAGATCCGCAGTTACCGCATCGTCGATGGTGCGGTCACCGAGGAACCCGTCGAGATCAACCCCGCATAACCGCTTTTCAGCCCAGACATCAGGAGACCTCATGGCTGTGACCGTGTCCATCCCCACCATCCTGCGCCCGCACACGGGCGGCGAGAAGCGGGTCGAGTCGTCCGGCGCCACCCTCGCCGAACTGATCGACACCCTCGAATCGGCGCATCCGGGCCTCAAGGAACGTCTCGTCGCCCCTGACGATGCCGGCACCGACAAGCTGCACCGCTTCGTCAACGTGTACGTCAACGACGAGGACGTGCGGTTCACCGGTGGCCTGGGCACCGCCGTCGACGACGGCGACGAGGTGACCATCCTGCCGGCCGTCGCGGGCGGCTGATCCGGCCGTGGCACGGTACAACTCGCTCATCGACTCGGTGGGCCACACGCCGCTGATCGGTTTGCGGCGGCTCTCACCCCGCTGGGACGACGGCGAGCAGGGCCCGCACGTGCGGCTGTGGGCCAAACTCGAGGACCGCAATCCCACCGGATCGATCAAGGACCGGCCGGCGCTGCGGATGATCGAGGCCGCCGAACGCGACGGGACATTGCGGCCCGGCGCGACGATCCTCGAACCGACCAGCGGCAACACCGGTATCTCGCTGGCCATGGCCGCCAAACTCAAGGGCTACCGGCTCATCTGCGTGATGCCCGAGAACACCTCCGACGAACGCCGGTCGTTGCTGCGGATGTTCGGTGCCGAGGTCATCTCGTCGCCGGCCGCGGGCGGATCGAACACGGCGGTGGCCATGGCCAAGGACCTCGCCGCCGCCAACCCGGGCTGGGTGATGCTGTACCAGTACGGCAACGAGGCGAACATGCTCGCCCACTACGAGGGCACCGGGCCCGAGCTGTACGCCGACCTGCCCGAGATCACCCACTTCGTCGCGGGCCTGGGCACCACCGGCACCCTGATGGGGGTGGGCCGGTACCTGCGCGAACAGCAGCCCGACGTGCAGATCGTCGCGGCCGAACCCCGGTACGGGGACGAGGTGTACGGCCTGCGCAATATCGACGAGGGTTTTGTGCCCGAACTGTACGACGACACCGTGCTGACGCGCCGATTCTCGGTGACCGGGGCCGACGCGGTGGCCCGGGTGCGCGAGCTCATCGACCTCGAAGGGATCTTCGCGGGTGTCTCCACCGGGGCGATCCTGCACGCTGCCCGCGCCATCGGGCGGCAGGCTGTCAAACGGAACGAACGTGCCGATATCGGCTTGGTGGTGCCCGACGCGGGATGGAAGTATCTGTCGACCGGGGCGTACGAAGGTAGCCTGGACGATGCCGAGGCGGCGCTCGCCGGGCAGCTCTGGGCCTGACCACGGCTGCGCTGCAACCACCGATGAGGGCCGCACCCACCGATGAGGGACGACACGTGACCTACCCGATGCCGGCCGCTCCCGCCGAGCAGCCCCGAAAGCCACGCCCGCTGTGGCTGACGTCGGCGATCACGATGGCCGCGATCGCCACGGTACTGATCGCGATCGAGCTGATCGACGCGCTGACCCCGAACCATGATCTCGACGCCAACGGCATCGAACCCCGCGAGGTGGGCGGACTCGACGGCATTCTGTGGTCACCGTTCCTGCACGGGGACTGGTCGCACCTGTTCGGCAACCTCGGCCCCGGCGTCGTCCTGGGTTTCCTGCTGCTGATGGCCAAGCGGTTCCTGGCGGTCACCGGCGTCGTCTGGCTGACCTCCGGTGTCGGGGTGTGGCTGACCGCGCCGTCGTACACGGTCACCATCGGGGCGTCGGGCATCATCTTCGGCTGGCTCACCTACCTGCTGATCCGGGGGATCTTCAACCGCAATCTGAAGCAGATCCTCATCGGGGTGGTGCTGTTCCTGGTCTACGGCTCGGTGCTGTGGGGTGTGCTGCCCACCGACGAATCGATCTCGTGGCAGGGGCACCTGTTCGGCGCGGTCGGCGGGGTCGCGGCCGCCTGGTACCTCGCAAGCCGTGATCGCCGCAGGCGTCCCGCGCCGTCGCAGCCGCTTCCGTCGTCAGGGGTGGGATTCTGAGTACCGACCCCACCGCGCCCATCGGGATCTTCGATTCCGGAGTCGGCGGCCTGACGGTCGCGCGCGCGATCATCGACCTGCTGCCCGACGAGGACATCATCTACATCGGGGACACCGCCAACGGCCCCTACGGCGGGCTCACCATCCCCGAGATCCGCAAGCACGCCCTGGCCATCGGCGACGACCTCGCCGGACGCGGGGTGAAGGCGATCATCATCGCCTGCAACACCGCCTCGGCGGCCTGCCTGCGTGATGCCCGCGAACGGTACGCGCCGATACCGGTCATCGAGGTGATCCTGCCCGCCGTGCGCCGGGCGGTGGTGGCCACCAAGACCGGCCGTATCGGGGTGCTCGGCACCGCGGCCACGATCGCCTCGCACGCCTACCAGGACTCGTTCGCCGCGGCCCGCGATACCGTGATCACCGCGGTACCGTGCCCGCGGTTCGTCGACTTCGTCGAACGCGGGGTCACCAGCGGCAGGCAGATCCTGGGGCTGGCGCAGGGCTATCTGGAACCGTTGCAGCAGGCCGACGTCGACACGGTGGTGCTCGGCTGCACCCACTACCCGCTGCTGTCGGGGGTGATCGCGCTGGCGATGGGCGATCAGGTGACGCTGGTCTCGAGCGCGGAGGAGACGGCCAAGGACGTGTTCCGGGTGCTCACCGAACGTGACCTGCTGTCCCCGCATACCGGGCGGGAAGCGGTGCGGCTGTTCCAGTCGACCGGTGACCCGGAGTTCTTCGCGCGGTTGTCGTCGCGGTTCCTCGGTCCGGCGGTCGGGCAGGTCCAGCATCTGTAGTGCCGCCGCGTGAACTTGTGACCGGATATCTGCCGTCCTGAGGTGACGGCATGGCAAGGTAGGACCATGCGCCTAACCGTGCTCGGATGTTCAGGGAGTGTGGGTGGCCCCGGTGCTGCGTGCTCGGGGTACCTTCTGCAGCTTCCCGGACATCAGCCAGTGATGATGGACTGCGGTCCAGGGGCGTTCGGGGAACTTCAGCGGATCATCAACCCGCGCGAGGTGGCGGTGATGCTGAGCCATCTGCACGCCGACCACTGCATGGACCTGGCCGCGATGCTGGTGTGGCGGCGGTACTCACCCGAACCGGCCACCGGCCGAACGCACCTGTGGGGGCCGCCGGGCGTGTGCGAACGGATCGGCGCCGGGTCGTCGGAGGTTCCCGGCGAGGTCGACGACATCACCGACACCTTCGACGTCCACGAATGGGGCACCGAGGAGGTGCAGCTGGGTGGTTTCGCCATCCGGCCCGTCGTCGTCGACCATGTGCCCAACTCCTACGGCTTCCGGCTCACCGCGCCCGACGGCAAGGTCCTGGCCTACAGCGGTGACACCGCGCCGTGCGACGAGCTGATCGATCTGGCCACCGACGCCGACCTGTTCCTGTGCGAGGCGTCGTGGACTCACGCGCCGTCCGAACGCCCGCCGCACCTGCACCTGTCGGGTGTCGAGGCGGGTGAGGCCGCCACCAAGGCCAACGTCAAACTCTTGGCGATCACGCATGTACCGCCGTGGACGTCCAAACAGGACATCTACGACGAGGTGCGCAGAACCTACAGCGGCCCCATCGAAATGGTTTCCCAGGGGCAGACTTTCGAGCTGTGACCTCTCGGGCGGCGGGGGCGTCCGGGCCGGTCACCGGTCAGCGATAGAGTTGGATACCGTGACGACACGAGCAGACGGCCGAGCCGACGACGAACTCCGCCCCATCTCCTTCACCCGTGGTTTCACCTCCCATCCGGCGGGTTCGGTGCTCGTCGAGTTCGGCGGCACCCGGGTGCTGTGCACCGCGAGCGTCACCGACGGTGTGCCGCGCTGGCGCAAGGGGTCGGGCCTGGGCTGGCTCACCGCCGAGTACGCGATGCTGCCGTCGTCGACGCACGAGCGGTCGTCGCGGGAGTCGGTGCGCGGCAAGATCGGTGGCCGCACCCACGAGATCAGCCGGCTGGTGGGCCGGTCGCTGCGTGCCTGCATCGATCTGGCCGCACTCGGTGAGAACACCATCGCCATCGACTGCGACGTGCTGCAGGCCGACGGCGGCACCCGCACCGCCTCCATCACCGGCGCGTATGTCGCCCTCGCCGACGCAGTCGCCTGGCTGGGCGCCGCCGGCAAGCTCAAGGATCCGCAGCCGCTGTCGTGCGCGATCGCCGCGGTCAGCGTCGGCGTCGTCGACGGCCGGGTGCGCCTGGACCTGCCGTACGAGGAGGACTCGCGGGCCGAGGTCGACATGAATGTGGTGGCCACCGACGCCGGCACCCTCGTCGAGGTGCAGGGCACGGGGGAGGGGGCGACGTTCCCGCGTGCGACCCTGGAGAAGCTGCTCGACATGGCCGAGGTGGGTACCAGCGCCCTGTTCGAGGCGCAGAAGGCCGCGCTCGCGCTCCCGTACCCGGGTGACCTGCCGGGTGCCAAGTGACGACGATCCTGCTCGCGAGCCGTAACGCCAAGAAGCTCAAGGAACTCCGCCGGGTGGTGGCCGCGGCCGGGATCACCGGTCTGGATGTGGTGGGTCTGGACGACGTACCCGAGTTCGCCGAACTCCCCGAGGACGGTGCCACGTTCGAGGACAACGCGCTGATCAAGGCCCGCACCGGTGCTGCGGCCACCGGCCTGCCCACCCTCGCCGACGATTCCGGGATCAGCGTCGACGCCCTCAACGGGATGCCCGGGGTGCTGTCGGCACGGTGGAGTGGCACCCACGGCAACGACGAGGCCAACAACACCCTGCTGCTCGCCCAGCTCTCGGACGTGCCCGACGACCGCCGCGGCGCCGCCTTCGTGTCGGCGTGCGCGCTGGTCCGTCCCGACGGCACCGAAACGGTGGTCCGCGGCGAGTGGCGCGGCACCCTGGCCCGCGAACCCCACGGCGTCAACGGCTTCGGCTACGACCCGCTGTTCCTGCCCGCCGACGACCTCGCCGCCGGCCGCTCCTCAGCGGAACTGTCACCGGAAGAGAAGGACTCCCTGAGCCATCGCGGCAAAGCCCTCGCCGCCCTCGTCCCCGACCTCCGAGCACTCGCCACCGGCCAACCAGCGTGATCCCGAACACCGCCGCGACCACACCTCTTGATCCCTGAGGCCGAGCGACGAAGGAGCGAGGGTCACGAAGGTCCGGCGACCCGCCCGCATGACGCACCCAGGACACCCCTGACCCGATCCCCGACGATCAGATCCCGAACTGCGCCTTCACTTCCCTCGTCCGCTGATGCTCGATGACGAACGACAGGAACGGAATGGTCCCGGCGAGCGCGGTCCACACGATCTTCCCCGCGGGCCAGCGCACCTTGATGGCCAGGTCGACGGCCATGATCAGGTACACGAAGTACACCCAGCCGTGCACGATGGGCACGAAATCGAGCGCGTCGACGTCGAAGCCGTACTTGAGGATCAGCTCGACGACCAGCAGCAGCAACCACAGACCGGTGACCCAGGCGAGCACCCGGTAACGCACAAGCGCGTTCTTGACCGACGCGGTGGAGGCAGTGGGTTTGCTGGTGCTGGTATCGGTCACGAGGGACTTCCTAACGGTGTGTGAGAACAAACTGCTGTTGACCTGAGCTGCTGACCGGATAGGGGGTCAGCGCACGGTGGTTTCGGGATCGTCGGCGGTCTCCCGGGATCGGTCGGTGCGATGGAGCTCGGCCAGATACCGGTTGTACTCCCGCAACCCGGAATCGGCGGTCGGATCATCCTTGGCCGCAAGCGATCCGGCGCTGGGGAAACTCTGGCGCTCGGGCAGGATCCCCTCGGGGATCTCCACGGCACCCTTGCTGCGCGGCGAGAGTTTCTCCACCTCGTCGGCATCGTTCTCCAGCACCACGAACCGGCGGTAGGCATAGACCACGGCACCCGCGAACGCCGGCCACTGCAACGCGTACCCCAGGTTCTGGGCGGTAC
>WBZQ01001407.1_pt1 | contig 16750 bp, 13 predicted proteins | sample 5204251 | NCBI WGS metagenome assembly WBZQ01 (sample SAMN12412402, study PRJNA552823) | activated sludge metagenome | isolation source: activated sludge from nitrification reactor of wastewater treatment plant... | place: USA: Virginia | collected 2017-09 | reverse complement strand
GTCTGGGGATAGCGGTACTGGGCCGTATTCAGTTAGGCGACAATTGGGTGGATCTTGAGGAGTATCAGGTCGTGCCCGGTCAGGCCTTGGTGACTAAGGGCCTCTATGCATACATCCGGCATCCGATTTATGCAGGGGATATTCTGCTTCTCGTAGGGCTCCAGCTGGCATTAAATTCTTGGCTGGTTCTAGTCGCGATCATTCCGGCGGTTGTGGCATTCCGGAATGTTCAGGCTGAGGAAAGAATTTTGATACGAGCGTTTCCGGAATATGCGGAGTACTGTCGACGGACGAGGAAGTTTGTTCCGTTCGTGTTCTAAGGGTATTGCCCTGGCCATGTTAGCTGAATCCTCGGTGCATGTATGATAGAGGGGAATAAAGATGCCCGTGGGGTCGAGTGCCCGCGAGGTGCTCTTGTGTACTGGTCTACGCAACAGATTGCGATGCGATTGTTTCTGACGTGCTGGATCATTTTCGCACTTCATTTTTCAACGAATATCGTCCGGGAGATTTATCTGACGTTGACCATCGGTGACCATGCGTCGTTTCGGGTCGATGAGTATGCCGGACTGCATCCCGATCTTTTTGAAAAGCCGGGTTATGGGTGGCATATAGGAAGCAATCCAGGTGTGTCGATGGTAGCGGCTGTGCCATACGCGATCGCCAGGCCGATCATCGATGCCATCGTGCAGTACGTACGAGTGAGGCGAGAGCAGAATCAACAGAATCCGCCTGCATACGACTCGCCCTGGCCCATGGCCAGGAGATTTTACGAAGAATCGTGGAAGCGTGGGTACGACGTCAAATTCGCGTTGGGCAGTCTCGTGATGCAGGTGCTGTGCATGGCGCCGAGTTCGGCCCTGGGCGTGGTCGCTATGTTTCTCGTGCTTCGACGGCTGCTCGTTTCTCGAAGAGCCGCCCTCTGGCTTGCGTTCTTGTACGCCTTCGGCACACCCGTCTTTTATCGGACCGGGTATCTGAATCACAATCTCATGTTAGGGCATATTGCCTTCGGAGGATTTCTCCTTCTCTGGAATCCGTTCGAATGGTCACGAGATAGTCGTCCGGCTCGATATTGTTGGGCGGGCGTGGCTGGTGGAACGGCATTGTTGTTTGACTACAGCGGCGGCATTTTCCTCGTCGCGTTGTGTCTCTATGGATTGATAAAAGCCTGCGCAGAGGAGTCTTTCCAGGCTGGATTGCGCCTCTCCATTCGGTATGTGCTTGGTGCATTCGGCCCCATTTTTCTGCTGTGGTGGTATCAGGGGGTGAGTTTTGGGCATCCTTTTCTTCCAGGCCAACACTGGATGCCTTCGGTTGAATGGATTGAACGCGGCTATCAAGGAGTCGGTTGGCCGCAATTCGAACTGCTTTCCCTGCTTCTATTCGATTACCGCTACGGATTATTCGTCACCAGTCCGCTTATGCTGTTGGCTTTTGTGGCGATACAGCGCGGCTTCCGCGTGAAGTCAATTCTTGGGTTACGGGAATTGGGGTTTATCTTCCTCACATTCTTCGCCTTGTGGTTATTCTTTGGAGGCGTGAACTATACCAGGCTCCAATTCAACACAGGGATTCGGTACTTAAGCCCCATCTTCCCTTTTCTCTTTATTCCGGTCGCTGTCACGCTCGCTCAATGGTCAGAACGGTGGGTCTTGCTCATTGGCATTGTGTCTGTCGCGCAGAACTGGGCGTTAGCGATGTATCGAGATGTTGAGCGAGGACTGGGAGTCTTGGACCCTCTTTTTCACGTTTTTGCGGGAGGGTTCCAACTCCCGCTGTTGACCACGCTCTCCCGTTTTAACGCCCAATTTGGCGACGTGTTTGTGAATGGTCCGTCTCCACTTCCGTTGTTTGCCCTGACGGGTGCGCTGTTGTATGTCATATGGCGCACACGTTCGGAACCTATGTAACGGTCCTGATGGATCGGATGGTGAGGGAGCGTTGGCTCATGCCAGAGAGAGGGGATAAGTCCAAGGGGCCTGAGTTGGCCGTCGGCGTGCTTCTGTCTGTCGTGGTACCCGTCTACAACGAACAGGACGGCCTTCGAGAATTTTATGATCGGACGAAACGCGTGCTGCTTGGTATGGCCGGTTTGGAACATGAAATCATTTTTGTCGACGATGGAAGTCGTGACGTTTCAGTGGAAGTCATCGCCCAGTTAGTTGGGGAAGACGGGTGCGTTCGTCTCCTCAAACTCTCCCGTAATTTTGGGCATCAAATCGCAATTACTGCAGGAATCGATGCTGCACGGGGAGACGTCGTGGTTGTTATCGATGCGGACCTCCAAGACCCGCCTGAAGTCATTGAACGTTTCATCGAAAAGTGGAGGGCAGGGTTTGACGTCGTATATGGCATGCGCGAAACGCGTGATGGCGAGACCGTATTGAAAGTGTGGACGGCGTCGATTTTTTATCGGATTTTGAAATCTCTGGTGAGTCTGGACATTCCCGTCGACGTCGGGGATTTCCGTCTCATGAGCAGGCGGGTAGTAGAGCATCTCAAAGCGATGCAGGAAAGAGACCGGTTTGTAAGGGGGTTGGTGAGTTGGATCGGATTCAGGCAGATTGGTCTCCTGTATCGCAGAGACAAACGGTATGCAGGAGAAACTAAGTATCCCTATCGGAAAATGATTCGTTTCGCACTAGACGGAATCACGTCGTTTTCCAGTATCCCGTTAAAAATGGCTACCATCATGGGGTATCTTACTTCACTGGTTGCCTTTGCCTACGCTTGTTCTGTGATTGTGCAGAAATTCATGGGATATACGGTGCAAGGCTGGGCAACAATTATGGTGGGGTTGTTGTTTCTCGGCGGGGTGCAGTTGATCTGTTTAGGGATTCTTGGTGAGTATGTCGGACGAATATTCAACGAAACGAAGGGACGGCCGCTGTATATCGTTGATTGCGAATCCCCCACAGAGCGATTACGGTACGAGGTGCCTGGTCACTCTGTGGGCGGATCGAGTTCGACGGATTGACGCAGCGACCTCCCGCAGCCGATTGAGTGCCAGTGGCGATATTTATCACCGGGAGCAATGGATTCATCGGAGTGCGATTGCTTCGGCACCTGTTGCGTTGCACCTCTGAGCGAGTCTACTGCCTTATCCATTCTCGTGTTGAGGCCTTTGGGGCCCTCCGGTTTCCTGGCGCCCTCGACATTATCGAAGGTGGATTGCACGATGTGGCAGCCTATGTCGACTGCCTCGCTCGCTGTGATACGGTCGTTCATCTTGCTGCGGCTACTGGCAACGTCGGTCCTCGCCGGTATCACGAAGTCAATGTTCAGGGAACTGCCCTGTTACTGGACGCGTGCCGACGAAGCGGCGTCAAGAATATCGTGTTCCTCAGCACCATTGCCGTTACGTTTGCGGATCAAGCGAAGTATCACTACGCTCAGTCTAAACAGGAAGCCGAACAGCTCGTGCAGGCCAGTGGCCTCAATTTTCTCATAGTGCGTCCGACGATTGTGGTGGGCGCGGGAGGAAAAGCCTGGGATGGTCTGCGAAAGCTAGCCCTGCCTTCTTGTGTCGTTGTTCTCGGGGATGGAAAGCATTTCGTTCAACCCATCTATGTGAGCGATCTTGCGGCGATTCTTAGCAGCGTGATCTTGGCCAAGCAATATCGCAATGAAACGCTAGAAGTGGGAGGCCCCGAGCGAGTATCGATTCTGGAATTGCTTCGCCGCATTCATGTAGCGTACACGGGGAAAGAGCCTCTCGCTACCCTCACGGTCCCGTTGGGAATCCTCACCGCCATTCTGACCTTCGTTGAAACAGTGGCCGGACCAATATGGCCGCTTTCCCTTGGCCAATTGGCAACATTTAAGAATGATGGATGCGCTGATCCGGGCAGAATGCCGGCGTCCACCGGCGCAACAACGAGCATTGCTCGTATGATGGCATTGACGATGCAGGAAGAGCGAGAGGGCCAACATGGTTCCACAGCCTAGCCTGGACCGGGAGTGTCAATTGTTTAGCCAGTACCTGATCGCGCTGCGGCCGAGTGGTTATGTCTTGAGGAAATATCAGGAAGCGCATCAGCAGGGACATCCGTCCCTCGGCCGACCGCTTCAATTGTTTGATGACATTCTTATGCGGCTGGCACTGAAACACGCATACATTTTGAGGCTCGCTGATACGTATTCCAGCCTGTTCTATAAAGACGCGCTCCTCAGACGAAAGTTGGTTCTGCTTCTTGCCATACTAGAATGTTCTCCGGGCGCCTTTGACCGGCTCGATCGACCAGCGGTGCGGTCGCGGCCTGCCTTGTGCGGCCTGCTTATCCTGAAGGGGCTCGCGCTTGGGGCAATGGTCGTTCTCTCAGTTGCCATGCTGGCGCCGATACATGGCGCTTGTGAAAGCTTCCGTCATCGGTGGGATCGATGACACATATCACCATAGTCGGATCAGGTCCAAGTGCCGTGCATTTTGCCCTATCGGTTCTCAAGAAGGGGCATCAGGTCGTCATGGTCGATGTGGGAGAGTCGAAGCCCGATCCTGTCAGTCCGGAACAAAGCTTTAATCAGCTGAAAATGGGGTTGCGGGACCCTGCGGAATATTTCCTCGGTCAGTCATTCGAAGCAGTGACGTATCCGGGCACACCGGGAGAATACTACGGCTTTCCGCCGAATAAGCGGTATGTGTTTCTGCCGCCGTCTAACTACCATGTCGAAGCAGAGGGATTTTCGCCGCTCGCATCCTTTGCTCGAGGCGGACTTGCCGAAGCATGGACCGGGGGCGTGTATCCATTCAATGAACATGAGTTCCGTGATTTCCCTATTGAATACTCTCAAATGCAGTCTTGTTACAGTGAAGTCGCGAAGCGCATCGGGATCTCCGGTCTACAGGACGATTTGTCGGCATTCATGCCGATGCACGATCATATCTTGAGTCCACTCAATCTTGACGAACATTCTGAAGACCTGTTGCAAAAATATGAGCGCAAGAAGAGTTTCTTTCGTGGCCGGCTGAATTGTGTGATGGGCCGAGGGCGTCTGGCCGCGATCAGTCAGCCTGGGCTACAGCGACATGCCTGCAGCTACCGCGGGCGCTGCTTGTGGGGATGCCCGCAGGATAGTTTGTACACGCCTTCGTTGACTCTGGAGGAATGCAAGCGGTACGAATCATTTCACTATGCACCTGGCCGCTATGCAAGTCATTTTCGAATCGATCAGCACGGGAGAGCCTCGCACCTCTTGGTCGATCGGCTTGACTGTGCCGGGCGAGAAGAATGGGCGCTCGACAAACTCGTGTTGGGAGCAGGTACTCTTTCAACCTCACGAATTGTCCTAGAATCCGTACGACAGCGTGACGGAACAATTTTGACACTCACCGGCTTGATGGATAATCAACAAGTCCTCGTGCCATTTGTTAATCTGGACTTCGTGGGGCGTGCCTACAGCGATGAGCGCTATCAGTATCATCAGATCGCGTTCGGCCTGATCAATGACGATCCGTGTGATTATGTCCACTGCTTGCTCACTACACTCAAGTCTGCAATGGTTCACCCGTTGATTCATCGCACACCTGCTGACATGCGGTTTGCGATTTTCCTTTTCAGGCACATGCGTGCGGCGCTCGGATTGGTCAATATGAATCTCAGTGATGACAGAAGGAGTACTAACTATGTCACCTTGCAGAACGGCGACATGAAAACCGACGCGACGCTCACGATCCATTATGAGCCAGGGGGGGCGCACGTGAATAAGGTTCGGCAGGCTCTGCGTCGCGTGAAGTCAGTTCTTTGGCAGTTGAACTGTGTCGTTCCTCCCGGACAGGTTCATGTGAGGCCAATGGGCGCCGGTGTCCATTATGCAGGAACCCTCCCGATGTGCCGTGAACGGCGACCGATGGCGGTATCGCCGAATGGCCAAAGTTACGATTTTAGGAATGTCTATATCGTGGACGGTTCGACGTTTCCTGCACTGCCTGCAAAGAATATCACGTTTACTTTGATGTCTAATGCCGTTCGCATTGCCCAAACAAATTTCTGACCGTTCTTTTGTCGGATCCGAGTCAGATCACGATGGCCGTCATAAGGACTTCGTAGAGCAAGAGAACACGCCGGGGGAACTTTGTATGAGAGCACTCCACATACAGCGACAGTCGCGGGGTGGTAGATGTGTCGAGGGAAGGATTGCCGTCTGTTCGCAGGGTAGCACGGTGGGGCTCGGATGACATCACCTACACGACCGAGAGTGGTCATTTTGGGGGCTGGGCCAGCCGGTGTGGGCGCAGCCTATCAGCTCATGCGAGACAACCGATTCGACGTCACCGTCCTGGAACGCAATGAGGTCGTTGGAGGCAATGCGGGAAGTTTTGCCGTAGGAGGGGTGAAGGTCGATTATGGCAGCCATCGACTTCATCCCTCGTGTGATCCGCAAGTCTTCAAAGATATTCGAACCCTGTTGGGGGACGATCTGCTCGAAAGGCCGAGACATGGCCGAATTCATCTCAAGGGGAGGTGGATTCATTTTCCGTTGAAACCGGCGGACCTGATGATGAGAGTCTCTCCCACGTTTGCGTTCGGCGTCGGGCTCGATCTGCTCAAAAAGATGAGAGGATTCAGGCTCGACACCGAAACGCGGGAATCCTTCGCGACGGTATTGGAAGCCGGTTTGGGAGGGACGATCTGTCGAGATTTCTACTTTCCCTATGCGAGAAAACTGTGGGGTGTCGAGCCGGATGCGCTGTCGGGCACACAGGCCAAGAGGCGTGTGCAAGCGAGTTCGCTATCCAAAATGTTTCGCAAGATCCTGGGGATGCGCTCGGGAAGACAACAGGGGAAACGAGGCGTCTTCTATTACCCTCGCGGAGGGTTCGGCCAGATCACAGAAGCCTATTCGAAGGCCGCGGAAGCGACCGGGGCGAAGATTCTGTTCCAGACGTCTGTCCGATCCCTACAGGTGGACGGGAATAGGGTGCAAACCGTCGTGGCCGAGCGTGACGGGAAGGAAATGCGTATCCAATGCGATCACGTATGGTCTACGATCCCTCTCACCGCGTTGGTGCGGTCACTCCATCCGGCGGCGCCGCCCGACGTGTTGGAGAGCGCCGGGGGGCTGACGTTCAGGTCCATGGTTCTTGTGTACATCGTGCTCGAGCAGGACCGATTCACCGAATTTGACGCCCACTATTTTCCGGACACATCGATCCCCGTCAGCCGTTTATCCGAACCAAAGAATTATAGCCGTCACGGTCGGTCCGGCATGACGGTCCTCTGTGCAGAGATGCCATGCTCTCTGCAGGATCCTGTATGGAACATGTCGTCGGATGAGTTGGGCCAGGTGGTGTTGGACACCCTCTCGCGCCTGTCGCTTCCGGTCAAGGGACCGGTGAAGGAGGTGCTGGTGAAGAAGCTCAGCCATGCATATCCCGTGTATCTCCAAGGATACGAGAGTCGGTTCAAGGCGATGGATGCATATCTCGAACCCGTCTCGAATCTCTTGACCTTTGGACGACAAGGTCTTTTTGCACACGACAATACCCATCACGCGCTTTACATGGCCTACGCTGCAGCGGATTGTCTCCATTCTGACGGCACCTTTGATAGGGAGCGATGGAAACACTATCGAACGGTGTTCGAGACACACGTAGTCGAGGATTAAGCCAAGGACAAGACCCCAAATTAAAGGAGGCTTGATGGAACTACGGTTTGGACTCATCGGATGTGGCGGCATCGGTGAGTTGCGAGCGCAGGCGTTTGCACGGCTTCCATCCCATCGGCTCGTTGCGGTGAGCGATGCGATCGGGGGCCGCGCCGCGACTATGGGCGCAACGTATCGTTGTCAGGTGGAGGCAGAGTGGCGTGCATTGGTGCGCAGGCGGGATGTCGATGCGGTGATTGTGTCCACGCCGCCGTCGCTGCACGCCGAAATGACCATCGAGGCCCTGGAGAACGGCAAACATGTTCTCTGTGAAAAGCCTCTTGCGCGCACGTTGGAGGAATGCAGCCGAATGAACCGGGCCGCCGAACGAAGCGGGCGTGTGTTGGCGACAGGGTTCAATTATCGATTCTATCCGTCCATGCTCAAAGCCAGGGAATTGTTGGACGCCGGCACGATCGGGGAACTGACCCATGTTCGCAGTTATGCAGGATATACCGCCAAGGATCACAATCATGAATGGCTGCATGATGCGGAAGTGATGGGGGGAGGTGCCCTGCGCGATAACGGCATCCATCTTCTCGACCTCACCAGGCACTTTATGGGAGAAGTGGCAGAGGTGAAGGGGTATGCGTCGAATGCGGTATGGAAATTTCGCGGGTGTGAAGATAATGGCTTTGGCTTGCTCCGAAGTCCGACAGGAGTGATCGGTACCGTTCAGGCCAGTTGGACGGAATGGCGTGGTTATCAGTTTTTGGTGGAATTGTACGGAACGCGAGGATGCATTCGGGCCTGGTGCTTCCCGACGCTGGTCCAACTCATCCATTCGGCTCAGGTCGGAGGGCCATCCAAGAAGAAAACCTACTTTTTCCCCAAGGTGTTTCTCTTCGAGCATCTCCGGTCGTATCGCTGGGTCGTCGTCCAAAGTTTCGTGGAAGAAATGGCGGCCTTTGGCGTGGCCATCGGCGGAGGAGCCACGCATCTCGCAACTGGACTCGATGGATTGGAGACGATCAGAATTGCAGAGGCCATCTGCCGTGATGGTCTTTGAGCCCTGTCCCTTGTCTGGGAAGAGGAACGATGCGCGCGGTCCGAACGGCGACGGTGCCAGCGCTTACAGCGGACGGATCCGGGACGTTGGATCGTCCGTGAGGGATGAGGCGGGAGAATGACGATCAATTGGCGGAAGATGCATCGGGTCATGGCGGTAACGGTGGGGTTCCTCTTTCTACTGTGGATCGTGAGCGGAGTTGTCATGGTGATGCCGCAGCTGAGAAGTGCTGTTCTCGCTCCTGACCACTCCACATTTCAACCGGAGATTCTTCGCGACTTGAGTATCTCTCCTGCAGACGCCATCAGGGCGGTGAATAGCGTGAGTCAGGGGTCTGGTGACGTAACGAATATACACTTGCGACCGCTTGCGGGGGCGATGGTGTACGAGATTTTCACCGGCAACGGAGGGTCTCACTTCATCGACGCCCGCACAGGAGCAGTGGTGACGGTGACGGAGCCGATGGCGCAGGCAATTGCTCATGCCATGATGGTCGATGGAGTGAACGTCGAATCCTCGACGCTTGTGAGTGCGTACGGCGCCGACTATATATCTGGACCCCTTCCGGTGTATCGCATCCAAATGTCTGATCCATCGGCATCGGTCGTGTACGTCTCCGCGCGTAACGGGGACAGTCGATATACCAATCGTTGGATCAGGATTCGAGCAGCGCTCGAAGGACTTCATAGCTTTGATCCTGTCGAGTGGGCAACCGGTTCGAGTCTCCTCCGCAAAGGCCTCCTGCTCCTTGCCAGTCTGATCGGCGGAGTGGTTGCCCTTACCGGATACGCACTGGCGCTCCGCAGAGTTTGACGCGCGCGCGTCACGAACGGGGTTTCCGATTTGCGCAGGATGGTCGCATCCCATCGTCTCGGCGTTCAGGTGGTGCGTTCGTTGTAGTTTCGAAACTAAGACGATGGAATGAGGCGGAATACACTGCAAGAGACCTGGCAATATCGATGAGCCGGTGGCTCTGCCATGGATGGGTGCTCTTGCCGGATCGCTGAGATTGTGACGGAAGGCGCAAACGTTCAATGACCAAAGGTGCATCAGGCTTGCCGGCAACGCGAATCGGACCATGTGGGCTGACCCGGTGGATGGGGATAGCCTTGGCCATTTCCCTGATCGGCTGTTCTCAGCCTGACGGGGAGGGATCTCTTCCGCCTGGGGTTGATCGGAACCTGAAGTCGGTTCTGTTCTCGACATTGATGGGAGGACAAGGCGGTTTCACGGAGATCAGAGACATCACGGTTGACCGACAGGGATCTATCTATGTCACTGGAGGAACCGAGTCGGCCGATTTCCCGACCACGCCCGGAGTGTACGACCGAAGTTTTAACGGAAGCTCGGATGCGTTTGTGATGAAGTTGACTGCTGAGGGGAAGATCCTGTGGGCCACATACCTTGGTGGTCCGAGTCATGACCGCGCCTATGCGATCGAAGTAGACGACCAAGGATATGTCTATGTCAGTGGACGAGCCGGCGAACAGTTTCCTGTTACCGACAAAGTGTTTCAACCACAATTTTTGGCTGGAATTCCTCAGGGGCCCTATCCCTCCCAAAGTGGTTTTGTTGCCAAACTGGCGCCTGGGGGAGATCGATTGGTCTGGGCGAGCTATTTTGGTGCTGGGGATGATCCCTCCCATCCGGTCAGAGACTTGGCCTTGGCTCGGGACGGCTCGATCTTCATCGCCGCTTCTTCGACGACCGGTGCCTATCCGAAAAGTATTCATCAGGCCTTCGACAGAGGGTTCCGATCGCGGCATTCAGGGAAAAGAGACGCGGTGCTGGCTCGCCTGAAGAATGACGGGACGGAAGTGGTGTGGGCTACCTATCTTGGGGGTCGAGAGTCGGAAGGAGGGGAAGGCTCCGTGCGCACCACGAGCAAGGGCAATGTCTATTTTTTGACGACGACCGAATCCGACGATGCGCCCGTGACCCCTGGAGTATATGGTCGGAATTATCATGGAGGAGGAGATTTTTACCTCGCGAAGTTCAATGTAGAAGGAGCGTTGCTGTTCGCAACCTATCTCGGCGGGTCGGATCTCGAGAATACTGAAACGCATGAACTGGCCGTCGATAAGGACGAAAACGCCATCATCGCGTCCGGCTCGCTCTCGGCGGACTATCCGACCACGCCGGGGGTCGTCCGGCCGTCCTATGCTGGTTCAGGGGGAAGAGGGACGGGAGGGGGGACGAACTATCCCGGCGATGTGGTGGTTGCGAAGCTCTCCGCCGACGGGACCAGGCTGTTGGCAAGTACGTTCCTCGGTGGGAGATATGGGGAATCCGTCGAGGGCGTCGAGGTTGATGCCGATGGGAATGTGTCGATCACAGGCGGGACCTTTTCCGATGACTTTCCTGTGACGGGTGGAGCATTGCAAGCGAGGTTGAGCGGGAATGCAGATGCGTTTGTGGTCACGCTGTCGGCGGATCTGACGCACATCCTCTATGCCACCTATGTCGGGGGAAAAGGGAGCGAGGCTTGTCGTGCCCTTGCCGTGAGTCCCGCTGGAGCGGTGATCATCGGCGGGGCAACCAATTCCGGTGGATGGCCGATCGTGCAAGGGTTTCAGGAGGTTGCCGGCGCTCGTGGAGCCGGTGTTCTGCTTGGCCTGCGACCTCGGTAGGACGAGATCGACGAGCCACGTGTTGTTGCAGCGCTCATGTATTCATCCAGTGCCATCCACAAGATCGTACGCCGGGGGACCGGTGAGGATTGCGGACACTGACCAGGGGCAACGAACAGGATGACACGGTGATGGCCTCAATCGTGAGACCAGGTTGCGATCTCAGTGTGGTCGTCGTGGTGTTGGAAGGTGGAGATTGCCTCCGGCAATGTCTTTCCCGCCTCGAGCCACAACGCCTGAGGGGAGACCGTGAGGTCATTGTTCCTTACGACCAGCGCTTGCAGCATGTGTCCGATTTCACACGGGAGTTTCCGCAAGTCTCCTTTGTGCGCTGTGAGGGGCGGAAAACTTATGCTGAATTGAGGACGGTCGGCATTCTTCACAGTCGGGGGCGGATTGTCGCAGTGACCGAAGACCAGTGCCGGCCGCAGGACAATTGGTGCGACCAGGTGATGAAGGGGCACGACTCCCATCACGCGGCGGTCGGGGGCGCTGTCGAGAAGCAGGCCCCGGATCGGATGTTGGGCTGGGCCATCTACTTCGCTGATTACGTCCGTTATATGAGGCCGATGTCACCGACCTTGACGGGACACCTCACCGATTGCAACGTCTCCTACAAGCGATCGGCCCTCGATGCGATTGTCTCGGTATGGGCAAAAGAGTTCCATGAACCCGAGGTTCATGGTGCCTTGCAGGCGAAGGGCCGGACTTTGTGGTTCGATCCTGAGATGGTCGTGTATCAAAGACGATCCATGGGATGGACGGAGGCACTGAATGACCGATGGTGCTTCGGTCGTCTCTTCGGGAGTAGACGAGTGGTTCATGCCTCGGTCGCGCGCCGAATGGCATATGGGGTCGCCGCGCTGGCGACTCCCTTGCTGACGGTGCTGCGCGTGGCTCGGAACGTTTGTGAAAAGAGGCGATGCATCCTGCAATTCACATGGGCGCTTCCCGCGCTGGTCGTGCTGAATGCTACCTGGGCGCTGGGAGAGTGTATGGGGTATTGGTCCGGACGACCTGCGGCCACGCTCTTACCAGACAGCGAGGCGGTTGTTGGGCAGGAAGGACGGGAGGGAGCACCGCCAAGATGATCTTCAAGGGAATCGAGATCTGCTGTCCGAAATGTCGGGGGGAGCTGGATGACCATCGAGGCGAGGAGGACATTCTCGAATGTCGCACGTGTCGTCAGAGGTATCCGATTCTGGTTGGTATCCCCGACCTGCGGATTTTTTCTGATCCCTATATCGGGATCGAAGAAGATCATGCGAAAGGACTGAAGGTCGCCGACCATCTGCACAGGTCAACGTTTGCGGAATTGGTGGATTTCTACTACAGCACCACCTCCGTTGTGCCTCCCCACCATGCCAGGCAATATACGAGAGGGTTGATGGCGGCTGAGGCGCGTGCACGGGCGGCATTGGATGGATGGGAACGGGCAATTCAGCCGAAGTCGTCGGTAGGGGCGATCCGCATATTGGAAATTGGATGCGGCACAGCTCCGCTGCTCGTGGCCGCGGCCCCCCGCTTCTCTCTGCTCGTCGGGGTCGACCTTGCCTTCCGGTGGCTGGTCGTAGCGAAGAAGCGGCTTCTGGAGGCCGGGCTCGACCTCCCCATTGTATGCGCCTGCGCCGAAGCCCTTCCGTTTCCCGACGGATATTTTCATCGAGTGATCTCCGAGTCTTCGCTGGAGCATATGAAGGATCGCCGGCAGGTCATGAAGGAATGCCGGCGTGTCCTGGTTGCCGGAGGTTACTTCTGTGTGTCGACCCCCAACCGTTGGAGTTGGGGGCCTGATCCGCAGGTCGGGGTACTGGCCGGCGGATATTGGCCGAGGAGGATCCTCAACGGCTATGTGAGGTGGCAAGGAGGGATTCCGCCTAAACGGGATCTCTTATCGAGCCGAACGTTGAGCATGCTGTTGCGAGACGAAGGCTTTACCGACATACAGATCTTTCTTCCGGACATTGCCGATCAGCAGAAGAAGCAGTTCGGAGTCGTGCTTCAATGGGTGGTCGATCTGTATGGGTTGTTCAAGCGTATCCCGGTCTTGGGCAGCCTCATGTTCGTGATCGGTCCGTTGCTCCAGGGAATTGGTCGGAAGCCTCGCGAGTTGTCGGTCCAGTCCCAATGAGACGGGCTTCTTCTATTACTTTCGACGCCGGAGCATGAGTTCATACCGAAACATTCTGAAATTGTCCGCATGGGACATGGTCGCCAAAGCGGCCTATTTCCTGGCCTGTCTGTATCTCGCCCGCATCATGGGTGTGGAGCACTATGGGGTGTGGGAGTTCTCAATCTCCGTGATGGCCTACTTCCTCCTCATTGCGGACCTCGGAATGGAGGTGTGGGCGACGAGGGAAGCGACCAAGGGTGGAAATATTCCGGCCCTGGTCGGCAAAGTCGTGCCCCTTCGTCTTATTGGGGCTACAGTTGCTTTGGGAGTTCTTCTGGCCATTCTACCGCTCTTGCCGAAATTTCCTCAGTTGCAAACGGTGCTCGTGGTGTTCGGGCTGACGCTTTTCCTACAGGCCGCCAATTTGAAATGGGTGTTTATGGGGCAGGAGCGCATGGCCACTGCAGGCAAGGGGCTTGCGCTTACGCAACTGGTGTTTGCAGGGGGAATCGTGGTGATGGTCAGAAGCCCAAACGATTTGATTTGGGCGCCGCTCGTGAAAGGACTGGGCGATTTGGCTGCAGTCAGCTTCTTTGGGAGACAGTTCCTCTCGACCTACGGATTCGGCCGTATCAATTTTAGCTTGAGCGAGAGCTCGTCGATCCTACGAAATGCGCTCCCCATGGGCGTTTCGAACGGATTGGGGTTACTGAGTTATAACTGCGACACATTACTGCTGGGATTTCTGTCCGGACCTAATGCGGTCGGTTTGTACAATGCCGCCTATCGCCCCGTGACCGCCGTGCTCGCGTTGCCGCTGACTTACTTTCAGGGACTCTTCCCGCTCTTGTCTCGCAAGCACTATGAGGATAGGCAGGGGTTCATCGATACGCTGAGGCGGTCACTGGGTATTGCCGGTCTGATAGCGGTTCCCATCGGAGTGAGCGGCATGTTCCTGGGAGTTCCGGTACTCGACCTGTTGTTTGGCCCAGCCTATCGTCAGGCGAACACTGCGCTCCAGATTCTCGTGTGGTCCGCGGTCCTGGTGATTCTGCGTGGCAGCTATCGCCAGGCGTTTATGGCCTGCGGTCGACAAACGTTAGATCTCCGATGCGCAGGCATTTCAGCAGCCTTCAATCTTGGACTCAACGTCCTCCTCATTCCCCCATACGACATTATCGGAGCAGCGACGGCAACGGTCATAGGGGATTGCATCTGGCTGACATTGGCGGCGCTGTACTGCAACCGTTACGTCGTACCGGTGTCTGTACTTGCGCGTTTATCCAAACCACTCGTTGCCGCGGTCCTCATGGGAGGGGCATTCATTGCTTTCGCATCATTTCACTGGGTGTCACAGGCAGTCCTCGCTTGGCTGGTGTATCTCGTCTCCCTGTGGCTGATGGGGGAGAAAGAAGTTCGATCCTGGTTCATGATGGTTCGGCTCGCTATTTGAAGCGGCAGGCGTTACCCTGTGGAGCGTGAATCGCCGAGCCCCAAAGGGTTGTCGCCAGGAGGCTCTCTCAGTGTAAAAGTATACTGAGTTATGCAGGCATATGAAAGCGGTTGCGAGTTACGCAAACGACAAATTGGAGCATTACGGAGTTGCCGAATCATGCGGGGACTGTCGGTGACGGCGGTGTTGGTGGGATCGTCTCGCTCCATCCCACGTTTGATATTCTGGGATGATTGCACTATTCTTCACCCTCGGCTCTGCGCAGCCTCAACTGCCCGACCTATCGAGGGTCAGCTGATGATCACCCAGCCAAAGTTGAGAGCATTTCTGCATTGCGCGATCACACTGGGACAAATGCCAAGGGAACATTCAAGATTCTGTGGGCGCTCTCAAAGAACATACGTGTTCTGGCGCATCAGGCACAATACAATCCAGAGCGGGTATACAAGCTGGCTCCCGTGATCGGGTGACATGTACTTGCGCGATGACTTCCGTGACGGGACCGATCTCAGCCCTTTGTTCGTGGAGAACGTCTATCGGGGCACACGTTTCGCTGATCCTTGCGATGTTCCGCATGTGGGGGCGAACTCGATCTATTGGTCCGATGGGTCCGGTCATATAACCCGGAGCCGCGCATTCACTGGTTCGAGCTGTTGCAATCGAATGCAGCCATGGTGCGTAGAAACTGTTCTACTGCGATCGTCAATCAGCTTGCCTTGGTCGGGATGCTGGGACGGTAGCCATCGGGGTTGATCCGCATGGTGTGATGGTGTCATCCATCGCGCAACCGTGATGCCTTAAGCCCATTGAAATCCAGGTCATGAAACTGGATACCTATGCGGATGAACATGGCGGCAAAGAAGTGGCACTCCTGAAAGCCGATACGGAGGGGATGGAAGTCGATGAATTGGACGGTGCCCTGAGCGTGCTGGCATGGACTCACCAAGTCGCATCGGAGACACATGGTGTGGCACGGCATAAGACTTCGTTGGAGCGCCTCAAGGATGCAAGGTTCCGGACTGAAGCCGAAGAACGAAAGGGATGGACGGGAATGATCTGGGCCTCACGACACGAATACGATGTTTTCGAGCAATGTGCCGCACACAATTCTTATGTGAAGGTCTGAGAAGGAGCACAGGTATGTAAGGAGTATGACGCGCCATGTACCAACCGCACTCTGTCTCTGTCAGGAAATTCCAAGAATCGATCCGCTGCTGGCGGCGGCTGACTGGGAAAATATCCTCCAGGGATAGGTGACGAGCAGCCGATGAGTATTTTTGTACACCCCCGTTACCGGAGCCTCGTGAATCCAAAGACACGTGTGATCACCCCGATGACCTGTTGTGCCTTGGCCCGCAGCTGCAACTCGGTCCGGGTTTTGCGCTTCCGACCGGGTCCGCAGCGCGTTGATATAGATTCATGTAGTCCGGAGTCCTCGGAGCCACCCGGTGAATCACGGCCGTTTGTTCTTGGTAGACCTGATCTCCTTAGACCCGCTTCTCCCCCCTATGATGGAGCAAGGTGAAGATTGTGTTACGTGATGTGCTCGAAATGGAATTCAGAGATTAACAGAGGAGATACAGCATGCGCGCCTTGATAACGGGTGGTGCAGGATTCGTCGGGTCACACTTGGCCGAAGCGCTCTTGAATCAAAACGCCTTTGTCACGGTGATCGATGATCTGTCCACGGGTAGCATTACCAATATTCGTCATCTGAAAAACCGCTCGGGATTTTCATATGTCATCGATACGGTGATGGATCACTCTCTCCTGGCGGAATTGGTGGATGCGGCGGATGTCATCTATCACCTGGCTGCCGCGGTCGGTGTTCGTTTGATCGTAGAGAGTCCGGTCCGGACCATTGAAACCAACGTGTCCTGTACGGAAGCGGTGCTGAC
>WBZQ01001406.1_pt1 | contig 16754 bp, 13 predicted proteins | sample 5204251 | NCBI WGS metagenome assembly WBZQ01 (sample SAMN12412402, study PRJNA552823) | activated sludge metagenome | isolation source: activated sludge from nitrification reactor of wastewater treatment plant... | place: USA: Virginia | collected 2017-09 | reverse complement strand
CGCGTGACTCCACCATTCCAAGCGTCCCGGCGCGGCGAGGGCTTTCACCGACGAAGCGAGGCGTTGGGGAAGGGCATTGGGATTGAATGACAGCGTTACGCGCACTGACAAGCCATGCAGAATGAGTGGGAAAGAAAATTGTGAACAAGGCTCCGTCCATTCGGCCTTGATTAAATGCCACGTCGAACAAGGCACAGTACATTCGTCGAGCGCTGAGGTCAATGCTGAAATACCACGTAACCCTGCGCCAGGGGCGCGACACAGGCTGCGAGCAAAATCCGACAAGTGCGTCAGAATAGGACAGTCGATGTATGAATTATCAGTCGGGGACGGATGGCACTAACATTACTTAGCCAAATTGTGATAAGGAATGTTGATCACCCCCACACTATGGTGACTATACAGAGTTAATACAACCGACAGGTGTGCCGTTCAGAATCAAAGAGGGAGTAGAACGACGTGGAGATGCAGTTGTACAACTCCTCAACATTAACCACTTGCCGGCCAAATTCCAGTAGAGTTGTCAGGTGGGAATATTAGTAGCGATCGTTCTCGTTACATTGCAGCTCGCGGCAGCATTCGCTCACTCAACCGGGCTCATCTACCTCTCCCTCCTAACGGGAGCGATGCCTCTCACCCTGGATTCTAATAAGGACTTGGCAATAGCCAGCCCGTTCGGAAGATTAGACGTGAATGCTATGCGCTTGTTCGGCCTCTGGATTGGGGCAAGCCTCGTATTCCTTTTTCATCTGGATAGAGCGTGGAAGTATTTCTCTGAATACGGATATCACATCGCGTTTCTAGTCTTTTGTTGCCTTGGATTCTTCTGGGCGCCTAGCCTTGCTTATGGACTTCGAATGTTTCTAAAGCTGTCTGCTCCCTTCTTATTTTTGCTACTCATCTTGGTGGCAGTTGAATCTCAACGCCAGCTAACGGCGATCAGAAGGATCATTCTCAGCAGCGGATTCCTAGTATTTGCGACAGCGATACTACTCCAGTCGGCAGGAATCCAATCCAGTCTGGATCATCGTTTAACTATTCCTGCAACCAGTGCTGCGGGATTTTCTGCTCATCTCGTGGCTGTGGCCATACTCGCACTAGCAGGGATGATGTATGACAACAGAACAAGAAATGGTTTATTGGTGTTGTGCCTAACGATTGGTACTCTATTGGCAGTGACGCGGATCACGACGGCTGCGCTATTCGTTGGTTTCTCTGTTGTACTTTATCTGGGGTTACGTGGAGTACCGCGCTATGTGTTGCCGGTTGGAGGAGTAATTGCGCTGCCGGCCCTATTCCTTTTTAATGAAACCTTCAGAGAAAGAATGTTCTTTTCTGGAAAATCAATGTCTGCCGGACAAATACTTCAGGATCCCACTGGTGCTCTTGGTAATGTTCGCGGATCGGGACGTTTTGCTGCCTGGCAAAGTGTGTTCGACCAATTTGTTGTTCCGAGCCCGTGGATAGGTTCGGGGACTGGTGCCACTCAACATTATTACTACACACACTCGGTGACAGGCTTAGGCGCTATTCACTCGGATTATTTGCGCCTACTGGCCGAGGTTGGCATCATCGGCACATTCCTATTTCTTCTTGCTGTGATTGCTTACTTATACAGAATGATTCGAACGTATAGGGAAACACCTCACTCGGAAGCGGGCAGATATGCCTTGGCCGGCACAGCTGCTCTGGCTGCATACCTCGTTGTTATGGCGACGGATAATGCATTTGATTACGTTAATCTTTTCGGCATTTATGTATTTAGTTTTATCGCCATGAGTGAGAAGGCAAAAGAGCTCCAAGATGCTCAGGTCTCCTTGCCAGAGGCTCTACCAGACGATGTTTCTCAGCCTGTTGTCGGTGAAAAGGCATATGTCACACATCCCAGATATCCGATTATTTCCTAAAGCATACTGGCCGGACGTGCAGATCACGCGCCGACAGCTCCTGAAACTTGCATCGGCCGCCGGAGTGAGTCTGCTCCGAATAGACGCGCTCGCGCAATCTTCTGATGAGCAAATTATGCTGGAAAGCAGGGCCATACTAGATGAAGGGTTACACTGGGTTGTGAAAAGTTCGTCTGAGAGGGGTACTGACCGTCTTTGCGAACGGATCAAGCGGGCTGGATTTAATGTCTTTGTTCCCAACGTTTGGCATGGAAGAGGGGTAACCTGGCCAACGAATCTTGCCCCGTGGGATGATCGGTTCCCTCAGCCCTTTGGATTTGATCCGTTGCATCATCTTATTGAGACGGCTAAGAGATACGAATTAGAGGTCCATCCTTGGTTTAACGTGGGACTCCGCCAGCGTGATTTTTTCTCCGAGTTTACTGCTCGAAAAGGTAGTGAATCTTTCGATTTTCACAACTCGGACTTCCGTAACTTCATTGTTAATTTGATTCTGAACGTTGTAGAGAAGTATCCAATCCACGGAATCAACCTAGACTTCGTAAGGTTTTCCTCCCCACGCCCAGGTTTTGATGCCATACAGGAAGCAGCTGTGGTGGATGTCGTTCGGCGAGTATCTCTGCAGGCTAAGGCAATTAATCCCAAACTGGTGGTTAGCGTTGATGCGGCGCCCTGGTCGCCCGCCATCAAGCAGTATGGGCAAGACGCACCCAAATGGGCCGACGAGGGCCTTGTCGACGTGATCTATTCCATGCAGTACCAATATGCTCCAAACTTTGAAGTTATTCGCCAGATTCAATCAAGAATGAAGCGGCCTGAGACCATGGTAGTTATGGTCGGTAACTTTGACCGTGTCGGACCACATCAGAAGGTTGTACCTCGTGATCCTAAACGCCTCTGTGAGCTTATCGACGAGTCTCGCACAGTGTCAATGAGTAGAGGCGTTGCGCTGTATCTCTATGGCCTGCTCAGTGAAGAGCAAATCGACCTACTGCAAAAAACTGTCTTTAGAGTTCCAGCCAAGCCTCACTGGGGTTTAGGCCCGCGGTCTCCTGAAAACGTCAGAGTTGAGTGACGGAAAAAGGTCGGCTCCAATTCGACCCTGTTTATGCCTACTTCAAAATAATTGCACCTATGCCTAGGTTGCATGGTCGGTAAATAGGGGTGTCTCCGCACGAATGTCCCGCACCCATAGAGAAGCTTCGGTGCGATGTGCCGTGCCCTAAGTGGATGTCCGTAGCTATGACAATAAAAGATCCTGGTAAGTGGCAGTTGGCCATTGTGAGCCAAGGGTTTTGGTCTGGAACTAGTTTCCTGGTGGCCATATACCTAGCAAGGCATTTAAGTGTCGAAGAATTCGGGTTATTTGCCATTTTCATGGCTGGTAAATTATTCTTTGTTTCCATCTTAGGTGCGCTGATTATTACTCCGCTCACGGTGATCTGCGGACAAACTACCGATCAGGTGCTACGACAGCAAACTTTGCAGGTGGCTATCGCTGTATTGCAGCTAGTGCTAGTTGTCTTGATGGTTCCGATTCTTATTTTTGTGCTATGGCGGTGGAGTCAGATTGTATTCACTTCTAGCATATTCGTGCTTGGAGGGATGACTGTCGAACTCCAGCGTAGGATTAATTTTATTCACGGAGCAACTCATCGGGACCTAATGGGGGGAGTTTGGAATCTCGGAGGTTCTCTGGCTGTACTCGCTGCGCTTAGATCGTTTGACCTATTGAATCTTTCTAATGTTTTGATCTCACTTGGCTTCATAGGTCTAACATGGGCTATTCGGAGTGACTGGGCTCAGTGGGTAAGTATGCCCCCATCAAATTGCCTCACAGTCGCAAGAGAGTTTTGGAGGATCGGGCGATGGGGGATTGGATCTAATTTATTGGGTTATGTGTACAATCAAGCCAGCACCTTTCTTACGCTAGGTCTCATAGGTGCCTCAGGTGTAGCGACCCTCGAGTTAGGCCGTCAACTTGTGGCCTTTGTCCAAATCATCATGTCAGGGATGGCGAATCTGTGGCATCCGAAATTGGCACTGATCGCCAAGAAGGATTTGCCAGAGCTCTTCGTAAGCGAGATTTGGAGGGTGACGCGTATTCAGACCGTCGTTGGAACAGCTCTTATCTTTATTTCAGCATTAGCCTCTCCATACATTTTGCCCCTAGTGGTCCCCGGCAAAGAGCAGTCCTACTCGATGGTCCCGACAGTGGCTTGGATCCTTGGGTGCGCGATTGTTTTTCAATTGCTCTGGCAGCATCCTAGTTTTGGAGTAATAGCGCTTGGAAAGCCGAAATATGGCTTTCTTACGAAAGTGATTGTAGCAGGATTGAGTATACCGGCAGGTTACGTTCTCACCTCAGTGTTCGGAGTGGTAGGGGCTGCGTGGAGTAGAGTCTTGGCAGAACTTCTTATATTCAGTATATCGGTCCTGGCGATGTACCGCGTAGCGAACTTACGCGCGAATACTAGGATACACTTGCTTCAGGATCTTCCGACACAGAGGGGATAGCGTGCAAATTGAGTGGCAGGATGGGCTTGCTGCACGGGTCGTGAGCGGCCGAATTAAGGGGACAGGTTGGGGGGCGGAAACGGCAGACCGAGCCTCATTCTTTACGCTAACGGATCGGCCATATGGCTGTGATATCAGGACAACGAATCTCTCGTCCATTCAAGGCGGCTTTGCACGTCAGACGGAAGTCGTAATGGCAGAGGGACATTGGCTGCTCGACATGGCTTTGCAGCATGATGGGACGAAGTTTAGGGTAGAGCAACAGCTGCACTGTATAGAGGATTCCCTCCTCCAGGACTTTGTCGTGCGGTTCAAGTTTGATCGTTCAGCCTTTGACGCCGCAAGCATAGGTGGCAAGACTGTAGAGCATATGAGTCGTAACGTATGGCATCAGTATCCTGTGCACCACGCTACTCTTCATGGGCCCCACGGGACGGCGGAAGTGTCGCTTTTCAACGCAAGCACCTGTGACAGGTTTCTCCCCTATATATACGTTCGTGACGAGCCCGGGAGTTGGATTGTCCATGTGAGACTTATTCCATCCGAACCCTGTGATCTTTATTGGATTAGGTGGGCGAATCGCTTTTTCTCGGTGTCTCTTGGAGATCACTGGAGTCGGCGTCTTTTGAAGTGGGGATGGCTTAAGAAGAAATTATGGTATCTCGCAGAACGGCGTGGTGGGCGGCCGGCATTGCAGGCCCAAGGACTTGCAAGACTTCGTCGCGGAGATACAATCGGGATTCGTGCTGGGTGCGAAATACGCGCAGATGAATACTCCCGTTAACCCAGTCGCTCTGGCCGCGAGGTTAGAACGGACCGCTTTTGAAGCGGCAGCGTTTCTGGCCGACCGACAGTTGCCCGATGGAGACTTGCCAGCAAGAAATTATTACGGAAAAGCGTTCTCAGTGTTGACCTGGGCGCAATATGGAAACCGCTTCCTTGACAATATGAACAAGGCGCTTCAGAACATTGCCCGAGAGCAGTCTCTACCTCTTCCTCGCAAGTATCACTTCGAATTTAATCGGTACGCACTTTTGAAGGCCCGCGAACTTTCTCCCTCCATCCCTGCTATTGACGCCGCGCTTGGCCCTGAGCGGTATACCGGAACACGAGTGGCAAACTGGACGCTATTGCGAGTCTACTGCCGTTTTCATTCCAATCATGTAGTGAGTCGTTGTCTCGGCCGAGTTGAGCTAGTTGCCGCAAGACTGTGCTTTGCTGACTCATCCGGAATGATCGAAGACCAACGCGGTGCTTATACAATGCAGTACCACGCGTTCTGTGTGGCGTTGCTAGGTGAGATACTGTCTCATCACACGCCGCAATCGACGGTGGTTTCTCGCTGGTTCAAACAGTCAATCGACGCACTTGCCCTGCTTGTCCTGCCGGGGGGCCACTGCAACTATGTCGGTCGGGGTAGTCTGCAAAGTTTTGGGTATGCAGCAGCGATTTTGGCTTTTGTCCGCGCATATACGGTATTTGGCAATGAGTATTACTTAGAGAAAGCCGAATCGGTGCTGGGGTATATGAAGCTGTTTCAGCGATCTGATGGATCCTTTCCGCTCGTCCTCTCGGGGGCACCAGAGGGAGATCCATCGCGATTTGACCTCATGAACCCACTCTACGCGGGCTGGTGGAGCTATAACAATTTTTATGATTATCTTCCGTTCACGGCTGCCTTGCTGGGGTTATCGAAAAAGCTGCTCCTGCAACAACCATCCTGCCGGGAATATTCGGCTGTAACACTCTCTGGACTAAGGCGCATGGGTAAGGCTATGGTCCTAATTCGCAGGGATCGATATTCGGCTTTTGTTGCGCTTCCCAATAAACGGGTGTGGGCATCGTCACTTCCCATACCCTTCCTCGCGGTGAATGGCAAATATCCGCTCCCGTGTTACGGAGGAGAACAACATCAGGCCAGTCTATATTCTGAGTATGCCCTCCCGCTGCCTATCATCGAGACTGATTCCAAAGGAGAGATTCTTCTGGCAGGGGCTGACTATTTTTGGAGTGATGAGGACTCGTTCATAGGATCAACATGCTACATTCGACATGAACGGCAATTTACTTTTGACGCAAGCAAGATCGTCGTAAGAGACTCCATCTCGTGGGATGGGTGCGTTTCAGTCCAAAAGGTCAGAGCGCCTCGGCTCCTGTTACGCACAGATACTGCCAAACAAATCAAAGAGACCTGCCTTCACCTCGACGGGGTCACCATAGAATTTGATGGTCCAATCGAAGAAGAGCAGCATGCTCTCTATGGACCGCACGGCTCGTTGACGGCATGGGTTCGGCAGAATCTCATGATCGGTGCTGCTCTAGAACAGCGACATGTTCTCTGCGAGATGTCTTTTCTCTTCTGAAGGGCCAAGACTATGCATGCCGCAACTAGCCTGCCGAGCGTTTCCATTATCATAACTGCCTACAATGCTGAGCGGTTCATTCGTACGACTGTCTCAGCAGCACTGAATCAGGATTATCCCAACTATGAAGTGATCGTCTTGGATGATGGGTCCGAAGATCGCACTGAAACGATTTGTAAAAGTGTGACAGATCCTCGCTTCCGCTATATCAAGAGCCACCATATTGGCCGGTCACAAGCATTGAACGCTGGTATTCACCAGGCAACGGGGGATTATATTGCGATCAACGATGCTGATGACCTTAGCTTGCCAAACCGACTGACCTATACCATTCCTTTTCTACTCAGACATCCAGAGGCTGCAATGGTAGCGACTGCCTGTACCACTACGACTGTGTTTCAAGAGGATCTTCCGAGCGTTCCGGAATCGGGATGGAAAGAGCCGATCGTGGTGCAGTGGCTCGACCCCATACGGCTGTATCGCGGCAATTCGCTGGTCCATTCGACGGTTGTCTTTCCCAAAGCGGTATGGCGGAGTGCCGGTGGATATGATGACCAATTGGAGATGTGTGTCGACTATGACTTTTTTCTCCGCATCATGCAATTTGGCAAAATCGCCTTGACTCCCGAAAGCACAGTTCTCTTCTTTAAGAACCCAGCCACTTTCTTCAAAAGGAAGAGTCACCGTGAATACTTGACGGCTCTTTTCACGATAAAACGACGCGCTCATCGGTTGCTGGCGCTTCCAACCTGGACGCATGTGTGTGACCTGATTCCCTTCTATCTCATCGGCCGTACCATGGTGAACCAACTCTTTGCCGGTACTGGCAGTCTTCGTCGGGACCCGCGCGTGAATCAATGAAGTTGGTTATTTTGACGAACATTCTCGCACCCTACCGAATTCCGCTCTTTGAGGAGATAGCGCGCCGGGTAGAGGAGTTGACCATCCTACTGATGGCCGAACGGCATGAGAATAGAGAGTGGGTGTTGCCAGATCATCAGTTAAATGTGATCACATTGCCCGGCGTACACTTCCAGCCGCCGGGCCACCAAGTCCCGCTGCATGCCAATTACGGGGTAATTCGAATACTACGACGATTGAGGCCAGACCTTGTGCTGAGTGGCGGTTTTGCTCCGGCCAATATTCTAGGCTTCATTTACTGTAAGTGTTTTGGTGCAAAGTTTGTCGGGTGGGGGGAAATCACCTTGAAGGACATCTCGTCCGGATCTCCTTTCAGAAGGGCACTCCGCCGCTGGTTGATCTCGCAGGCAGATGGCGCCGTCGCATCTTCACGCGTGGCCGCAGACGCCTTTCTGAAATCAGGTGCCAACCGCGAGCGGACGCTGCTATCCGTCATGCCGATTGATGTGAAGTTCTTTTGGGAAAAAACCCAAAGGTTCAAGAGTAGTGCTGAGTATGCAGAAATGCGACGGTCGTTTGCTGGACCAGTGCTTCTGTCTGTTGGCAGGATAGTGAAGATGAAAGGATACGAAGAACTCTTCCGGATCTATCAACTGGTCTTGCACACGTTTCCGATGGCTTGTCTCCTTATCGTCGGAGATGGGTCGGACCGTTCGGCCTACCAAGAGCACTGTCGAACCAATGGCTGGAAGAACGTTTCCTTCGCCGGTTACGTTCAAATGAAAGATCTGCCTCGTTACTTGGCGCTCGGGGATCTCTTTATCTTTCACACCTTATACGACCGATTCGGTGCGGTCCTCAGCGAAGCGATGGCCGCTGGCCTGCCGGTTGTATCGTCGATTTACGCCGCAGCAACACAGGATCTGATCGAGGAGGGCGTCACAGGGGTTTCGATTGATCCTATGAACGCTGAGGCCTCCGCAAAGAAAGTCCTGGAAATATTGACCATGAGTCCCGAAGAGCGAACACGCGTGGGGCTAGCTGCTCATGAAAAAGTCCGCCGATATGATGTGGCTGCAACGGCCGATGCGATGACACAATTTTTAGAAACTATTCACCGTTCACAATCGTAACCTGAGCAGATCGACGCTGTCTCATGACGGAATCATCGACCATACTCATCATCGGTCCAACACCCCCTCCGCTTCACGGCGTCAGTGCCGCGACAAGAAGTCTTCTCGACTCCTTGACCGGCCAACGATTTTCAGTCATTCATCTGGATACCGCCGATCGGAGGGGCATTGCACATGTAGACCAACCTGATCTCTGGGATGTGCTGCTGTTCTTGCGGCAATGGGTTGCTTGCATATTCATGCTAGTTCGCAACCGGCCCCAAATTTGCTACCTACCGCTCTCACAAAGCCGTATTGGTTTCATCAGGGACAGTTTCTTCATGCTTCCAGCATTCTTCGTTGACGCTTCTGTAGTGGCGCATCTACATGGGGGGAATTTTGACCAGGTGTATGCCCAAGGCGGGCGAGTATTTCAACGATACGTTGATGTGGTGCTGAGGCGAGTCGCGAAATACGTCGTCCTCGGGAAGATGTTGAAACCCATGTTCAACCCATGGGCCACGCCCGAATGCGTTGCAGTGGTGCCGAACGGAGTTCCTGACTTCTTTACCACCGAAAGGAGAGAAGAAAAAACTGGGGATCCAACGAAGTTCAGAGTTGTGTTTCTTTCAACATTGAGTCGACAGAAAGGGCTTTTCGTCCTGATCGACGCCATGGCTTTGGTCGCCGCTGAATCTCCGGAAGCCGAACTCCATATTGCAGGGCCATGGTGGGGTGCAGGAACGGAGGAGCTGGCCCATCGACAAGTTCTAGCCACTCGGCAGACAGAGCGCGTGATATTTCATGGCCCTCTCGTCGGCGAAGACAAAATGCGCTTCCTGCAATTGGGCGATGTCTTTGTGTTCCCAGGCATCCAACAGGAAGGGCAGCCTTTGACTGTACTGGAAGCCATGGCTGCGGGATTGCCGGTGATCGCCACAGATCGAGGATGCCTGAGAGAAACGGTGGTGGAGAATGTGACCGGATTTATCGTTCCACCAAATTCCCCGGAAGCTATTGCAGAACGCCTGCTTTTTTTTATTCGTGATCGCAGTGCACAAGAGACGTTCGGTAGAAATGCCCGCCGCAGGTATGAGCAAGAGTATACGATGCCAATCTTTGCTGCACGAATGGGCGATGTCTTCTCGCAGTTGATGCGACCGGATCTCCATGGAAATCAGACTGAGATGAAATCCACACACGGGAGCACGTGCCTATGAATAGCCTTGGAGACATAGAGCAGTTCTGGGACGCCAATCCATGTGGGGAAACGTTGGTCGACAAAAGACAGGATTGGAAGACATTCTTTACTACGTATGACGCTTTTCGCTATCGTACCGAAGGCCATATTCTAAAAGAACTGGACCGCCTGGACCTTCGAGAAAAGCACATTCTAGAAATTGGGATTGGGCAAGCTGCGGACAGCGAACAAATTATCCTCCGGGGCGGACGATGGTATGGCCTAGATCTCACAGCGGAAGCCGTATCTCGGGCCACAACACGATTTAATTTGTTTGGATTACCATATGAAGCAGTCAAGCAGGGGAGCGCCACGGAAATCCCCTATGCCGACCATACGTTTGATGTGGTCTATTCTCACGGCGTCCTGCACCATATTCCCGATATTCGGCAGGTTAGTAGGGAAATCCAGCGCGTTCTGAAACCAGGTGGACAATTGGTTGCCATGTTGTACCACAGGAACTCTCTGAACTACTTCCTAAGCATCAGCGTTATTCGTCGTTTGCTCATGCTGGGTTTGTTTCTGGTTTCTAAGATTGGCTTGCGGGCAGCCATCAGGAATCCACTTCTGATAGGCCATTTAAGAAATGCTGAGGAGTTCGGTTTGGTCCGGTATCTTAGGAACCCTCTTTTTATGATCAGAAATACTGACGGTCCTGGGAATCCATACTCGAAGGTATACGCCCCTTGTGAAGTGGAAAAGGATTTTGCTGAATTTCACATTGCCAGAACCGGGATTCATTTCTTAAACGAGCGACACTTGCCCTTTCTGAAACTGTTGCCAGCCTCGTGGAGGGACTGGTTGGCGGCTCGATACGGTTGGCATTTGTGGGTCATCATGACAGAGCGCTGATGGGAACATATCCGGCTGAGGAGGCACAGGAGGAGATGCTTCGCAATTTCGCTGTAAACGCTATTCTGTTCATCCTCTCGACGATTGTGGCTGGAGGGATTGGTGAACTGTATTTTCGATTCTTCGAGCCGCAAGCCATTATTCCTCGATACGTCGAAGCCGGACCATATGGGATTCGCAAGAACATCGGCGATGTAAACGGAGAAATGATCGTGCCCGAATATCGGCACCGATTTACTACTAACTCGCAGGGCTTCCGAGGATCGAAAGAGTACACGCTTCAGAAACCTGCGGGCATCTTCCGAATCATCACCCTAGGGGATTCCGTTACTCTAGGACATGGTGTGGCCGATGACGAAACGTTTTCGGCTGTGTTGGAGCGTGCTCTGGGAGAGACTATTCCAACGGAAGTTATAAATATGGGAGTGTCCGGATTTGGGACTGCCGAAGAGTTGCTGCAACTACGTCATGTCGCGCTTCAATATCAGCCCGACCTTGTTGTGCTGGTATATTTTCCGAATGATCCTTACAACAACATGGTATCCAAACTGTATACCGTTGCCGACGGAAAGTTACACAGGCTGGAACAAGCGTTTGTTCCGGCCATATTCATTCGGGATCACCTGTATAGCATTCCCGGCTACTCATTTCTCTGCCAACATTCGCACGTGGTAAATTTTATCCGGAATCGCGCCTCAGGATTTTTCATTAATCGCCTGGCCAAAGAGAATCAGATTAGTTCCCAGACCTCAAAAACCATCACAGCTGCCGAAGCAGAGTTGACCACATTGTTGTTACAAGAGCTAATGGCAGATCTGAAGCAGCGCCGTATTCCTTTGATTGTTCTGAATATCCCTCTGATTAGAGAGGGTGAGATGATTGCAAATCTGCCATTGGAGAATCTCCAATTCAACCCTCCGGATTCGTATCTTTTTGATGCCGGCGCAGAGATTTATAACGGACAGTCTTTCTCCGTGTTGAGCTATGAGAAAGATTCCCACCCTCGCCCCCATGCTCATCGACTTATCGGTGAGAAATTGAGCGGGTTGGTTAAGAGAGATATCCTGCGCCGCAGGTTTACTCAGTCCGCAGATGCCTCCCACTGAGAGACGCTACTCTTGGAAAATTATAAGGGAGCTCACTAACCGATGTGCGGCATAGTTGGATTCTACAGCAATGAACGACAGACTCCACTGACTCAAGCTCAACTTGTTCAGATGAGAGATCGTATGATCCACCGCGGCCCGGATGACGAGGGAATCTATGTCCATCGAGACCGCGGCTGCACAGTTGGGCTCGGACATCGCCGCCTCTCGATCATCGATCTCTCGCCTCTCGGGCATCAACCCATGAGTACGGCAGATGGCACGCTTTGGATTGTCTTCAACGGAGAGATCTTTAACTATCGTGAAGTACGGGCAGAACTGCCGGAACTAACGCGTTCACAATTTCGTTCCCAAACGGATACGGAAGTCATTTTGCATGCTGTTCGAGAATGGGGTCTAGAGGGATGTCTTCGGCGGCTTCGTGGAATGTATGCGTTTGCTCTTTATGAAACCCAAACAGGTGTACTGACCCTCGTTCGAGACCCTCTTGGCGTGAAGCCACTATACTACACCAACGACTTGAGACTATTTGCTTTCGCTTCGGAGGTTAAGGCGTTCCTGGAAGTGCCTTGGTTTAAACCCGCCATCAATAATCAGGCTCTTTACCATTACTTGACATTCGCGAACACTCCTGCGCCGGAGACATTGTTTGAAGGCGTGTCAAAACTTGAAGCTGGCACCTACCTCACCGTCAACAGACATGGGCAGGTTCAACAGCAACGATTTTGGGACCCCGTCTCCTTCACGCCACATTCCTCCCCGTTATCCGAGCAAGACTATGTCGAGGAACTACGCCGCCTGATTCGCCAGTCCGTTCGCCGACGTATGGTTTCAGATGTGCCGTTTGGGGTGTTTTTGAGTGGCGGTGTCGATTCCTCGCTCAATGTAGCCTTGTTGGCGGAGCTTCTGAACAAGCCAGTTGAGACGTTTTCGATCGGCATCAAAGATGACGCATCAAACGAATTTGTATATGCGCGGGAGGTAGCTGACTATTTCCATACTAACCACCATGAAGTGGTCATTGACGATGACGACTTCATCTCGTTCCTTCCGCGGATGGCGTATTTTCAGGACGAACCCGTCGCAGATCCTGTTTGTGTACCGCTCTATTACCTTTCCAAACTCGCTCGTGAGTCTGCCACGCCGGTGATTCAGGTCGGCGAAGGAAGCGACGAGATTTTCGCTGGTTACCGCACGTATCATCTTTTTAATGAATGGAATCGACGTTTTTACGAGCCATATCTGCGGGTGCCAGGAATCCTCCGTCGCGGGATCCATGCTCTAGGAGAACACGTTGTCTCTTTCGAGCGGCAAGACGCTTTGCGGCGTGCCTCATTAAGCCATCCGCTATTTCTCGGCAACGCTATAGCCTTTTGGGATAGTGAAAAATCTGCCTTGCTGAAGACTCCTTTTGGTTCAGCACAGACATCTAGCGATTACATTGCACAGTTGGATCGGAGTCTGGGCCTTCAGGATCCGCTACATCGCATTATTCAGACCGAATTAAAGAATCGACTTCCTGAATTGCTACTGATGCGTGTGGACAAAATGAGTATGGCCAACTCGATTGAAACACGCGTGCCGTTTCTTGATGAGGATGTAGTTGCGTTTGCTCTTACGATCCCTGCCTCTCTCAAGAGTAAACATGGACAACCTAAGTATATTCTCAAGCAAGCGGCGCGCGGGATTATCCCAGACAGCATCATCGATAGAAAAAAATGGGGGTTTTGTGGGTCTGCGACCACTATGTTGTCGACTCGCCTTGTGGAGCATGCGCGTAGTCGTATCTTGACAAGCCCCTTGATGGCCGAACGGTTCAATCGCGTCGCACTAGAGAACCTGTTTCTACGCCATAGAACGCAGAAACGGTTCAACAGCTTTAAAATTTGGAATCTGCTCAACCTTGTAGTCTGGCACGAATGTTGGTTTGAAAATTAGTTCACACTCTTTCCTCCCATTGGATAGCGTACTAAAAATGGCCTCTCGCACGAGTCTAGGCTGGTACCTCAAGCGGCTCAGAGTTATGGGGCCAGTTGAATTGTGCCATCGAGTGGCTGCGCTCACGATTGTGAAAATGCTGGAAGCTCGATACAAGCTAGGATTACCGTTCGCGTGTTACGGCAGAAATGATATTGTGCGGTTTACTTTCTGTAGGAATGTCACTACACAACTGCCTACTTTGCCATGGAAGTTTGAACCGGACGGTAATACAGTTGAATCAATTCTCGCCGGTAGACTCATGGTGCTTGGCCATAGTTGGATTTGGGAGCCAAATGCCACGATCTGGCGCAAAGCGCCTGATACTTCCAAGGACTGGCCGAAAACTTTCTTTGGCAATATTCCATATCGTGCGGGGAACTGTTATGGCGATGTACGCGTTGCCTGGGAACCTTCACGACTCCAGCACCTGGTTGCACTCGCCTTGATTGCCAGGCATGCTGAACCTCAGGTCAGACAACGAGCGGTGGCTCTTATTGAGGCTCAATTGTTGTCGTGGACTGGTAGTAACCCATACTTGGCCGGTATTCATTACATCTCTGCAATGGAGTGTGGCTTGCGGCTATTGGCGGTATGTCATACTGTCGATCTCATCCGAGGAACGATTACAAACCCAGATTTGGTATGGCCCACAGTATTGAATCTTGTGCGGAACCATGCGGACTTGATTCGAAGGCGCCTTTCCGTTCATTCCTCCAGAGGAAATCACACAGTTGCAGAATGTGCAGCGCTCATCTATGCGGGATCCCTGTTTCCCGAAATGGAGCAGGCCGCTCTGTGGTTATCATTGGGACTTTCGCAATTAGCGATAGAAGCCTCGCATCAAATCCTGGCTGACGGTGGTGGAGCGGAACAGGCGGTTTGGTACCAACGATTTACCTCTGACCTATTGGGCCTTGTCTGCATGCTGCTTGACCATCAGAAGCGGCAAGTACCGCCAGTTATAAGAGATGCGTTGCACCGTAGTGAGATGTTCCTTCATACATTCACGGGTCATCATGCAACTATTCCTGGGATTGGCGATTGTGACAATGGCTACGCCCTTTCGCCATACTTGATTTTCTCTAAAGAGGGTGAGTCGAGAGCTCCTGGCTTGAAAACTTTTCATGATTCTGGATATTCCGTCCTGCAGAGTGCCTACCCCCTGGCAGCGCACATGATATTCGATCACGGCTTTCTGGGGTTGACTCCATGTTATGCTCATGGTCATGCAGATGCTCTATCGGTGGTGCTATCAACAGCTGGGCAAGAAGTGCTGCTTGATACAGGGACCTATACGTACAACGGTGATCAGGAGTGGCGGAGGTATTTCCGCGGAACCAGAGCCCACAACACGGTAGTCGTAGATAGTTTGGATCAAGCTGTGCAGGAAACCACCTTCATGTGGTCTGAGCCGTACCATGCCGAGTTAATCCATAAGGAAGAATCCAACGACGGTAGCGTCTTTCTTGTGGCTAGGCATGACGGATATGTGAAAAGGACTGGCGTGACCCATTGGCGAGCTATTACATACATCCCGCCCGGATTTTGGCTGGTATGGGATCACCTCACGGGTCAGGGCGAGCATCAGTTAGAACTCAATTGGCATCTGGGCATTCAGCCAAGTGTAACAGCAGATAGGTATCTATTGGAGGCCGGGCAGTGGCTTGTGAGTGTTGCCATCGTAGGTGGAGAAACAAAGCTTCACTGCGGGAAGACAAATCCGATTATTGGCTGGCGATCCGAGCGATATGGACAAAAAAAACCAATCACAACAATACAGACAGAGTATGCGGGGAGGCTGCCCCACGAATTTGTGACACGTATCGCTATTGGCCCCCAAGAGCCACCTGCTGACTCAATCTCTCATTGGCTTACAACCGCACGAAGGCTTGTGGATGAAACCAAAACGCGTTGAACTACTGGGGGCGCCGGTTGACTGCGTCTCGATGGAGCAGGCCGTTGAATGGATTGAAGAGTTGTTGGCCACCAATAAAGCGAACAGTGTAATTGCGGTAAATCCAGAAAAGGTGATGAAGGCGGGCCGAGAACCTGCCCTGCTTCAGCAATTACAGGCCGCCAGCCTCCTCATTCCGGATGGGATTGGAGTTGTCTTCGGGGTACGTCTCCTTGGGCTGGGAAAGATAGAACGGGTTCCAGGTGCGGAGTTGATGCCACGACTATGCGAGAGAGCAGCGCAGAAAGGCTACAAGGTCTTTCTTTTTGGAGGCAGTCCTTCGGTCAATGAGTTGGCGGCTGCAAAATTACGCGCCCTATATGAGGGAATCAATGTCGTCGGATCTAGGCATGGCTACATCAGAGATGATGAGATGCCGACCTTAATCGCTGAGCTCAATGCACGTAGTCCTGATCTTCTGTTTATCGCACTCGGCAGCCCACGGCAAGAAATGTGGATGACTAAGTATCTCCCAATGCTGAACGTTAAGGTGTGTCAGGGGGTCGGTGGTACCTTCGATGTTATTGCTGGTCGTGTTCATCGTGCACCGTTGATATTCAGAACTATGCACCTTGAATGGTTCTATCGCTTACTAGCACAACCAAGCCGCATTCTGCGTCAAGCTGCGCTGCCGCTTTTTGCTTTTCACATCCTTAAAAAGCGCGTCCTCGGATAAGAATGCAATCGTATACAGACATTACGGACCACACCAGACTTAACAGCCCTGGGTATGCCCCAAGCATGTCCCTGACTAACGGCCCATTTCTCTAAACTCGGCGGTCAACTGAAATCCAATGTGTCAAATTGCATCAGTGTGACTGAGAATTAATGCACTGTGACGAATACGTGCAATATTTTCCTC
>WBZQ01001405.1_pt1 | contig 16754 bp, 12 predicted proteins | sample 5204251 | NCBI WGS metagenome assembly WBZQ01 (sample SAMN12412402, study PRJNA552823) | activated sludge metagenome | isolation source: activated sludge from nitrification reactor of wastewater treatment plant... | place: USA: Virginia | collected 2017-09 | reverse complement strand
TTTGCGAGAAGGATGGTAAGGGATATCGCCTCTATGTTGCAATCGCGGATGTCAGTCACTACGTCAAACATGGCGATGCTATCGATCAAGAAGCATTCAAACGAGGCAATTCCGTTTATTTTCCGCGGCGTGTTATCCCGATGCTGCCGGAAATCTTATCGAATGGATTATGCTCCCTGAATCCGCAACAAAAAAGATTGTGCATGGTGTGTGAGATGCAAATTCAACCGAGCGGGGAGATTTTTGATTATCTTTTTTATCCGGCAATGATGCTCTCGCAAGCACGATTAACATATACCGAAGTTGCTGAGATGCTGGAAACGAAAAAACACACAGCTATCAAGGAAGAGCATATCGCGTTGCTGCCACATTTGCAGTTGCTGCACAAACTATTTAAATGTTTACTCAAAGCACGGAAGAAACGGGGCGCAATCGATTTCGAAACCATTGAAACACAGATTCTATTCAACGACCAAGGCAAAATTGAAAAAATCCTACCCACGCAACGCAATGACGCCCATCACCTAATTGAAGAATGCATGTTGGCAGCAAATGTATGTGCAGCAGCTTTTTTGCAAAAACATAATCACCCGGCGCTATATCGCATTCACGAAGACCCAGTGCCAGAAAAAATTGCAGCGCTGCGTGATTTTCTCAAAGAATTTGGTATTCCACTCGGCGGTGGAGATAAGCCCTGCGCCAAAGATTATGCGCAGACACTCTCCAAAATACAAGACAGGCCGGATGTACAGTTATTACAAACGGTCATGCTACGTTCCTTAAAACAAGCGATTTACAGTCCTGACATGGCAGGTCATTTTGGCCTTGCGTATGAAACTTATACCCATTTCACTTCACCGATCCGACGCTATCCCGACTTATTGGTTCACCGCGCCATCAAGGCTGTGCTCAATGGAGAAACCTACCAGCCAGGAGATTGGCACGAATTAGGATTACATTGTTCAATAACTGAGCGGCGCGCTGACGATGCCACACGCGATGTGGAATCCTGGCTCAAGTGTTTCTATATGCAAGATAAAATCGGCACAATCTTTGACGGTGTCATCAGCAGCGTCACTTCATTTGGTTTATTTGTTGCTCTGGACAAAGTATACATAGAAGGATTAGTACATATTTCCGAACTGCCCAGTGATTATTTTCATCATGATGCTGCCAAACACTTACTCCGCGGAGAACGAAGTGGAAAACAGTATCGCTTGGGCGATCGATTAAGCGTAAAACTCGTTCGAGTAGACCTGGAAACCAGCAAAATTGACTTTGTCTTGGCGGAAATGAATCAGAAATCACTCAAACCCAAAACCAAAACGTCTGCTAAAAGCAAAAAATAGCCTTGTAATAAGTAAATTACATTACAATACGCGCGGTTTTATGCTTCTAACTGTGATGAAAGTGTTACTTCAATTGATAACAAACAATGTCCGGTAATCGTATTATTTTTGGCTTTCATGCCATCACCAGCCGGCTCAAGCAATCTCCTGCTTCGATTAAAGAGATCTTTGTGGATGCAGCCCGGCATGACCAGCGTGTACGTAATCTCACCCAGCTCGCAGAAAATCAAAAGCTGCGAATCACCTATTGCACCACGACAAAACTTACTAATCTAGCCGGTAATGACCACCATCAGGGCGTGGTAGCTGTCATTGATGCAACGCAACGCATTACTGATGTGGATGATCTATTGGATACATTGACTGAACCGGCACGGTTATTGATACTGGACGGCATTCAAGATCCACACAATCTGGGTGCCTGCTTACGCATCGCGGATGCTTTTTCAATCCATGCGGTGATTGCACCGAAAGACAGGGCTGTTGGATTAAATTCAACCGTCCACAAAGTATCGAGTGGTGCCGCTGACACAGTGCCATTCATTGCGGTAACCAACTTATCGCGCACATTAAAAGACTTGAAGCAACGTGGTATCTGGATTATTGGTACAGCCGGCGACGCAGAACATGATTTAGACCATTTCAAAATTACTGAACCGGTGGCTTGGGTATTTGGCTCAGAAGGAAAAGGCTTACGGCGCTTAACGCGTGAAAATTGCGACTTCATGGTGCGTATACCAATGTCGGGGCAAGTCGGAAGTTTGAATATTTCAGTTAGCGTCGGTATCTGCTTGTTTGAAACACATCGTCAAAGAATTGCTACGTAGCCAGTCCGGAATAGCTTTACAATCACCTGCTCATTTTTAGTAAAACCATACATAATGACTTTACCTGATTCGTTAAATTTTAAAGCACATTTTATCGAGCTATTTCGTACCGCTTTACAAAGCCTGGACGTTCCCGCAGAACCTCCCAACATTGAGCTGACTCGAACGAAACAAAGCTCGCACGGTGATTATTCGTGCAATCTTGCAATGCATTTGGCAAAACCGTTACGCAAAAAACCACAAGAAATTGCCCAATTATTGATTGAGCGGCTACCTGCATCAGCGATCATCGACAAAGTAGAAATCGCAGGCGCTGGATTTATCAATTTATTTATCAACAACGCAGCGAAACAGCAGTATTTGCACCATATTTTGCACAGTAAAACGGATTATGGTACTAGCCACTTGGGTCAAGGAAGAAAAATTCAAGTAGAGTTTGTTTCTGCCAATCCAACCGGGCCTTTGCATGTAGGGCATGGAAGAGGAGCTGCAATTGGCGCCAGTCTCGCCAATTTACTCGCCACTGCTGGCTTTGACGTATTTCGCGAATTCTATGTCAACGATGCGGGCCGGCAAATGGATATATTGACCGTATCGACTTGGCTACGCTATCTGGCAATCCACCAAGTATCGATCCCCTTTCCGCAAAATGCCTATCAAGGCGACTATGTCAAAGCAATGGCGCAGCAACTGCAAGAACAGTTTGCGCAAAGCTTCGTACGGCAATCCGAACGCATTTTAGAAAACTTTCCGATAAGTGCATTGGAAATCGCTATCACGACTGATGCTGAATTAGATCAATTAATTGTAAATGCAAAAAGGATTCTCCAGCAAGATTACACCTTGATTCATCAATTCGTTTTAGCAGAACAGCTTAATGACTGTCGCAGTGATTTACTGGAATTTGGTATCGAATACGATCAATGGTTTTCAGAGCAATCGCTTTATGATTCTGGGCTGGTTAGTCGCACAGTTCAGTTACTTGAAGAAAAAGATTACCTGTACCTAAAAGACGGCGCCAAGTGGTTCCGATCCACCAATTTTGGCGACGAAAAAGACCGTGTAGTGCAACGGGAGAATGGCCAGTTTACCTATTTTGCATCGGACATTGCTTATCATTTAAGTAAATTTGAGCGTGGCTTCGATCTGGTCATCAATATTTGGGGGGCTGATCATCACGGCTACATTGCTCGAGTCAAAGGTGCCTTGCAAGCACTGGGTGTAGATCCCGGGAAGCTGGAAATTGCTTTGGTGCAGTTTGCCGTATTGTATCGAGATGGTAAGAAAATGCCAATGTCTACCCGCTCAGGGGAGTTTGTTACTCTACGAGAGTTACGCCACGAAGTTGGCAACGATGCCGCGCGTTTTTTTTATGCAATGCGGAAAAGCGATCAACATTTGGACTTTGATTTAGATCTCGCCAAATCACAGGGCAATGAAAATCCTGTGTATTATGTACAATATGCTCATGCACGTATTTGTAGCGTGTTAGCACAATGGAATGGAGATCTTGCAATGCTCTCGGATACCGACACACACACATTATCCAGTCCGGCAGAGCTCAGCTTATTGCAAAAGCTCATTGATTTTCCAGGTACCATAGAGATTGCCGCTAAGGAGCTTTCTCCGCATTTGATCACTTTTTACCTGAGGGAATTAGCCAGTGAATTTCACGGTTACTATAATTCAACACGATTCTTGGTTGATGACAAGCCATTGATGTATGCTCGACTCGCACTCATTGCGTCTGTTCGGCAAGTATTACACAATGGACTCAAACTACTGGGAGTGAGTTCACCTGATAAAATGTAGCAGGATTGCATAGGATCTTTCATGAGTCGAGATTATAAATCACAGAAATCTTCACCTGAAAAAGGGGGGTCGGCTTTTTTTGGTGGTTTTGTTGGATATGCGCTCGGTATTATGAGTGCCATCGGTATATGGTTATATCTTAGCTATGCCCCTAGCCCTTATTTATCAGATGATAAGAATCCCACTGCTGCAGTGAGGAAAGACACACAGTCCGCCTCTGAAAAACCGATAGCATCGGAAAAAATAATGCCAGAAACACCGATCACCGTTGTCGAGGAAAAACCGCGCTTTGATTTTTATAAGATATTACCTGGCATTGATGAACCCGAATTTGATCCCCCTTCCACACAACGTGCGACACAATCGCCCTCACCAAATACTAAACCGCAGGAAAGTAATACCGCCAAATCTGCAGAGAAACCCGCATTGCATGCTATTGCCCCCCCCATCGTTCACTCTAAAGAATTGATGCAATCACCGCAAACCGTACCTTCCGCAATCAAAAATAATGCGACTGCAGCAACAAAAGAAAAATTTATCCTGCAAGCTGGATCATTCAGAACGATCAGTGATGCCGAGAACCTGAAAGCGAGGCTTGCACTTCTTGGCATACTTGCATCAATACAGCCGATTGATTTATCAGGAAAAGGAACATGGTATAGAGTACGGGTAGGTCCTTTCGCCAAAAAAGAAGACGCCGATCAAACGAATGCTTCGTTAAGGGAAAATGGCATTACAACGCAATTTATCAAGACACAATAGTAACTTGTGATATGGTGCCAAATTAACAACTTGTTGACAGTTCATTTTGAATGAAAACACATCATTCGTTACTTGCGAGTGGGCTAAACATTTTTTTAAGGAGTTAGAATGAATCATCGCATTTTTTTTATGCCTCTTTTTTTCTTATTCTGTTTTAGTTTGGTAAGTTTTACCAATGCATACGCTGAATTAGTGGAAGGCAAAAATTACACTATCTTAAAGAACTCGCAACCCACACGGGACGATAGTAAGATCGAAGTATTAGAATTTTTCTGGTATGGCTGTCCGCACTGTGACAGCTTGCACCCCCACGTCAAAACTTGGGCGCAAAACGTTCCTTCAGATGTCGATTTTCGTTATGTTCCAGCGATTTTTAGGCCCAATTGGGCAACGGGTGCCAAAGTATTTTATACGATAGAAGCAATGGGATTGCTTGATCCATTACACGATAAAATCTACCATGCGATTCATCGCGGAAAAATTGACCTCAGTGATGAAGCTGTCGTATTTAGCTGGATTGAAAAGGAAGGTATTGATCGGAAAAAATTTGAAGATACCTATCGTTCCTTTACCGTACAAAATCAAGTTGCCAAATCGACACAAATGTCACGCCAGTATCAACTGACCGGAGTACCCGCTATAGTCGTCAATGGCAAATATCTGACCAGTGGCGGCATGAGCCCCACTCCTGAAGACACGATCAAAACATTAAATGCTTTGATTGACAAAGCACGCAAAGAGAAATAGCTGACACTCCATTATCGTTATAAAGAACTCGGTCGCTTACGGCCGAGTTTTAAAGAATGATAATTCCCAAACATTCCTTTTCCTCCATCACTTTGAGTTGATTTTGTGCTTACAACGCACCTCTCAAAATAATAAGCGCTGAAAGCTTTTCTGCCCCCTGAATCAGGCACAACACATTTAAATTCATGTGACAAATGCCACAGATAGTTCATCTGAACTATTGCGACAATGTTTGTGCAAATATAAGAAATAGCTTTATCAAAAAATTACAATTCATTTTCGCGTAGTTTTTCTGCTATTTGCTTTGATGCGATACCTATCGATTCATACCTAACCAATAGACAGGAGAACATCCAATGACCTTTCCAACTCCCAATCATGACGAATCACTCATTACTTCTGAAATTCCATTCATTGGCAACTTTCATAAAACTCTGCCACATAATGAATATGGAGAAGTCGATGCTTCTGCTTACCGAGAATTTAAGAATACTTGTTTACAAATAGAAGCTGGTGTACCCAAAAATTTTGAAGGTGTTCCCAAAGGTCCTTTGTCACCAATTTTTCATTCCAAAAGTGACCCAGATGCCATTTTAGCGGGTGCAAAATTTACAAGTCCGTTGTCTGGCGCAGCAACTGAAACGCATGGCCCAGATCCTAAGGACCTGGAAATGTTACCTGCACCGGGTATCCTATCCGGCAGCACCGCTGCCGAAATGACTGAATTATATTGGATGGCATTACTTCGTGATCTGCCGCTGGCTTCTTTGGCAACGGATCCAACTGCCCAGATTGCTGTAACAGAGATAGAAGACGCATTTAATAAGGCTTTAACCAAGGATGAGACACACGGTCGATTGCGGCTAGGCTTGGATTTACCACAAGATAATGGCGCACTTAATCTTACATCGCAAACCGTGTTCCGCTGCGGATTACATGACGAGGAACACGGTCCACTGGTTAGCCAGTTTTTTTTGCGCAATATTCCCTACGGCGTACAAACTATCGATCCTAGACAAGTTCCCTATATTCGAGAAAAAGATTTTCTAACGAGCCATGATGACTGGTTACGAGCGCAAAATACCGGTAAAGATAAATTTGGACGAGATTACAGCAAGTGCAATTATTACGGGGATCAATTAGCGGGCCGCGAAACTTATTACCCTAAGGTCACTCGTTATATTTCAACCATGCGCGATCTTGCTCGCTTTGTTAACCGCGATGCATTACACCAAGCTTACTTTAATGCAGCCTTGTTTCTGGACTCCATTAATGCACCTGTGAATAATGGCAATCCCTATAAAGGTAATTTGTATTCACGCGAAGGTGGCTTCGCAACGCTCAGTGGTCCCGATCTACTGACTCTGGTTTCAGAAGTCGCAAGCCGTGCATTAAAAGTCGTTTGGCGTCAGAAATGGCTTGTTCATCGCCGCGCTCGACCAGAGGTCTACGGCGGACTCTTGCAAATGCAATTCAATGGGTTCAACTGCCATCAACGTAACTATGGCTTACCTGCTTGGGTCACCGAAACCGAAGCGGCAGCTAGAATCAAGACACATAATAGTGCGCAAAATGATGGTGGTGACGAAACTCTATTTCTACCAATTGCATTCTCCGCTGGTTCGCCTAGCCATCCTGCTTATGGTGCAGGCCATGCTACTGTCGCGGGGGCATGTGTTACCGTACTCAAAGCTTGGTTCGACGAAGATAAAAAATTAAGCGAGCTACTTAGTACCGCACAAGAAGACAAAAAGCGTAAAGATCCGTTGGAACTACAACATTTATTGCAACCTGGAACACATATGAATGGAGAAATCTTCAAAGAGCCTGAACCCTATACGGGCCCGGATGCAGGCGAGATGACTGTGGGCGGCGAGCTAAACAAAATTGCGAGTAATGTTGCTATGGGTCGTAGTATGGGAGGAGTACACTGGCGCAGCGACAATACCAGAAGCATGCGACTTGGGGAACAAATCGCAATTGAAATCCTACGTAAGCGTACACTTGAGTATGCTGAGAAACCAGCCGCTTTCACCTTCAGATCTTTTGACTGTCAAATGATCCATATTACGCAAGGACAAGTGATGAAGTTAAGCTAAACATCCGAAACAAACCCTTCCCTTTATACTTTACATATTGAATAACGCATTACCCAATATAAACAGACAACTCTGTTTATATTGGATGGTTACAAAGTACCCAGCTTTAATCAATCATTACATTGGCTGACTATTCATCGTCAAAAAAACGACCACGGTTTTGACGATCTTGTGAAATTGCATGCACATATTCTTGATGGCATTCAAATTTTATCGCGCTGAAAACACTACAAAGCTCTTGCTATCAACGCAATCTGTATTATCATTCAATCAAATACTCTTACTTATGCCAACAACAAGGCTTCTTTATAACGGTCTTCGCAAAGGGTAAAAATCTGACTACCTCACATCCAGACAAAGTGGACACTAGACATTCTTTAAAAGAACAGCTTCTAAAAACCATTGATGATGATTTAGATCTTCCATCTCTAGGCGGGGCAATCACCCAGATTGTGCAATTATCTACGTCCGAAGATGAGTCGATACGGCAATTGTCACATTTTATTTTATCTGATGTATCGCTAACACAAAAGATTCTCCGTTTATCCAATTCCATTGCTTTTCGTTCGAGTTCTAACCAAGTTGTCACGAGTATTACCAAAGCAATTTTTTTGCTCGGATTCGAAACCGTCAAGACCTGTGCATTGGCGATTCTCCTGGTTGACAAAGTATTGGTCGGGAAACATGCCGAATTTGTTCGTGCCGAATTGATCGAAGCCCTCACAGCAAGCATGCTATGTCAAGAACTTGCCAAGCATAGTCAATTTGATCATGTTGAGGAAGTTGCCATCGCAGCCTTATTTAAAAACATGGGGCGTTTATTATTGGCAGCTTATGAGCCAGAAAAATACCAAGAAGCTATGGCGTTAGCTAAGGAGGAAAATTGTACCCTCGAGCTAGCTACAAGAAAATTGTATTCTTGTAGTTTAAGTGATTTTACAGAAACTATCCTCGAAAAATGGAGTATACCTGCCAGCATCATCCAGGCCACTAAAAACAGGCCTTCGGGCACGCTCAGTCCGGCTAAGAATAAACAAGAATGGATTCAGCAAGCGGCAGAATTTGGGGAGGCTACCGCACAATTTGCAATCGATACCACCAATCCAAGAGATCATTTATCCTGTAAAAACAATATCCTGTCGAGATTTGGTAAGGCATTCAATCTTGATATGCCAAAGCTTGATCTTCTGATACAGCAAGCAACAACCGAAACGACCGCATTCAAGGCAAATATTAATTTATTTCCTGATCCTGTTGAAGACAAGGAATCTAGCTACAAGCAACTGGTTGAGTCTGAGCAAAAAGCAAAAGATAATATTCTTGCAGAATTTGCACTTACCGATGCGCATATCGATGAAATACAAATTACCCAACGCCATGCCAGTGGCAAGCCCTATAATTCAGCAGCATTATTACTAGCTGCCATTCAAGACGTAACTGAAATCATTACCACCGGCAACTATAAGCTCAGTGATTTGATGTTATTGATTCTAGAATACTATTATAATAGCCTCGGATTTCGGTTTATTACATTGTGCCTGAGAGATACGAAAAAAAATCAGTATCGTGCGCGCACTTCTTTTGGTAAAAACAGCACTGAACTTCAAAAAGCTTTTCATTTTCCTATTACACCGTCAGTTGATTTATTTTATCTTGCAATGGAAAAAGATTCTGACTTGCTGATCTCCAATGCGAAGGCACCCAAAGTATTTGAAATGTTGCCTCAATGGCATCATGCTCTATTACCGGATGCACGTAGTTTTATTGTCCTTCCACTGGTGCTGAATAAAAAGCCGATTGGTTTTATTTATGGCGATCGCGAATTTGATGCTTCCGAAGAAACAACACATGAAGAAATCCGTTTAATTAAGATTTTAAAAAGCCAAGTTTTAGCGATACTGAACACCAAATAAAGTTAACGATTAATCTCAGATCAGAAAACCATGGATACTTCAGGAGATTTGTTTATTATCAGTGCGCCTTCCGGCGCCGGGAAAACAAGCTTGGTCAAGTCATTGCTTCAATCGGATCTTGGTTTAAATTTGTCCATTTCTCATACAACCCGGTCACCTCGTTCATCCGAGATTGATGGCGAAGATTATCATTTCGTCAACCAGGAAACTTTCCAGCGCATGCTTAACAATGGAGAATTTTTAGAGAGCGCGGAGGTTTATGGTAATTTTTATGGCACCTCAGAAAAATGGATTCGCGAAAAAATTTCAACTGGACAAGACATTGTTCTAGAAATTGATTGTCAAGGTGCAAAGCAAGTGCAGCGGATCTTTACGCGATCGATTGGTATTTTTATTCTTCCTCCTTCCCTCGAAGCCCTAGCAATACGCTTGAATTCAAGGGGTCAAGATGATCCAGAGGTTATTCAAAAAAGATTGGCTGCCGCTCGAGAGGAAGTCAGCCATATTCACGACTTTGATTATATTGTCATCAATAATCAGTTAGAATACGCACTCCATGAATTAATCTGCATTATTAAAGCGGAACGTTTAAGAAAACACCGACAGTTAATCAAATATCACACCTTAATTAGTCAGTTATCTTAATTTAATTATTTTGAACGAAACTTTTTTCATTTATTTTTCTGGATATTATGGCAAGAATTACTGTTGATGATTGTTTAAAAAGAATCCCTAACCGATTCGATATGACTCTAGTTGCAACCACGCGCGCTAGGCAATTAGCCATAGGCTCAGCACCGATGGTGGAACCTTTGCGTGACAAGCCGACGGTTATTGCTTTACGTGAATTGGCCCAAGGCAAAATAGATATAGATATTCTTAATCCCAAAAACCTGTAAATTTTGGAATTGCGCAATAAATTAGTTTAGATAAAAAACCGTTAGCGCCTGAAGTCTTTATAAAACCACTGTACTTTATCGTTTTGATTGCGATCCTAAGAATCTTTCTAAATTGCATAAGATTAACTTTGAACAATGCGGTAAAATTGAATAAGCCGGAACGGCGTATTCTCGAATGCGCACTCAAAATTATATAGTACACATCATTTAAAATAGCATCAAAGCTGTTCTCGCACTAAAACTATCTCTATCTACAAAAGGAATTCTGTTTATTAGTAATCCATAAACAGATGCCATTTCCCTGTTTTTTTAAAGCAAGCTTGTTTCTCAAAGATTGTTAAAGTAGTCACTTATTGATTCTCAATCGTTGATCCAACTTAATTTATCTCTTCGCCTTGATTAATCAGTCATGACATTTAAAACACGCTTACTTGACTCGTTGCGTAAAATTTCTGCTTCAGACTCTGATCTTGCCGAACAGGAAGCTGCTGACATACAGAATGATCATGCGCAGCCCGATGAAGATTCTCAAGATACGCTCACTTACGATCAACACATACACTTTACCAAAGATATTCAACGTGAATTCGAAGATACACGGCATGAAAGATTAAATCTGGAAGATCAAACCATTAAAGAAGCTCGCCAACGTATCGAAGCAGAAAATAAAGCCCGTGTCGCAGCAGAAGCTCGCGCTCGTGTCGAAGCTATCGCTCGAGCTACGGCAGAAAATCGCATACAAGCTGAAGCTGAAGCCACTGAGCAAGCACGAATGAGAGCAAAAGCTGAAGCGCTGGCAGAAAAAGAAGCGAATATTCGCTACGAGCTTGAAAGTAAAGCCAAGCATTTAGCCGAAGAAAAACTTAAAGCTGATAAAGCGTTAAATGCCATATTGGAATCAAAAATCAAGTTGGAAGCTGTAAATATCGAGAAAATGCAACAACGTGTCGCAGCAGAAGCCATTGCCCTTGACCAAGCTCACGCAACCGCTGCGAAAGAAAAAGAAGCCACCGAAGCCGCTATGCGGAAAACCCGATTTACTGAAGAAGCACAACAAATTGCGCTAGAAATTATTGAGGCTGAAACGCATGCTGCGCAGCTTATCCAGGCAAAAATACAAGAAGATCAAAAAATACTCGCGTTAGCAAAAGCACGGGAAGTAGCCGAAAATCAAACTTTGGCAGAAAAACAAATCACTGCGAGCTTAGAAGCGCAAATGCTTGAGCAGACCCAACAACGACTCGATGCCGAGAAAACAAACCAAAACCAAAAACAATATCGCCTTCGCGCTGAAATAGCGGCCACCCATGCAGCCCTACACAAAGCGGAGGCTGAAGCAATGGCTACAGAGAAAGCCAACGAAAGAACAGCCGCTGATCAATACGCAACCATCGCCGCATACAATCGTGCAGAAGCAGAATCTGTTGGCAAGGAAATAGCCGAATCCATTCTTACACAAGAAAATACTGCGGCTGATTTAATCAAATCCCGTCTGATCACGGAATCTGAAATACTCAAGCAAGCTATCCAGCGCGCACAAGTTGAAGCTGCCGCATTAGCCGCTGCTGAAGCTACTTTACAAGCTGAAAAACAGGCAATAGCGATGGCCCAAGCAAAAAAAGAAGCCGAAAAAGAAGCTGAAAAAGAATATCAGAAACGTGTAAAAGCAGATGAAAAAGCGATTAAAGAAGCAGAAGCACGCGCACAAACTGAACAAATTGCACGTAACGCCGCGAAAAAAAGAGTCGAAGCAGAAACCAGATTAAGAACCACCGCCGAAGCAAAAGCGCAACTAGACAAGCTGATTGCGCAAGATACCCAAGCAAAAGTGGAGCTCGATCAGCGGTTACTGGCAGATTCAGAAATCCGAGCCAAAGCAATCAATGACGCGAAACAAGCTGTTCTTGAACGGTTAGAAGCCGAGCAAAGAATTACCGGTCTCGCAATAACCAGAGCACAAGCTAAAATTATCGCTAGTAACAAAGCCAAAGCTAAATTGGAAGCTGAAAAAATTGCCACCAAAATTACGTTAGAAAAAGCCAGAGCCGAATCAGCAACGCTTATCGCAATTCAAGAACGCATTACGCTGGAATCGCAAGCTTTAGAGATCGCAACCGAACGGGAAACAGTCGAAATTATGGCAAAAGAGGCATTATTCGCTCGTTCTCAAGCCGATAAGGAGGCAACTGCGGCCGCATCCGCTAGAATACGCGCCGAAATTGCCGCTGCTACCAAGCATGTTCGTAGCAAAAATGCATAAGTAGGGAGTGTAAATAGCGGCTCCAGAAATATATGTAACTGTTTGATGGTATCAAATGATGTTTAACCTATATAATAATTTTAATCGGATACTTTCTCAGCAGTGGCTGAATAACACCCTACTCTTAAGCGTACTTGTGGCTTTTTCTAAGAATCAATATATGTAATATTCATCATTTCAAATAAATAGCGAACTACACTAAATCTGGATTGGTGATTAGAGAAATTGTAATTGGAAAAACTAAATCAGCCACACAAAACACCGTAGTGAATTCACATACCCAATCTAATATTTAATAAATAAGCTATCATTTATGCTGTGTTCTTATCTTAAAAAATTAGCCCCGTCATTTATATTGGTACTCTAAGCCAAAGCACCAAATAAAAAATCTATGTCCTTATACAAGCCAACTATCATAATAAAAATATGCTAACGAAAATTAATACTCAATTCAAGTGGACATTATTGGGACTTTGCATAGGTATTGTTTTTTTACTTCTTTCTCTAAGAAATATAGATGTTTATGCTGTTCTTGAAAATCTATATACCATCAAACCGTTTCCTGCTGTAATGGTTGTTGTAGCTGGGTTGTTATTTATGCTCATAAAATCATTGCGTTGGTCAGTAATTTTGAATCCTGTAACGCATGTCGATTTTTCGGCACTGCACTCTGCGGTCTACATTGGAACAGCTGCCAATCTTATCATCGTACATTCCGGTGAAGTTCTTAGATCGGCGTTAATAGGAAGAAACTCACGCATCGCTGCAAGTGCTGTTCTTGCATCTGTGGGGGTTGAGAGAATTTTCGATTTTATGGTGGTCATTGTTTTGTTTGGCGTTCTCTTAATTACCAACGAGAAATTGCCTGACTATGTTGCTGCTGCTGGTTTTGTTGCTATATTTATGGTTGTAGCTGGGCTCATAGCAATTGTTTCTTTATTGGTTCCATCTAAAACCAGAAGAAGTATTAGATTGATGGTTATTCGTTACTTTCCAGAAAAGCTATCTGTAATGATCAGAAGCCAACTCAAGCGCAGTTTAGTGGGTTTCTCTACATTAGGTAGTCCATCATTAGTTATTAAAGTATTTTTTCTATCTATTCTGCAATGGAGTTGTATAATTTTTGCCATTTGGTTATGCGCTTATTCTGTCGGATATACAGCGACAATCACTATGGCAATTGCAGTATGGATACTAATGGTTATTGGTCTTACTTTACCTTCCTCTCCTGCACAACTCGGAACAACTCAATTAGCATTTACGTTAGGTCTTTCAATCGCTATTAACGAAATGCAAATTCCTTTTGCAGCCTCAGTGGTATATACATGCTGTGTAAATATTCCATACATGATTATTGGTGCGTTTTATTGGTTAAGATTGAGTGAATTTCGTAGAGAAACTCAAAAAGTAGAAAATAATTAACCTAATCTATACAAGACAGGAGCTAGTAATGGTAGAAGCTAGAAACTCGGCATCGGCGCATGTAAATAAAAAAACAATACTTACATTATTTGGAACACGACCTGAGATCATTAAATTAGCCCCTGTCATTTGGGCATTAGAAAAACATAGTGACATTTGGCGCAGCGTTGTTGTTTCTTCTTCGCAGCATACGGATTTGCTGCGCCCTTTTATTCGTGATCTAAAAATTAATGTAGACCATGATCTTGCTGTGATGACCCCTGGCCAAACCCCTAATGCGGTTCTCTCTCGAGTTGTTGAAGCAATTGAGCCGATTTTCTTAAAAGAAAAGCCTGATTTGATTATTGTCCAGGGTGATACAACAACTGCTATTGCGGGTGCCTTGGCGGGTTTTTATGCACGCATACCTGTAGCGCATGTTGAAGCAGGATTGCGAACTGGTGATCGACATAGCCCATTCCCAGAAGAAATGAATCGCCGCTTGATTAGTCAGTTAGCAGATTTACACTTTGCAGCAACAGAAGAAAATATAAAAATATTACTTTCCGAAGGAATCAAAAAAGAACGCATCGTTCTGACGGGAAATCCTGTTGTTGATGCGCTTCATCATATTTTGAAAAATTCACAATGTTCTGAAGTGCTTGCCAAATTTCTTGAAAGTACTAAAGGTAAGCGATTGTTAGTATTAACTACACATCGCAGAGAAAATTTTGGGCAAGTAATGTCTTCACACCTAAAAGCATTAAGAAAATTTATAGAGCAACATCAAGATATTGAACTGGTTTTCCCAGTGCATCCTAATCCGTCTGTACGTGCGGTCGTAAATTCTGAATTTGCAAATATTGAAAGAATCCACTGCCTTGACCCTCTAGAGTATGCGGATTTTTTACACCTGCTCTCGAATGCTTGGTTAATCGCTTCTGATTCTGGCGGCGTACAAGAGGAAGCGCCATCATTAGGTAAACCCTTATTGGTATTACGTGATACTACTGAACGCCCAGAAGTATTGGCTTGCGGTGTCGGCAAACTTGTTGGTCATTCAGGTGAGCGTCTTGGGGAAATGCTTGAAGCAGCCATAAATGATCAATCATGGTTTGATACCGTAGTAAAAACACAGAATCCTTTTGGAAAAGGTGATGCTGGAGAGCAAATCTCATCCGCTATCAGCAATTATTTTGCAACTCATAAAAATAGTTAATTATGACTCAGACTTCATCCGTTCATAGTAATAAGCCTATTGCAAACCTGTCGCTTGATTTGGATAATGAATGGGCATATCTGAAAACACATGAAAATCCAGAGTGGGAAACTTATCCATCTTACTTGGATGTAGTGATTCCTAGAATACTGGATACTTTAGCGACGCGAAATTTGAGAATCACCTTTTTTGTCGTGGGTCAGGATGCCGCGCTTGAGTACAATCGCCATGCGCTTTCACAATTAGCAAACGCTGGACATGAAATAGGCAATCATTCGCTCAAACATGAGCCTTGGCTACATTTATTTTCCGAGGCAGAACTAGAGCATGAATTGGCCGAAGCTGAGCATTACATCCAAGCAGCAACTGGACATAAACCAACAGGATTTCGTGGCCCTGGTTATAGTCAATCTTTTACACTACTGCGTGTATTGCATCGTCGTGGTTATGTTTACGATGCTAGCTCACTACCCAGCTTTATAGGCCCACTTGCACGGGCCTATTATTTCGCTACGGGACAATTCGGCGCAGAACAACGTGAAAGACTGAATCGCTTATTCGGTAGCTGGAAAGATGGGCTTAGACCACTAAAACCCTATCGTTGGTCTTTTGACCAGACGACTCTACTTGAAATGCCAGTTACCACTTTCCCTATATTTCGGGTACCCATTCATTTAAGCTATGTCATGTTTCTTGCTGGATTTTCTCCAGCATTAGCAAAAGCCTATTTTTACACGGCCCTGTGGAGTTGTCGAATACTTGGCGTAGAACCTTCGATTTTACTCCACCCGTTGGATTTTCTTGGTGGCGAGGATGTGCCTCGATTAAAGTTTTTTCCTTCCATGAAAATGTCAAGTGAAGAAAAAATCAATATTGTCGAGTATTGCTTAGATAATTTGACCAATCTTTTTGATGTAAAAACAGTTGGTGAACATGCAGCAATAGTTAACAATCGACAAAACTTAATCCAAGTAACTCCAAGTAATCCCTCATGAGATATCGCTTACCTAAAACTAGGAGAAGAAATGCTAGATAAAAAAATTACTGTAATGATGCCCGCATATAATGAAGAAAAGGATCTTCCAGGATTACTTGATCGAATTCAAAATGCAATGAATGAATGGGCAAACTATCAGATTCTTGTCGTAGACGATGGATCGCATGATCGTACTGCACAAATCGTCAATGAAGCGGCTACTCGAATGCCTGCAAAGTTAATACAACACCCACAAAATATGGGATTGGGGGCAGCCATGAGAACTGGGCTTAAAGCTGCTGCACAAGATAGTGATGTAGTTGTAACATTGGACGCTGACAACTCTCAAGACCCGATGTTAATTAAGAGTATGGTTGAGCGACTTGGAGAGGGCTTTGATGTGGTGATTGCATCCAGATTCCAACCTGGCGCTCAAGAAATAGGAGTGCCTCCGTTTCGTATTTTTCTCAGCCATGTTGCTAGCGCTGGT
>WBZQ01001404.1_pt1 | contig 16757 bp, 17 predicted proteins | sample 5204251 | NCBI WGS metagenome assembly WBZQ01 (sample SAMN12412402, study PRJNA552823) | activated sludge metagenome | isolation source: activated sludge from nitrification reactor of wastewater treatment plant... | place: USA: Virginia | collected 2017-09 | reverse complement strand
CTTGATGCTCATCAGAAAATGCGCGTGACATCAACTCCTTCAGTTGAAGATAATCAAAATCATCAATATGCTTATCACTGAGTCCAATTTTGTCGAGATAGCGATCATGCCATAGCACCGCAATTTCATCTCGGGTTAACTGAACATCCGTTTCAATCCCATCGATTGGATAATTCAATGCTTTATCAAAAGCACCGCGTGTGTTTTCCAATGCCTCGGAATTTGCACCACGGTGTGCATAGACCAAAACCTTACTCATTGTAATCTTCCATAGCTGTCAAATCTTTCGATGCTACTGCAATCACATGACTGATTCGAATCAAGTTATTACTTGGCTCCTGACTTCAACAATTCAACGATGGCGGGATCTTTGGCAATTTCAGCAGCAGTTTTACCTTTTTTACTTTTGAGACTAGTATTGGCTCCTTTCTGCAGCAAAGTTTTTACAGTATCCGCATGATCGTGCAATCCCGCCCACATTAAAGCCGTTACACCATCATCATTTTGCAAATCAATTTTTGCGCCACTTTCAAGTAAAACTTCAATTACATTAGTATGTCCATTCTGTGCAGCCAGTATCAGTGGTGTAAATCCATTGGATGCCTTATGATCGACTTTTGCACCATGTTTAATGAGCACTTTAACCATTTCGGCATTACCGATCAATGCCGAAATCGTCAACGCGGTTGCATTATTTTTATCTTGCTGGTCAACCTTCGCACCTTTTTTCAATAAAGTGTGGACAATATCAACATGATTATTTTGTGCAGCAATGTACAGAGGTGTAGTGCCATTAACAGCGAGCAAATCAAATGCCGCATTTTTAGCCAATAAAATATCGACAATATCCTTGTGCCCATTTCTCGCCGCCATATACAACGCAGTAGTATTGTCCACTGCGCGGTGATCGATTTGGGCACCTTTCGCTAAAAGTTTATCAACAATAGCGCTTCGCCCTTCCAGTGCAGCAATGATGAGTGCCGTAACTTTATCTTTGGTTTGCAAGTGAATATCGGCCCCTTTAGCGATTAAAACATCCGCTATGCTTTCGTGATTTTTCTGAATGGCCAACATCAATGCAGTGATGCCTTCCGTAGTTTGTGCGTTGATTTGCGCACCTTTGGCTAATAAGGCTTTAACAATCTCCACATGCCCGTTCTTGGTTGCGAGCATTAACGCTGTAGTATCTCCAGCATTCTTCAAATTCACATCAGCATTCTTTTCCAGCAGCATCGTCACAATATCACTATGGCCGTACTGAGCAGCAACCATCAATGCGCTAAATTTTTTCTCATTTTGGAAATTGATGTCGGCGCCTTTATCTATCAATTCCTTGACGATTTTTGCATCACCCGAAAAGGCTGCTTTGAGTAACTCCTCTTCATTACTTTCTGCCGAAACATTGGCGGCAAACAAAAACAGAAAAGCAAGCACAACAATGGCAAGAGCAGGCATGAAATGAGTCAGTTTCTTTGTAAAATTCATTGATTACACCTATGAGAAATATTTTTATTATGGAAATCGAATTTGTTCGTGTTACATTGTTTAAAGGGTCATTTTACCTGAGAACAATGTACATCACCCAGTTGAGATTGCTGATTTTTACTATGAATTTTCTCCGCATCTTATTAACGTAATTGAGCTTCCATAGTATGACAAACGATTGGATTGTTCCCCATTGGCCAGCGCCAAATCACGTCAAAGCTTTATTCACCACACGCCAAGGCGGTTTTAGCAGCGGCAGTAATCAGCAATATGCATCACTCAATTTAGGAACGCACGTAAACGACGATTTACTGCATGTGGAACAAAATCGCACTCAGTTACGCCATTTTTTGCCGAGTGAACCAAAATGGTTAGAGCAAGTGCATGGCATATCTTCGATTTGGGTCGATGAGAAAACTACGTCAATAATACCAGCGGATGCTGCGATGACAAAACAACGCGGTATTGTCTGCGCAGTCATGGTGGCAGACTGCCTGCCAATTCTGTTGTGTGATCGAATTGGCACCGTAGTAGCAGTGATTCATGCTGGCTGGCGAGGGCTCGCTGGAGGAATTATTGAAAAAACGGTAACCGCAATGCCAGTGAACCATAAAGATTTAATAGCATGGCTTGGCCCTGCGATTGGACCGGATCACTTTGAAGTGGGTATTGAGGTTTATGACGCATTTGTTCAGCAGGATAAACAAGCCGAACAAGCTTTTGTACCAACCGATGGTGTTAAAAAGAAATGGCTGGCTGATATTTTTTTGCTAGCGCGACAACGCTTATTGCGTGCTGGCATCACGCAGATTGATGGCGGAGGGATTTGCACATATTGTGATTCTGGGCGATTTTTTTCTTATCGCCGTGACGGTGAAACAGGACGCATGGCAGCGTTGATTTGGTTGGTGTAGTCCGATTTCGAGGTATTTTCTTCTTTGATCTTCAACATATGCACCGGTAGCAGGTATAATCGTGCATTTATTTAAAATTCATTGATGTCAACACTCGCCTGGATTATTACTGTTAGTTTATTGGGTGGCGTGTTGAGTTTGTTGTTTGCTGCCATACTAGCGTTTAACGCGCGAATATCCTGGCTATCTGTTTTAGTATCCTATGCTATTGGCGCTTTATTAGGCGCCGCGTTCCTCAATACATTGCCCGAAGCATTTGAGCATGCGGAAAACCCGATGCAGGTAACAATGACCGTATTGATTGGTATTCTAGTCTTTTTCATCCTGGAAAAATTAGTATTATGGCGTCATTGCCATCTCGAAGATTGTGAGGTGCACGATTTACCACGTGAGCATTCACCCATACATCATACGGATCACGATCACGGACGCAGCGGAATGATGGTGATTGTTGGAGATGCATTTCATAATTTTGTCGATGGCATTCTGATTGCGGCGGCTTTTATGGTCGATGTACAATTAGGAATCGTGACTTCAATCGCCATCATCGCGCACGAAATTCCGCAAGAAGCCGGAGATTTCATCATTTTGCTGAATTCAGGCTATACCCGTCGTCAGGCTTTTCTATTAAATTTGTTTTCAACATTCGCCACGGTAGTGGGAGGAGTGCTCGCCTATTTTATGTTGCATAATATGAATCACCTAGTGCAACCGCTACTGGCCTTTGCTTCCGCCAGCATGATTTATGTTGCGATGTCCGATTTGATTCCGGGTTTGCATCGAAGGCCAGAAATTCGTGCGACCATACAGCAAGTCAGCTTGATTTTGTTAGGAATTGCCTCGATTTGGTTGATGGGAAATTTTTTCCCTCACGATTGAGGGTATAAGGTTCTATTTTTGATAGGTATTTACAAATATGAAAACTGTGTTATTACGAAAATTGATGGTATTTTGGATGTTAGTTGTCTGCATGTTGTCGCATGCCTATGCAACAGAAACCAATAATATACTGGAACAAGTTGAAGGAAGCGCGCGTGCCTGGTTAGTGTTGATCGATAATGGAAAATACGCAGATGGTTGGCAACAGGCATCTCCTTTATTACAGAAAAAAACTTCGCAGCAAGAGTGGATTAAAATGATAACTGAGCTACGCAAGTCACGCGGAACCGCAAATGCGCGCTATATTGCCACGGCAAATTCTGCGAAATCACTTTCCGGATTTCCGGATGGAGACTATGTCATATTGCAGTTCTATACCACTTTTTCAGAGAAAGGACTTGCTCTTGAAGCAATCACATTGGTCAAGTCAAATGACAAAAACGATAGTGAAGGTTGGAAAATCGCAGAATATTCGATGCGTTAAACAAACCCGGAGCGAAAATTAATGCCTCCGGTACTTGATGCACGCGTTGCTATCCGAAGCCAAGAGTATCCCACGTTGCCTTTCATCATTGCATAGATAGTCGACCCCTCCCTTAAATCCTTCTGAAATACGGTAATATAATTTCCGTACTGGCACACCATCACGCTCAATAACTTTGTATTCAATGCTACCCGGTTGCTCCAATAGTTTTTCAACGTCAATTCCTTCGACACCTTTCCGGGTTCTTTCCAGATGATGGCGTTTCATTCCAACCTGTATGATCGGTCGATCCGAAGGATGCTGAGAAGGAAGCCAAAAATCATACATAGCCGCACTGTCGCCAAAAATATTACGTGATCGAATATCCAAAGGTTTATCTTGCCCGTGAGTATAAAAATATAATGCACTTGCTACAGACCACTTACTCATGCCAATGATGATTGGTTCTTGACCGCTTTCATTTCTAACCTGCTCAACAATTTGGCTGACTTCTTTAGCACTCTCTCTCCAGAAATAATGTTCAGTGAAAAACTGATAGGGAACGCCCGGAATACCCAGCACAATATAATGCAACAGTAGTGCATACGAAAACACGCAAATCACAATGGTAATTTGCCATGCAGATCGCATACGCTGAAAAAAGGTATTGTGATGATCTATTTGAATAATCATCCACGCGATACTCGGCAATAATGCCAACCAGATAGGGCCTGTCCAATGAAAACGCGGGGTATCGAACGTGCTCAATGCTAAGCAAATTAGCAAAGGTATACCCGCAAAAATCTGCACAAACAAACGTTGCCGCGCTTCATACTGCACGTCTTGTAGCTTGATTTTTGCAAAAAATGCCCATGCTGCAGCAATAAAACCTACTGGCGTCAATAAAATTAAAGCATGAAGAATAAAGTGGTGTACAGAAAAGGCATAACCATCAGTTAGAACCCGATGCGACTGAAATGCAAAGGATGCCCAAGCGTTGGTATAGTTCCAGTAAATAACAGGAGAAAATAATAACAATGCTAACAAGGCGGAAAGATAAGGGTACGGGCGCATCATCCAACGCCGCGCAGTAGGATCGACAATCACAAACACCAATGCGGCTATTCCTAATAGCCCCAGAGTATATTTGGATAATAGACCAATACCAAAAGCGATTCCCATACCCAGCCAGGCGCTGCGTTGACCTGATAGCAATGCGCGTTCCATATAATAGAGCGTAGCCATCCATGCGGCTACAAGCGATGCATCCGGCATCATCAATAAACCCGAAACAAATCCAACTGGCAAAACCACCATCAGCAACACACTTAACATGGCCGTTGATTTGTTATAGAGGTTGGACGCAAATGCGTACAAATAACCAATCGCAATAAAGCCACATAATAGTGAACCGATCCGCACGCCGAATTCATTATGGCCAAACACGGTCGTTCCAAGCCAAATCAACCACGAAACCATTGGCGGATGATCGTAGTAGCCTAAATCCATATGTTGCGAATATTGCCAATAATAGGCTTCATCAGGTATCAATTCTGCCAAGCCAGCATAGACTAGACGTAACAAGATTGCGAATATAAAAATCCCGATTGCTGCGGTTCGCCAGCGAATTTCTAATGGCGTAACTTTGCTGTTATTTGGAAAAACATAAAACGCGGATCCAAGGTAATTAACTATTGCCGTCGTCACAATGGCTGGAAAAATAGCCAATAGGGGCGGCAGTTCCCAAACATACACCAACAATGCCAATACGCCACCGCGTAATAGCAATGCCAGCGCGGCAACCATTAAAAAACGGCCAAAATGATTCCAACGCAAATAACCTGCGTGATGCTCCCGGAATGACCATTTTGAATTAAAGATATAGTTACTGGTGGCAGCTACGAAAAAACTGACAAAATGGGACAAAGCAAGTCCTGCACTCTGCGTCATCATCCACTGAAAAACCAACGCATCAATAACGACACCGATCAGCCCCACAATCGCAAAACGACCTGCTGTATTTAATGTGGCCGTGCCGCCTGCTAGCGTAATCAAGCGTTGTAAATAAGCCTGCTGATGAAACAAAGATAATTTGGAGGTACCATGGGTACGATCCCGGAAACAAATCGGAATCTCTGTAATACGTACTTTTCCATGATTAGCCATGAGCAATTCAAGCAGAATTTTATAGCCTTGTGCTTCATTCGAAATGCTGTCAGCAAGCTTCCTGCGAAACGCAAAAAAACCCGAGGTAGCATCATTTACATCGCAAATCGGACGCGCTATCCATCCCCCAATCCGTGACAACAACTTTCGGTGTAAAGGCCAGTTTTCTATACTACCACCTGGGATATAGCGACTACCCACAGCAATATCATATTGACCTTCAAGTATGGGTGAAACAACTGCTGGAACACTTTCCGGTGGATGGCTCAAGTCAGCATCCATAACAACAATCACTTCACTTTGAGCAACTGCGACACCTGCGAGTATAGAAGCAGTCAAATCAGGCTTGGCTTTTCTCTCTATTAAGCGAACATTTGAATTGACGCCCCAGGCGTTAACCTTATCTTGCGTACCATCAGCAGAGCCATCATCAACAACAATAACTTCAAAATGATCCGCAGGAAAATTAAGCGCAAATAGACGTCCTAACAGTGAATCGATGTTCTCAGATTCATTGAGTGTGGGTATTACAATCGAGAATTGCGTCATTTGACCTCATCGAGGTAAAACTCTGACTCAAAATAGTCTGCGGTAAGATTATCTTTGTCTTTTTTGGTACTCATTGACCGCTTTGTTATGATCGATTAGATTAGTAGAAAAATGCGACTCACCATTACCTTTTGCAACAAAATACAACGCTTCGGTTTGAGCTGGATTTAGTGCAGCACGGATAGAAGCAAGGCCAGGTAATGCAATTGGGGTGGGAGGCAAACCCGCACGAGTATAGGTGTTGTATACCTGATCTGCAAGCAAATCTTTTTTACGCAAATTACCGTCAAATTCTTTACCTAAGCCGTAAATGACGGTTGGATCCGTTTGCAAGCGCATCCCTTTTCGGAGTCGATTGATGAAAACCCCAGCGATTTCAGATCGATCGCTTTCTAGTCCCGTTTCTTTTTCAATGATTGAAGCAAGAATCAAAGCTTCATAGGGCGTGGTAAGCGGTAGTAATTCCGAGCGCGCCAACCAATGTGTTTGCAGGTGATTTTGCATCGCTTGATAAGCACGACGAAAAACATTAAGATCACTGTCACCACGAACAAAGAAATAAGTATCCGGAAAGAAAAGCCCTTCCGCTAATGTTTCAGTGGCGCCAATATGTTGTAAGATTTGCAACTCACTAAGCTCAATCGAGTCATGCTTGATATCAGGGTGATCGTTGAGTGTCTTACGCAATTGCGCAAATGTCCAGCCCTCGATAAACTTTATTTCTCTTTGTTTACTGTCACCTTTTGTCAGATAACGCAGCAATGCGACCTGTGTCAAGCTTTCTGAAATTTCATAGTCACCTGCTTTAATTGCAGATTCTTGATCCAGATAACGTGCAAGAAAAATGAAAGACCATTTGGTAGGAATTATACCTACTTCAGCCAATTGCTTAGCAACTTGATTGAGATTGCTACCCGATTGAATCGATAATTCAAAGGGTTTCGTTGGTAAGGTAATAGATGAATGAACGTGCAAATAAAGCCAACTTACCGCTAACATTACTATCAGCATAATAGCAAACAGAATGCCTGTTAGCGTACGAACCCACCCTGTCATGTGTTAAATTTTTCGAAACACAAGTGTCCCGTTTGTACCCCCAAATCCAAAGGAATTGGACAATGCAACTTTAATAGGCATTTCTCTCGCCACATTCGGAACATAATCCAAATCGCATTGTGGATCTTGATTAACGAGATTAATCGTAGGCGGAGCAATTTGGTGATGAATTGCAAGCACAGAAAATATGGCTTCTACTCCACCTGCCGCACCCAATAAGTGCCCTGTCATGGACTTTGTTGAACTAACCGCGAGTTTATTTGAATGATTGCCAAAACAACGTTTAACTGCAACCGTTTCAGCAAAATCCCCAAGTGGGGTAGAGGTGCCATGCGCATTGACATAATCCACTTCATCGACATTAATTGCTGCATTTTTCAATGCACCCGACATGCATCGAGCTGCACCTTCCCCATCATCACTTGGTGCAGTCATATGATATGCATCCGCACTCATGCCAAAACCTGCAAGTTCAGCGTAAATTTTTGCACCGCGTTTCTGAGCATGATGCATTTCTTCGATGACCAACACGCCTGCGCCTTCCCCAAGCACAAACCCATCGCGAGCAATATCCCAAGGGCGACTCGCAGATGCGGGATTCTCATTGCTTGTCGATAGCGCTTTAGCAGCCGAAAACCCACCAATCGCAAGCGGTGTCACACAGGATTCTGCGCCGCCGCATACCATGACATCTGCATCACCGTATTCAATCATTCGCGCAGAATGACCAATGCTGTGCGTAGCAGTGGTGCACGCTGTGACAATCGCTATATTAGGCCCTTTATATCCGTACATAATGGATAAATTACCGGCGATCATATTAATAATGGTGCTAGGAATAAAAAAAGGAGATATTTTGCGCGGCCCACCTGCATGATAAACAGCGTCAGTATTTTCTATCATCGGCAATCCACCAATACCCGATCCGATATTGACACCAATTCTTTCAGCATCAAGACGAGTCAAGTCTTCCAGATTTGCATCTCGAATAGCTTGAATCCCGGCCGCCATGCCAAAATGAATAAAAGTATCCATGCGCCTCGCTTCTTTAACCGACAGATAGGCTTGTATGTCGAAATCTTTCACCTCACCCGCAATTTGTGAAGCGAAATTAGAAGCATCAAACCGGCTAATCCTAGAAATTCCAGACTTACCCGAAATAATATTTTTCCAAGCATTTTCTACCGTATTTCCGACAGGCGAAACAATACCTAGCCCAGTAACTACTACCCTACGTTTGGACAAAATAACTCCATTCGTTGATGAAAACTAAAAGAACAGGACTTCTAATTGGTGTGAGCAGATACGTAATCGATCGCTTCTTGGACAGTATTGATTTTTTCTGCTTGTTCATCCGGAATTTCGCAGTCAAACTCTTCTTCTAGTGCCATGACCAATTCAACCGTATCCAGTGAATCAGCACCTAAATCGTTAACGAAAGACGATTCATTCTTAACTTCCGCTTCATTTACACCCAATTGTTCAGCAACAATCTTTTTAATACGCTGCTCAATATTTTCCATCTAAATACATTCCTTTTCAGGTAAGAAAAACTTTTTCATTTTAACAAATTTTTGAATCCAACAAAACTGCAACACCCTTTATTTTTTGTCTTCTGAATATCTCGCAGATAAGTCATTAATCCATATACATTCCACCATTCACGTGCAACGTAGTACCCGTAATATAGCTTGCTGCCGATGAGGCAAGAAAAGCAGTAGCTGCAGCGACTTCTTCGGGGCGACCTAGTCTACCAATGGGCACGTGTTGAATCAAACTTTGCTGATGCTCATTAGGTAATGATCGTGTCATGTCCGTATCGATAAAACCAGGTGACACGCAGTTCACAGTAATATTTCGACTGCCGACCTCGCGCGCTAATGATTTGGTAAATCCAATCATACCTGCTTTCGCAGCTGCATAATTAGCTTGCCCCATATTACCCATGGAACCGACCACAGAGGAAATATTAATAATTCGCCCATAGCGTGCTTTCATCATAGCACGCAGCACTCCGCGGCTTAAACGAAACACGGATTTAAGGTTAGTTTCAAGAATATCATCCCATTCTTCATCTTTCATGCGTACCAATAAATTATCACGGGTAATTCCAGCATTGTTAACCAGAATCTCGACTTCACCAAACTTCTCGCGAATTTTTTGAAATGCTTGATCAATTTGTTCTACGTTATTTACATTGAGAACAATACCGTTTCCTTTAATGCCCGATTTCTCAAGATACTGCGTAATTGTATTGGCACCATTTTCGGTTGTTGCAGCACCCACTACAATAGCCCCATTCTGCCCTAGCTTGAGTGCAATGGCCTGCCCTATTCCACGACTTGCGCCAGTAACAAGTGCTATTTTATTTTCCAAAACAACACCTCCATGCAAAGCATGTGCAATTCTTTATAAACACTTTTCATAATTTTTATTATTGTAAAAGATTAATAGCTTGCTCGATCAATTGTCGATCGGATAAAGATAAATGCTGTAATTTAGGTTCTATACGTTTGTTCAATCCCATTAAAACTTTTCCAGGACCACACTCAACAATATGCGTTACCCCTTGATTTGCAAAAGCCTGTATCGTATCTATCCATCGCACAGGTTTAACAAGCTGCCGAATAAGAATATCTTTAATTGACTCCGCATCAATGTGTGATGTTACATCTGCATTATGCAAGATCGGTAGCTTGGGTATATTTAAAGTTTTTTGCGCTAATTGCTGTTGCATATTATTAGCCGCTGGTTGCATCAATGAGCAGTGCGAAGGAATACTCACAGGCAGTATGATCGCGCGCTTTGCGCCATGAGACTGCACCATTGTAATTGCTTTCTGGACAGCATGCCGATGCCCAGCAATAACAATTTGTCCGATAGAATTGAGGTTAGCGACTTCCACTACTTCGTCTTTGGCTTGGCCGGTTATATCAACACATACTGCATGAATAATATTTTCTTCCAATCCTAAGATTGCCGCCATTGCTCCCACACCCTCGGGAACAGCTTGTTGCATTGATTGTGCACGGAAACGCACCAATTCAAGAGCATCTCTGAAACTCAGCACTTCTGATACAACTAACGCGGTATATTCACCCAAACTGTGGCCCGCAAGAATTGTGGGGGCACCGCCACCCAAACTTTGCCAGGCACGATACACTGCAACACCCGCTGTAAGCATCAAAGGTTGTGTATTCACTGTCTGATTGAGATCATCCGCCGAACCCGTACAAACCAGTGCCCACAAATCTTGATGGAGTACCTCAGATGCTTCTGCAAAAGTTTGTTGGATTTCTGGCAAATCAGAATAACCGTTCATCATGCCGACCGATTGAGAACCTTGACCAGGAAAAACGAATGCAACTTTCATAATTACCAGCGCAGTAAAACAGCGCCCCAGGTAAAGCCACCGCCAACACCTTCTAGCAGAACCAATTGATCTGGCTGAATACGACCATCGCGTACAGCGATATCGAGTGCGAGCGGAATCGATGCCGCCGAAGTATTGCCATGCTTATCTACCGCCACCACAACTTTATCCATCGGTATACCTAGTTTTTTTGCTGTCGATTGTATGATGCGAATATTGGCCTGATGCGGTATTAACCAATCAATATCCGTGGGTTGGAGGTTATTTTTTGCCATTGCTTCTTGAACGACTTCCTCAAGTACTTTGACAGCAAATTTAAAAACGACACTGCCTTCCATATTGATATAAGGATTACCTTGAACTTTTCCGCCACTAATACTGCCTGGAACCGATAACACATTGCAATAATCTCCGCTAGCATGCAAGTGTGTCGATAATATACCAGGACGATCGCTCTGCGAAAGCACCACCGCGCCAGCACCATCTCCAAACAAAACACAAGTACTGCGATCATTCCAATCAATCAACTTAGAATAGATTTCGGTACCTACTACGAGTGCGTTGCGACATTTACCGGAACTGACGAACATATCTGCTGTAGCCAAAGCATACACAAAACCACTACAAACCGCTTGCACGTCAAAAGCAGGGCAATTTTCTATGTTCAATTTATTTTGCAATATACACGCAGTACTCGGAAAAACCATATCCGGTGTTGTAGTAGCAACAATGATTAAGTCGATATCTTTGTTTGTTACCCCAGCGGCTTGCATAGCATTTTGACTGGCATATAATGCCAAATCACTCGCAACCTGATTTTCCCCCGCAATGTGGCGTTGTGTGATGCCAGTGCGGGAGCGTATCCATTCATCACTAGTATCAACCATACTTTCCAAGTCTTGATTAGTGAGAACTTTGTCGGGTAAATAGCTACCAGTGCCTGTGATTTTTGAATACATTAATGGATTTTTGGTAAAATTTTTGAGTGAATAGAAAGCTCTGCTACATGTTCGCTGATACGACGCAACATGCCACCCCGCACCTCTTCGACAGCTCGCTTAATCGCAAAGCCAAAAGCATACTCATCTGCAGATCCATGACTCTTGATCACAATACCACGTAATCCTAAAAAACTCGCACCGTTATAGTGGCGGTGATCGACGCGGCGTTTAAATGAATTAATAACAGGCAAAGCAATAACTCCAGCCAATTTTGTCAGCAAATTACGGCGAAATTCCTCGCGCAAATAAGTCGCTAACATTTGCGCCAATCCTTCTGAAGTTTTTAGCGTAACGTTTCCAACAAACCCGTCACATACCACAACATCAGTTGTTCCTTTGTAGATATCATCGCCTTCTACATTACCATAAAAATTTAAATCACTGTTTCTCAATAATTCTGCGGCTTGCTTGACGGTATCATTACCTTTGATGTCTTCTTCACCGATATTCAACAATCCAACACTGGGAGATGCTTTGTTTTCCAGAGAAGAAACCAAGGATGCGCCCATAATCCCAAATTGAAACAAATGCTCAGCAGTACAATCAATATTCGCTCCGAGATCGAGTACATAGGTATGCCCCGTAATCGTAGGCAATATGACTGCAAGTGCTGGGCGATCAATGCCCGGAATTGTTTTCAACACAAATCTTGATGTAGCAAGCAATGCACCGGTATTTCCTGCGCTGATACACGCTTGGGCTTCACCTGTTTTAACCAAATTAATGGCTACTCGCATCGAAGAGTCTTTTTTGCCTCGCAAAGCCAAGGCTGGCGCCTCGTCCATACTGACCACCTGACTTGCTGGATGCAAGCGAATGCGCGTATTTGGCACCATTTTCGCAGCACGTAATTCCGCTTCTATGGCATCGCTAATCCCGACTAACACGATATTGACTTCAGGATCTTGCTGAAGATATTTAAGAGCAGCAGGAACCGTTACATGGGGGCCATGATCCCCCCCCATACAATCGATTGCCACAGTAACATCCAATTTTGATTCTCGATTCTCTTATAACTGAAACATCAGCAGCATATCAACACAACAAATTATTTAATCGTTTTTAGTTTTGATGACTTTTTTGCCGCGATAATAGCCATTAGGGCTGATGTGATGACGTAGATGTACCTCTCCCGTATTGGGTTCGATCGCTAATGGAGGGTTCGTCAAAAAATCGTGGGAACGGTGCATTCCACGTTTTGAAGGTGATTTCTTATTTTGTTGAACTGCCATTAAAACAACTCCTTAATTTGTTTTTTTAAGTACTGCTAACGCCAAAAACGGATTAGTAGATTGTGATGCATTATCAGTAGAAAGCTTATTTAAATCAGCTTGATAAGAATCGCATTGATTATCCCCATGACTCGGAGAGATCGGCAAACTTAAAATAATTTCTTCCTCTATCAAATCAATAACATCCAATTCAGGTACTGCCAAAATTGCATCAATATTATTGTCTTCATTGATTCGATCGAATTCGGCATTGTTTTTAGCAACATATAGATAGTTTTCTATCGCCACTTCATGCACCAAGCCATTCAAACAACGCTGACAAATCAAATTTACACCGCCCTCTATTGATAACTTTAAATTGGGCCTGCCATTTGAATCAACATGACCTTTGATCTGATAATTTAATGCACCTTCATCGCTGAATAACACATCGCGCAAACGTATCAATTCACGCAGCGCAATTTTATCACGATGTACGCTCGCATTATTTACAAATTCAACGGGATCTATCACAAATCTTACAGACATAAGGCGCGCATGTTATATTTTTTGTATCTAGCTGTCAAAAAATGTCATAAAAAAATTTATAAACAAATACTAACTTGCAATATACCTATGCAAAAAATAATTTTAGCTTCGAGTTCTATTTACCGAAAAGAGTTACTGCAACGCCTACAAATCCCATTTGAAACATTAAGCCCCCAAGTTGATGAGACACCATTACCTTCTGAGCCACCACAAGACACCGCCATGCGCTTAGCCGAGCTAAAAGCACGCAAAGTAGCTAAGATTTTCCCGCAGGCACTGATTATTGGCTCCGATCAAGTAGCTTTATTAGGTGATATTTATTTGGGTAAACCGATGGATCATAATAATGCAGTCAAACAATTACGCAGCATGAGTGGTAAAGAGGTTATTTTTTTTACTGCGATATGCCTGTTGAATAGTGCCACGAATTCTTTGCAATCGAGGTTAGTGCCCTATCAAATTACTTTTCGCCAATTGACTGATCAACAAATTGAAAACTACTTACTTAAAGAACAGCCTTATCACTGTGCAGGAAGTGCCAAATCGGAAGGCTTAGGAATCGCATTAATAGAGCGGATGAGTGGCGATGATCCGAATGCACTTATTGGGCTTCCTTTGATTGCTTTAGTTGGTATGCTGGCCCAAGAAGGCATTACACCTTTTTAATCTCTTTCGAATTTAATTTTCTCGCCCCTTAGAGCGATAGCTGATTAAAAACCAACAACTGAAAAGCATTCTTAATACCGCGCTGTTTTCGGCGAGGCACTTTATTGAGAATGCTCTCTAAAAAATTAGATTGCAAAATTGCAACTTCGATGATTCTATGAAATCATAGAAGAATGAAAAATACAGATGCAATCTTACAAGGTTAATCCCATGAACGGATACTCCCCCGTTCCAATCATTATTGTGCTCGTAGTGTGCATATTAGCGAATGGACTCGGTCTGTCTTTCAGGGGAGAGGTATTTGCGCACGAGCTGGATCATGCGCGCCAAGCCATTCCTGCAGATCCGACTGCACACTTAGCTTTTCATCGCGATAGCCTTGCTAAAGAGGGTATTGATCTCGATGCTGCAACGCATTTGTGTTTACATTCGGCAGGGCAATATCAACCTTTTTTCTTTCATTCATTACCACAAGTTTTTGAGCAAATGATCACAGAAGCTGCGATCATCCATACCTCAACCCTCATTCCAGAAACCATTCCTGATTTACCGCTCCGTCCTCCTTCAAACCTAGTCATCGGTTAGGTTGCATAGTGATGCTATTTGCGAACTCCTGTTAGCAAATAGCGCAAAAACAGGTCGACACATTCCCTTTAATTTTTGTAACGACATGTTTTAATTAGAACATTTAGTAATGTATGGAGGATTCCATGAAATGGCGCGATATAGATTTATTCCCAGCGCTTGGTAATGGGCTAGTATTAAATAAAATCAGAATTGTGCTGGTAGGTACGGTTCTAATAGTAAATTTTCTTGTTCCAACAAGCGTTAACGCTGATACTTTGACTCTTTTGCCGGATCCTATAACCGACGCAAGAAGCCACGCCAAACATTTCAGCAGCAATGATAAGGCGACTGATTTAACTTTACGCGATGCAATCAATCTAGCCTTGTTGCAAAATCCAGAACTGGCAGCTTTTGCCAAAGAAATGCGGGCATTGGAAGGAGCAACACTACAGGCGGGGTTACTTAAAAACCCCGAATTGGTCGCTAACGTAGAAAATGCGGGAAACATACAAAAGCTTGTAGGTGACCTCAATTCGGCACATTCAGTTGCACAAGAAGTGGTACAACAACTCACAACAATCCGTTTGTATCAATTAATCGAATTGGGCGGCAAACGCGCTGCACGCACTCATGCGGCTTTAATAGGCGAAGAACTTGCTGGAAATGATTACGAAGCCAAGCGAATCGAAATTATCGCCCGGGTAGCAAGCGTGTTTATTGAAGTGTTGGCAGCACAAGAGCGCTTGAGGCTTGCAGAAGAAACCCAACGCATTGCGCAAAATGTAGTGACCACGGTATCCGAAAGAGTACACGGCGGGAAGGTTGCGCCGATCGAGGAAACTCGGGTAAAAATCGGACTGTCCACTACCCGTATTGAACAAGAGCAGGCACAGAGAGATTTACTCGGTGCACGCAAACGTTTAGCGTTGTTATGGAATAGTGTGACGCCTCATTTCAATAAAGCTTTGGGTAACCTTGAAACATTGATTGCGCCACCCGAATTAGAGGCACTTGAAGAACGTATTCTGGCAAACCCTCTGACGCTTCGTGCAATGAAAAATGTCGAGCACCGTAGGGCATTGTTAAAAGTAGAACAAACCCGCGCAATCCCTAATCTGACCGTCAGTGGAGGTGCAGTGCATCATGCGCAGTTGGGTGGAACGACAGCCATAGCAAGCGTGGCTCTACCACTGCCTTTATTCGATCGCAATCAAGGCAGCGTCAAAGAAGCCCATCAACGCATCGATAAAGCCGTAGACGAGCAAGCTGCGACTGAATTACGGCTAAAAACCGAGCTGGCACAAGCTTATGAGATGATGCTCGCAGCTTGGAATGAAATCACCATTCTACGAGACGAAATACTACCTGGTGCAAAAAATACTTTTAGCGTGATGCAAAGAGGCTATGAATTAGGAAAGTTTGGCTTGTTGGAGTTACTCGATTCGCAACGTGTGTTATTCCAGAACCAAGTGCTCTACGTACGCGCATTAGCTAACTATCAACGTTTAGTGAATGACATTGAGCGCCTGATTGCCGCGCCAATCGATAGTGTCAAAGCTCGCCAAAAAGATACACCCTCCTTCCCGAAAGGGTAAAACATATCCGAGAAATACAATGATAAATCAAGCTCAACTCAAACCCATCGTAGCAGTAATTGTAGTAGGAATTATGCTATCAGCATTAATCCTTACTTTAGATAAACCTTCTGGTACCTCGGCACATTCAGAAGACAGTGCAAATACCGAGACCGCGACTGAGAATCAACCAGATACTGGCCCCAGAGGGGGGAAACTATTCAAAGAGGGAGATTTTGCAGCAGAAGTCACTATCTTCGAGAAAGGCGTACCCCCGCAGTTTAGGCTATATCTGTACGAAAAA
>WBZQ01001403.1_pt1 | contig 16764 bp, 8 predicted proteins | sample 5204251 | NCBI WGS metagenome assembly WBZQ01 (sample SAMN12412402, study PRJNA552823) | activated sludge metagenome | isolation source: activated sludge from nitrification reactor of wastewater treatment plant... | place: USA: Virginia | collected 2017-09 | reverse complement strand
GAAGACCCCGACAAGGTGACTTGCGTCAGCGAGTTCGAAAGTTTCAATTGCGGCGGTTCATAAGCCGGCAATTCGCCCTGGATGTTGGCCAGCGCTTTGCTGTAAACACCGCCGTCGTTGTCCGCATATTGGATCAAGCCGTTGCCTTCCAGTTCATCGAGGAAAGCGCGCGTGTCCAATTCGGCCAGATCGGCGTTGATTGCGAACGCTTGAGACAAAGCTTCGGTCAGGCGAGGGGCCGTGGTGGCCGCGCCTGAACGCAACTGTTTCCACAAAAAGACAGCCGCGGCGTTCAGCGTGTAATAGTGAAGGTTCTCCATATCGAGGATGATCCCTTCCTGATTATCGAGCAGTTCGGTAAATGACGCCTGCTCTTTGGTTACGATCTTTGGGTTGTTGGTATGCATGGGAGTCTTCTTGCTTCCTTTCAGAAAACTTGTGTTAGCGCGTCGGTCTAGCCGGGCGAACCGTATCGCTGACGAAGACCGCGCCATCGTCCATCCCCAGATTGTTGGTCAGACGTTCGACTGTACCGGTGCTGACGCGGAGCAGGTAAAGTTCCGCATCGCCATCACGCGTCGAAGTGAAGAGCATACGATCCCCGCGCGCGGAAAGCGAGCCGTTGAAATCATTGCTCTCGGTCACCACGCGGAAGCCACCCGATTCGACGTCGGCCAACGCAATGCCGCTCAGTTGTGAACTGGTCGCCTTGGTATTGAAGACCAGGCGTTTGCCGTCAGCGCTCCAGCTCAAACCGCCCAGCACATCAGCGCTGCGCGTCAATTGACGCAAGCTGCCGCCCGCGCGGGTATAGAGCCAGATTTCGTGTGCGCCGCTGCGATCCGACACAAACGCGACTTGCGTTCCGTCCGGCGAAATGGCCGGTGCGAAATCACGATGGTCTTTGCTGGCCGGAATCAGCAGTTGCTTTCCCGCTCCGCCGACGGTCATCAATTCGATGCCGCTGGTGGATTGGAACACCATATAACCGCCGTCGCCCGCCACGGTGGGCGTGAGTTGGTCTTCGGTATCAACCGTCAGACGGTTCAAGCTCAAAATGGCCGGACGGCGAGAGCGCCAGGAAGCGCTGAGCGTGCCGCTGAACAGTTCGTAATTCGCGCCTTCGCGGGCGGCGAATACGATGGCACGGTTGTTGGCGATGGAGGGCGCAAGATGCCCACGCCCCGTGTTGGTCAACTGGCTGACCTGACGGGTGTTCAAATCAAGCAGATAAAGTTCGGCAGCGCCGTTCCGCTGCGAAACGAAGATTGCATAACCTTCGTCGCGTCCAGCGTCGAGTGCCGGTTCCTGTGCCAGCGCGGTTCCCGAAACGGTGAGCGCGAGCAACAGGGAGGCCATTCCGCTAACGGCGCGAGCCTTCATCCATTTAAAATTCATAAAAATCACTGCCTCCAATTCTACTGGCAATTATTTTCCTTGGCTTGCCAGCACCGGACGGCTTGCACAGCCGCCCGGTACTGACCCTATCCGCGCCTTAGCGAATACGGCGGATCGCGTTGTTCTTGCTATCGGTGAAGATGATTTCACCACTGGGTCCGAGCGTGATGGTCACCACCGCGCGCACCAGCACCGGCGAACCCACCGTCGCAACGTTGAAGTCGTCAGCCGTCAAACGCAATTGCGCATTGAGCGGCGCGCCGCCATCTCCGCTGTAACCTTCGGTCGTGCCGGCAAAATCTGCTGCCGTGCCGGTCGTACCGCTGACCGTGACACGCACCAGTTTGTGCACACCACCTGACGCCGTCGAGTCGCCGACGTTCATCACATAGAGCGCTCCGTCTTTGCCTTCGACCACGTCACGCGGACGTTTCAAGCCGCCCGCCGTGCCGGTCAACAAGGTATCGAACCCGTTGGCGGCCGTGCCACTGCCTGCGGTCTTTTCACGCAAGAGCGAGTTGGAACCAGAGTTCACCACCAACAGACGGCCTTGCGAGTCAAAGGACAAGCCGTTGTATTGGTCGGTGTTGGAGCCAGTGCCCGCAGCCGGCAACACCAGGCTGGAAACCACGCCCGTAGCGCGCACGACTTTACGCACCAGGCGCTGGCCAGCGTCGGCGATGAAAATATCGCCCGTGGTCGGATGAATCGCCACATCGGTCGGACCGACGAGTTTCGCACCACGCGGCGCAGGACCGTTGCCGACGTTACTCGGATCGGTGCTGCCACCGACAGCCGTCGTGATATTGCCCGGCGGCACGGTGATCGCCACGGTTCCGCCATAGAGCGTCACAGCCTGGCTGGTGATGTTCACAAAGCGGATCAACCCGGTACGGCGGCCGCTGCCACCGGTGGTTGCGCCACCTTTCTTCGAGTCAGCAATAAAGAGGCCTTGCGGCGTCCAAGTGATGCCTTGCGGCGTATCGAAACCAGCCTGGTTGACCGGAACGTCGTCCGTCGCACCAGAACCGACGTCTTTATTCACCGTCACGATGCCACCAGCAGGCACAACCTGTTCGGCGCCCGTGCCGGCAAAGATCGTGACCGAAGTGGCGCCCGTGTTGGCAAACCGCAATTTGCTGCTCAGCGTGTCGGTGATCCAGAGGTTGCCGTTCGCGTCAACCGCCACGCCGGTCGGCGTGTTGAATGAAGCGCTAGTCGCCAACCCGCCGTCAAACGGAGACGCAAGACCGAGGCCCGCGATGGTATTGACGTTGCCCGCAGCAACGGTCACGCCCGCGACTTCGACCGCGGCGGCGCTGACGTTGACATAACGGATGCGGCCTTTCGAGAGCGTTCCCTGGTCAAGAACGAAAAGTCCTTTTCCGTCAGAAGCCAGACCAGCCAGCGGCGGTTGTCCCGTGCTGCCCGTCAGCGTAAAGCCCGCGTTGGTTGCCGCTTCACCATCACCGCAGGTGGATGACGTGTAATCGCAAGCGGTGTTGATCGTACCAGCCACGGTCGAGGTCGCAGGCGAACCGCCCGGCGTATCAACGCGCGCGATGTCCTGCGAGTTACCGTTGGCCAGATAGAGCTTGCCGCCCAGGAACGCCAAACCCGACGTGAAGGGGTTATTGGTGTACGGTGCCGCGCTAGAGTCGGCTTTCGGCGGGAATTGCGCCATCAATGATGCCGCGCCGCCTGCATCCACTTTGATCACGCGCGCGTGACCGGTGTCTGCCACATACAGGTTGCCCTGCGGATCAAATGTGAGCGCACGCGGTTGCAACAACGGAGCGCTGGTCGCCGGTCCGGCAGAGAAAACGTCCTCCGCCTTCGTGGTCGCGCCGTTGCCTGCCACATCTGTGGGAGCGCCGCCCGCAGGAGCGATCTTGAACACCTTGTTGATGCCCGCTGTGGCATCCGCCACATAGACGTCACCGCTGGTGGGATGTACTGCCAACCCGTTGAGATTCGAACCGAAGCCAGTGCTCGACAGCGTCGTCACTTTGCCCGGATCAATGGTCTTGTTCGCAATGGATTTAGGCGCACTGCCCGCGTTGTATGCACGAACCGCCGGAGCACCGGAATCAATCCAGTAAACCACGTCGCCGTCATTGCTGACCGCCAAACCGCTGACGCTGCCTGCGTCAGCCGCACGACCAGAAATGTCATCGGCAATATCCAGGCCGCCGCCAACCACGGTCTGAATGACTGCGCCGCGAATCTTCTGCCCGCCGATGGTGACGGTTTCACGTTTCGTGTTGAGGAAGCGGATCAGGTTGCCCGAGTTCGTCGCGTCCACAAAGTAAACGCCACGGCCTTGCGGGTCATTGGCGACCGCCACCGGATTGAAGACCGTCGCACGGCTGCCCGGGTTGCTATCACCCAACACGCCGCCCGCGATCGTTTCGATGATCTGGTTGGCATTGCCGGTAAAGCTCGAGCCCTTCGAATTGACCGTACCGCCAGCAACCAGTTGCAGAGCGCCCGATCCGCTATTGTTGATTTGCGAATTGGTGGCTTGCAGGTTGATGCCTTCGACAATGACTTGCGCTGCGCCTAACGAGCAGGCCGAATTGGCACCACCATTTTGCACCCGCACATAGTTCAGGATGCTGGCCGCAGTCGCAAGGCGCGAGAAGAACAACGCGCCGAAGTTCGCCCCACCAGTGACTTTATCGAACTCGATGTATTTGTTCGATGTGGCCGCTTGGGTGCCTTGATAGAAACCACCGTAACCGTTGGCCGCAATCGCGCCCACACGGTTGGTGAGGTAATCGCCAGCCTGGAAGTTTAGGTCGGCCGCCAACTGAATCGTGGCCGCAGGGCCAACCGTCAATTCAGCCGCTGCTGCCGGAGGCACCGCACCGACGATGGCCGGGTTGGCGCAATTGCCGCGAATGCGGATCGGCGTGCTGCCTTGCCCAACCAACACACCAGATTTGGTGAAATCGTTGGACGTGGCGTCAGCGTCAGTACCGATTTGCACGGCGTTGACCTGGTTACCGGCGAAATCGTTCGCCGATGAATAGTAGAAGCCGGCGTCACCAACGCTGGTGGAAACCGGCGTACCGGCTTCGGCCAAATCGTACAGGCCGAGCGAAGCATTGCCGCTCAACAAAACTGCCGGGTCGTTGGCCGACGTACCATTGTTTTCGATACGGTTACGCGCAAAGCCAACCACGCTGTCGCCTGCGCCATTGGCTGCCAGAGCGCCACCAGCACCACCGCGAATGATGCCGTCCGTGAACCGCAACGTGCGGCCCGAACCGGTCAAGCGAATCGCGGCGCTGGTCGCGATGCCAGCGTATTCCACCACAACGTTGCGCATGGTCAACGTCGAGCTGGCTGCTGCCGATGCGTCAATACCGCCCCAAGCGCCTGCACTCGGAGCCGCGGCACCGGGTGAACGTTGCGCCGTGATGACGATTTGCGCTGCGTTAGCAGTAACGCCCGGCACACCACCGTTCGCCGAAACATTGCCGCTGCCTGCCACGGTGATCGTTGCACCGTTAGCAACATAGATAACGGCGCCAGCCGGGATCGTCACGTTATTCGTGATCGAAGCCGAACCAGAAACCAAATACGGACCGGCGTCTGCAAGTGCCGGAATCGTGCCTGACAACGTGTGCGCGGCATCAGGCACACCAGTCACCGTCAGACGACGCAGCAACGTGGATGACCCACTGCCGCCCGGCGTACCGCCAGGATTCGTCACGCGAACACTGTAGATGCCTGCGGCAGTGCCAGCAGGAACCGTTCCCGTAATCGAAGTCGCTGTCGCGTTCACCCCAGTCAGCGCAATCGGGGAACCACTGGCTGGCAGCAATTCCACGGTCGGCGTGCCGGTGAAGCCTTGCCCCGCGATCGTCACGCTGGTGCCTGTCGAAGCATTGACCTGCACCGCAGCCGGAGCAACGCTCTCGGCAGCCACGCCGATGTCAGCAATCACGCGATAGGCAAAGAAGAAAGCAGGCGGTTGCGCCCCCAAAGCGAAATTCCAAACCTGCGTCACTTTGCCGCCCGCAGGAATGTTGCCATAAGCGCGCGAAACGGCCAGTTTGCCACCATAAGCAACCTGACCGTCATTGAAGTACGCAAATCCGTTTGCGCCTGGCAGATTTCCTGCATCAGCGCCGTTTGCGTTGGTAACTTTGAACGAGGTGAACACAACGCGGGTGTTGTAAAGCGTCGTGTTCGTGTTATTGGTCAATTCAACTTCACCCGAGGCTGTGTTGGGTGTCGCCGATTGCGCAACAGGAGTCGTGTTCGCCACGCGAAACAGGAATTGTCCTTGCGGGACTTCACTGTTTGGGTCGCTGCGACTGAAAATTCGCCGATCCTTTGCCGGGCCACGCTCAACAATTTGCGGCTGCAATGTAAGCGTCTTGCCATCAAAGAACCCTTCGTACTCGGCCAAAACCGCTCCCTGAACACCATCGCTCATGGGGAACGTACGCCCAGCCAGTGATGCCAGGGTTCCAGTGTTAGACGTCACAGCAGAGCCCGGCACGCGAGTTCCATTGCTTGACGCCGTTGTACGCTCGGCCGACACCTGGCGCAGCGTCATCAGACCACCGCTTGCCAGACAAAGTGCTACGAGCGCAACCAATACCGACGAACGTGATGTTCGGCGATATAACCTGATTAGATATTCACGACCAGCCATTGTGATTCTGACTCCTTTTTCTAATGGCGCGGAGATTGGCCACAGCCCCTGGAGCGACTGCAGCTAGCCACTTTAAAGATGATCAATCAACAAACAACTACTTAAAACCAAAACGAGAACGTTAAAACTATTGGCATCATTGCCGAAAACTTGCTTGCGCAATTCTGCGGTGCTTTTTCAGCCAACGCTACGCCTTCTCGTTGCCTTCGTTAGGCAAACGGCTTCAAAACCTCAAGTAGAGCAGAAGGCATAGCATACACACTACGCCATCATTCATTACCAAAACTGCTCATACTGAGCCGACAAAGAGAAGCTGCTGGAAAATATATGATGGAGCACCGGATTGCGTGTTTGGAGCACCACACCCACGACAGCAACTGAACTACACAGATCGAGGGAAAACGAAATTGCTTGTCTCTCTAACTCCGACATAGCACGCTACAGCAATCACGAATGTAAAATGAGAGTTGAGATTGGCGGGTGATAAACGGACTGGCTTGGGGCAAGACTGGAACCTTCCTTTCAATCATCAATCAATCTCTCATTCACAAAATCTTCATTCGCTAGCTTTGGATCCTCAGACCTGGGGGCATCAATTCGTTGTCAGATCTTAGGTCGAACCCTAACATCGCTAAGATTTGTGAGGCACGGCAATTGAGAAGCAACTGTAATCAGTGCCAGTGAGGAGAATAAGGTGTTGCCGTTCAACATCATTCACCGAATCCGTCGCGCATCTTAGCCAACGCACCATAGTCAGTCAAGCGATAATTTGCGCAAGCTTCCACGACCTTTGTTCAAGCTACACATGAAGCGAAAAACGCCGTAAAACCGTGTAGAAAATGGATTTTTGACCATCCGCCAACAACTAAAAAGACGCGTCTCGTTTGTTGGGAGTTCAACACCGAATGGCACTCCTGGACTATGAAAAAGACCACTGATTCACGTGCGATAGAGATCTGAAATTATCGCCCAAGTCGTTTCTTGAAAAGGCTTCAAGCCGTTGCTAAGATTGCCGCTGCTTTGACGGGTCACAGTCCGTCAAGTCCAGGGTTCTTCGAAACTTTCGTAGTCACAGAGGAGTGAGAGGTATGGAAACTGGCTTCGATCAAATTATCAATGTCAACCGCCATCAACGCTGGAACTGGACGTTGCTCAGCGTTCTCGGCGTGGGCGTTCTGCTAGTTGGTGCTGTTTTTGGTTCTGCGGCTGCCTCGCAAGGGTGGTTCAACGGCGGCGGTGGCGGAAAAGTGCCGATTTATGTGTCGTCAGACTCGGCTATCAATCAGCAAATCACGCTTAATGGCGGATTCTCTGCCATCGCCAAGGCTGTCACCCCTGCGGTTGTAACCATCAATGTTTCCAGTCGGCGGCAGGCATCTACCAATCCTTTCTTTCTCGACCCCTTCCGGGACCTGATCCCAGACCAAGAGGATGAAGGCTCACCACGTCGGCGTGTGATCCCTGCTCCGCGCGACCAACAAAGACAGGGACAGGGCCAAGGCCGACTGGTTCCCAGTGGAGTAGGTTCAGGCGTGATTGTCAGCCCCGACGGATACATCCTGACCAACAATCACGTTGTGGACGGTGCGGAAAAGGTTGAAGTCGAATTGAATGATCGCCGTCAATTTTCTGCCAAAGTCATCGGCACCGATCCGCCCAGCGATGTGGCGTTGATCAAAATTGATGCGACCAACCTGCCGACGGTGCCCTTCGGCGACTCCGAAAAAGTCGAAGTCGGCGATTTGGTGCTGGCGGTTGGCAACCCGCTTGGCATCGGTCAAACCGTGACGATGGGCATCATCAGCGCCAAAGGCCGCCAATCGCCCGGACGCGGCAACACAACGTATGAAGACTTCCTGCAAACAGACGCCGCCATCAATCGCGGCAACTCTGGCGGCGCACTGGTCAACTTGCGCGGCGAATTGATCGGCGTGCCGTCGCAAATCCTTTCGCAAACGGGCGGCAACATCGGCATCGGATTTGCCATTCCGACCAAACAGGCGCGCAACGTCATGGACCAATTACTGCGCAATGGCAAAGTTCGACGCGGTAAACTCGGCGTGATCGTTGGCCCTGTGACCCCTGAATTGGCTGATCAGTTCGGATACAAAGGCACGGCAGGGGCATTCGTTCAGGATGTGCCGAAAGGCGATCCGGCGGATTTGGCAGGCGTTAAACCGGGAGACATCATCACGGAATTCCAGGGACAACGCATTCAGGACAATTCGCAATTGCGCAATATGGCGTCGCAAACGACGCCTGGTGCGTCAGTCAAATTCAAGATTTGGCGTGATGGAGCCGAACGCGAATTGACTGCCAAGCTGGGCGAAATTGACCTGACAGCGGCAAACACCGAAGCGCCCAAGAATGCAGAACCGAGCGCTGCTAGTGGTTTGCTGTCCGGGGTGCGCGTGGAAAATTTGACGCCGGATGTCACCGGTCGCGTTCCCAATGCGACACGCGGCGTCGTGGTGGTTGAAGTGGAGCCCGATAGCAACGCGGCAGCGGCCGGTTTACGGCGCGGCGACGTTATTGAAGAAGTCTCCAGACAAGCCATCAGCAATGTGGATGAATTCAAAGCAGCCTTGCAAAAGCTGGGCGACAAGAAAAACGTGCTACTGCGCGTACGCAATCAAGGCAGTGCACGCTTTGTCGTTGTGCAAGCGCCGGAATAATCCACGTTGCACACCATTTAACCTAGCAATGATTTGGGGGCGTAAAATACGCCCCCTTTTTCTTGCCCAGTTCAGCCCGCTACAAACTCATAACCGCTCCATTGACAGTCATGGTGTGCGGGATTATCGTGACGACGCTTTTCCACCCAACCAAGCCGGCTAGCGGTAATGGCTTGCGAAAGACGAGTCTATCTTCGTTTCCGAACTACCTGACAGAACAACGCACAACTCAAGGAGGTCATATGCTCACTGAGCCTTTGTTTGACGTTCCGGCCATTCTCGCGCTTGCGCTGCAAACCGATGGCGATGGAAGCTGGCTGACGGCTCCCTCGGGCGCGGACTTCGCGCGCATGATTTTACGTTGGGGACATTTCGTCTTTGGCATTGCCTGGATCGGAATGCTCTACTTTTTCAATCTGGTCAATGTACCGCTGATGAAGGAGCTTGACGGCCCAACCAAAGGCATCGTCATTCCCAAGTTGATGCCGCGCGCGTTGTGGTACTTCCGCTGGGGAGCGCTCGGCACAGTGTTTGTCGGTCTGACGTATTTCGCGATGTATATTCTGCCTTCGGATGCGCGTGCGGCAGGCACGACCTCCTGGAATTGGTTGGGGCAATGGTTCCTGATTGTCCTGGTGTTGTACGCCGTCATCTATTTTGTCATCCAGAAAATTAACGACGGGCGCGTACTGGCGGTTTGTGTCGCAGTAATCTCAATCGTCTTTTGTTGCCTGAACGTGTATTTGTTCAAGGGAAACAAAACCATCGCGATTGGTATTGGCGGCGGGCTGGGAATGTTTATGCTGCTAAACGTCTGGGGCATCATCTGGCGTGCGCAAAAGCGCATCATCGCCTGGACGGAAGACAACGCCAAAAACGGCACGCCCATTCCAGCGGAATCGGCGCAACTGGCGCGGCGCGCCTTTCTCGCTTCGCGCACCAATGCCTGGCTCTCACTGCCGATGTTATTGCTAATGGGAATTTCCCACGGCGATTACATCATGTTCATCAAGTAGTGATTTGCTGAACTCTCACCCTCAGAGGCCACCTACCGGGAGGCTTCTGAGGGCCCTGCGTCTCTGCCCACAACCTTCCGCCATAGATTCGCCAACCGCACGCAACAAGATTTCAAGTAACTTTAAGGGGTGGTTTGTTCCGAATGGCCTGAGCGGCTATGATGGCTGGGCGAGCCCTAGATGCTCGCCAATTCAATCAATTTCCCAAATAAAGCTAGGAGGTAAGGAATGGCGTTCTCCGCCTATCAAGCGAAGACTTTCAATCTAAGCAATCTGAATGGGATTTCCGACAAAACGTTGGCCACCCACTTCAAACTGTACGAGGGGTACGTTACCAATACCAATATTCTCAATGAAAAGATCGCAGATTTGTGCCGGGGTGATATCACGCCCAACGAAATGCCGGTCTACTCAGAATTGACCCGCCGTTTGGGTTTTGAATACAACGGCATGGTCTTGCACGAATACTACTTTGGCAATCTGAAAAGCGGCGGCAGCGGCGATCCAGACAAGACATCGGCCTTCGCACAAGCTGCCGAAGCCAGCTTTGGCAGCTACGAAGCCTGGAAAAAGAACTTCGTGACCACCGGCAAGATGCGCGGTGTGGGTTGGGCAGCAACTTATCAAGACCCCGCCAGCGGACGGTTGTCCAATCACTGGATCAATTTGCACGAAACGGGCAATGTGGCGGGCTTCACGCCGATCCTGATCATGGACGTTTGGGAGCATGCTTTCCTGCTTGATTACGCTCCGGCGGATCGTCCGAAATACATCGAAGCTTTCTTCTCGAACATTGACTGGGATGCAGTCAGCGCGCGCTTGAAAAAAGCCTAGACAAGCAATCCTGCCGACCTAAAAAGCGGGGAAGCATACACAAACTTCCCCGCCCTCTTAACTTCCCTCCTCTGCAGATTTTCGGCCACGTTCCTTGCCTGTCTTACACTTGGCACACGTGAAACAAAATCTGATCCGCTATCGCTTTTATTGGTCTGCATTTACAGACAACCACAACATATAGTTGAGATTTGCGATTGACAAGCCCTATCTAGTGGACTATAGTCCGGCCCGCTCAACACCAAAAGACAACTGATTCCGCAGTGGCTCGACGCTTTCTCAGCGCCCAAATCCAAAGCGATTTGAGTCTCAGGTCGTCCTTTTGTCTGCCGACGGCCCAGGCCTAGTGTTGCCAAATCCTGCGCGAATTCGATCCCCACCTTTTGGCTGAATCGGGCAACTGCTCTCTGTATACAAATCCCAAAATAAACACTGCTCTTTCTGGTTGTTGGTAAAACAACCCCAAACAAGACCATTCGACTCACATTCAACTCTAAAATGAGGCAAGGAAGTTAGAGGAAGGCCATATGAGCGCAAGCAAGCAACAAATGATGCAGTTCGCCAGCCCCGTCACCCAAACCCCGCTTGGTATCAATGCCCAACGCGTAGTCGCCAAGCGTTATTCCCTGAAAGACCTCAAAGGCAATCCCCTGGAAACCTGGGACGAAATCGTCAAACGCGTCGTGTCGCATGTCGCCAAGGCAGAAACCGACCCACAGCGGCGCAATGATTTTCTCTTCAATTTGCTGCGGCTGATGAATGGCCGCAATTTCGTCCCCAACACACCGTGTCTGGTCAATGCCGGCAAACCCAAGGGCCAGTTGGCCGCCTGTTTTGTGTTGCCCGTGCCTGATTCGCTCGACGGCATTATGGAGCACGCCAAATATTGCGCCCTGATTCATCAGTCGGGCGGCGGCACAGGCATGACCTATGAACGCTTGCGCCCGGCTGGTACCCCCGTCGGCGAAGGCCGCGGTTTGGCTTCCGGCCCGGTGTCGTTCATGCAGATCGTCAACACGATGACCGAGACTGTAAAACAGGGCGGCGTGCGCCGAGGCGCCAACATGGGCATTCTCGCCGTGGCACACCCTGACATCCTGCGCTTCATTCACGCCAAAAACGATCAGAAGAGCCTGACAAACTTCAATATTTCGGTGACGGTCACCGACAAATTCTTGCGCGCAGTCGAAAACAACGAGTGGTTCCAGACAGAATTCAATGGCCAGCCGTGGGACATGCCGATTTACGATCCCAAAGCCACCAACAGCGAAGGTGGCGAAGGCGGCGAATATACCTATCAAGGACAGAAACCGCCGCGCCCTGGCATGGTCTATGCGCCCGACATCTGGGAGCGCATCATCAGCTCCACACATCGCTGGGCCGAACCGGGCATCATTTTCATAGACAACGTCAACCGCCACAATCCGCTCAAGAACTCCATGGGATTGAAAAAAGCGTCGAACCCGTGCGCCGAACAAATGCTGCACGATTACAACGCTTGCAATCTGGGTTCGATTGACGTGGCCAAGTATTACGACGAAAGCACGGACGATATCGCCTGGGATCGCTTTGCGGCAGACATTTACTGGTGTGTGCGCTTCCTCGACAACGTGATTGATACCTGCGATTGGCCGCTTCAGCAAATTCACGAAACGGTACACCGCACGCGTCCGGTCGGTTTGGGCATTATGGGCTTTGCCGATCTGTGCCTGAAAAAACGCGTCACCTACGGCGCGCCGGAATCGGCGGAATTGGCAGACAAGATGATGGCGTTTTTCCGCAAAGAATCCTGGAAAGCGTCGCTGAGTCTGGGCGCGGAAAAAGGCGTCATGCCGGAATTCGAGCCCAACCGCGACTTATACGACGACCTGATCTATAACGAAGTCGGATTGGATCGCGCGTTACCGTTGACGCCGCGCAATTATGAAGTGACCACCGTTGCGCCGACCGGCACGATTTCGCTGGTGGCTGAAACCAGTTCCGGTTGCGAACCGAATTTCTCGTATGCGTATGTGCGCCGCGACACGTTGGGCACGCGCACTTATGCGCATCCGTTGGCAGCCAAAGCGCTCGGCATCGAACTGGACAACCACGATCCGGCCTCGATCGAACGCGCCGCCAGTTACATTGTCGAACACCGCGACGAACTCCCGGCCTACTTCGTGGACGCGCTGACGCTGGAACCGGATGATCATTTGCGCGTGCTCAAAGCATTTCAGGATCACGTGGACAATTCGATTTCCAAGACAGTCAATGCCCCGGCAAGCTACACCGTGGCGGACACTGACCGCGTGCACCGTCTGGCCTGGAAAATGGGCGTCAAAGCCGTCAGCTATTATCGCGACGGTTCGCGCGATGGTCAGGTGTTGACGGCTGTCAGCACTGAAAAAGCCGCTGAACCCAAAGCTGCTGAACCGGCGCCAGTTGCGGCAGCAGAAAGCGTTCCAGCGGCTGCGCCTGCACGCCCTGTGCATTCACGCATCGAACGCCCGCGCGAACTGACTGGTTCGACCTGGCAAGTGCCGTTTGACCATCAAAATCTGTATGTGACCGTCAATCACGACGGCAAACAGGTGCTCGAAATCTTTGCCACTGGCGGCGGTTTGTCGGTGTCGGTCGGCCTGTTGGCCTCCAAGATGTTGCGCGGCGGATTTGAGCCGGAAGAAGTCGCCGCCAGTTTGAACAAGGTCATCGGCAATCATTCGATCTGGTTCAACGCGCGGTTGTGCACTTCGCCGGAACAAGTCGTCGCTGAATGCATCATGCTGACCAAACGCCGGTTGATGAATCAGCCCGATTCCGCCCGCGAAGCTGCCAAACAGGCAATGGCACAAGCAGCGCAACAACCTGCTCAATCAGGAGCAGTTGTGTTGACGCAAAAGCCTGCCGTGATTGATTCGAAAAAGGTGATCAGCGCTTGTCCCGAATGCAGCAGCAATCAAATCGAATACGCGGGCGGTTGTTACACCTGCCGCGATTGCGGTTTCTCGAAATGCGTTTAACCAGACGCTAACGCAAACAAAAAACCGGCCCGGAGTTGCGCAACTCCGGGCCGGTTTTCTTTTACAGGTGTTGTGCAAACGGAACCGTCAGCGCGGCAGCGGCATCAGCGATTGCGCTTCGAGCACGAATTCCGTGCCGTTGAAACGAAAATCCAGATTGCGCTGTTGCTCGCCTTTGGTCGGATCAGTCGTGCCGCCCATCAAGCGCAAAAGCGGCGCTTTGCCTTCTTCGTGCCGAAGCCCCATGCGCAAGAACTTGTCCCCGGCTTTGAGCGCGCGGCCTTGTTTGTCAAAGGCAAGCGGGTATTTCTGCAATTCACGCACAACCAGGGCGAAAAATTCCTTCCCGCCTTTCACGGACTTGGCATAGATCACGATCAAGCAGTCATACGAACCGCGTTGCACGGCATCCAGACGCGCAGCATAAATCAACTCTGCTTTTTCGCCGCCCGCCGCCAGCGTTTCCGCCGTCGCCGCGTCAAAATCCGCTTGCGTTAATTTCGGATTGCGCGCCAGTTGCGGCCCCGGTGCAGGTGCTGGCGTTTGCGGCGTAGTCTGTCCGAGAACGGTGACCGCCGCCAAAGCCAACACACCACACAACCCAACTGCGCGAAGTACACGAAACATCACGACTCCCTTCATTTTCCGTTGACCGCGACTTGCGCGCTGCCGACATTGGCGTTGGCGTCAAACGCGCGAAACGCCACGACGTGCGGTTTGCCATCGGGCAACGTCACCGACACGCGAAACTCTTCGCGCTTGGCGTCGGCAATACCATCCACGGGAAAAATGGACTTCCACGCGCCGCCATCGAGCTGGTATTCCGCACGACGAATGATGGACGTCGTGTCTACCGCGCGAAAGACGACTTCAGCGGTGTTGCCAGTCACACGCGGCGCATCTGCCGTCACCGCAGGCGGCGTGTTATCCAATTCAACCACTTCGGTTTCCTGGTCATCGTTCAACGCCAGCGAAGCAGGATTTGAAAGTCCATCCGAAGCGACGACCTTGAACACATAACGACCATCCGGCAGCGCATTGGCTTCGACCGTGAAATAGTTGTCGCGCAAATTGGCTTTCAGCGGAAACCAATCGTTGCCATTTGCCGGACGATAGAAAACGGCATATTCCAACGCGTCGCCGTTGCGGTCTTCGGCTTGCCATTGCAACGAAATCGCTCCGCGCTGAAACAACCGGCGCGGCGGAATTTGCACCGCCGTTCCCAACACTGACGGGTCCAGACCGGCCTGATCAGCATTGGGATCAGCCGGCGGTTGCGGCAATGCCTGCAACGCGACCCCCGCCGGCAACACGCTGATGGAGTTGATGCGCGGCGCAATGTTGCGCGGCAAATACGAAACCGTCACTTCGCGCAAACGCGGCGCAACGTTGCCGCTGCGTTTGAGCGTCGCGCGCCATTGCAGAAAGCGCGCCGCCGGACTTTTAATGGCGTCGCCATCCGCGCCGGTAATCGCCGCCGACCACTCGCTCCAGGTCGCATCGGGATTGGCGGTATTGCCGCTGCGCGTTTGGATTTCGAGCGCGCCTTCGCCGACCCACGAGACACGGCCCCAACTGGCAGTCGTCTGCGCATCGCGCACCGATGACGTATAAGTCCCACTGGCGCTGGGTTCGTTCGTCAGCTTGAACAGTTTGCCCAGATTCGAAGCCGCCGCATACAACTGATTCCCTGCCCTGACAAAACGTGACGTTTGTCCTTCAGACAGTTGCGCCAACAACGCCGGTTTTTCACCGACCTTGGCGCTGTAAATGCGGCCTTTTTGCCCGGTGCCGACCAACACGCGACCATCACCATCCAGGGCTGCGGCAAACGCGGCGGCGTCTTTTGAATCCCACACCGTGTCGTTGCCGCCGTTGGCATCTATGCGATACAGCGCGCTCTTGGCTTGTCCGCTGGAAGAAGACGACGAACTGCTGCTGGCTGACGCAGGCGTGTCAATCACCTGCACGTCACCGAATGTGATCGTGACGCCGCCATCATCGCCGCCGCCGCTGGTGACCGGCACGCTTGCCGCTGCCGGCGCAGGCGCAGCATTGGTCGCGCCGCTGCCTGCCGTTTCAGCCAGCGCCAAAGCGTAAATTTCGCCGTTACGGCCCAGAACCAGCTCGCGCACTTCGCGTTGCGACGAATCAAACAACGTGAAGACTTTGTTGTCTGGCGAAATGCGCAACACCAATCCGCCCGGATCGGTTCCGGCAATGATGTTGCCCGCGCCATCCACTTTCAGCGCCGTGATGTTCTTTTGCGAAGTCGTCACCAGCGGCGCGCCCGTGCCATCAGCGTTGACGCGATAAATGACGCCTTTGTCGCCGGTACCGACCAGCAACCGGCCTTGTCCGTCAAACGCCAGCGACCAGATGTATTTGGTCTTCGGTTCAAAAAAGACTTTGGCGTCGCCGCCGGGCGTAATGCGGTAAACCTTGCCGTCGGGCGCAGTGCCTGCGTAAACATTTCCTTGACCATCTACTGCCAACGCCATCACATCGAGTTCCGCCGTTTTGTAGAGCAACGCGCCTTTGCCCGACGCATCCACTTTGAACACGCGGCCTTCGTGGCCCGTGCCCAGATATATGTTGCCCGCGTTGTCAGCCACCGCCGACCAGATGTACGCCTGTTTCGTATCGAAAATTTCAGCCAACGCCGGAGCCAGCGTCAATGTGCCGTTGTCGGCAATCGAAACGCCTTGCGCGTCGCCTTTTTCGACTTCGGCGCGCGTGTTGATGCGCCAGAACACCGGGCCACCGGCAGAGACAGAAAAGATGCACGAAGCAATGCACCCCAACACCAAAAGAGCCAGAAGAGTTTTACGCATTAAGCTTGAGCCTCGAAAAAATGATCTCGATGAAATTGTTACGGTAAGCGCCTGACGGAAATTCCTGACGGAAATTACTGGTTCACCACGTTCACGGTCAGCGTCCGTTTGCCCGACAGCACAAAATCAGCGGGCGGCAATTCTTTTTCAAACACGGTCGCCGAACTGGTCAGCGTGTATCCGCCGTTGGTGCGGTCTGAACCGAGCGTGGCCAACACGGACGGCGGCAAACTGGGCAGCTCTTCATTTTTGATCACAGCGCCATTTTCGGCGCGCGCCAATCGCACATACAGCCGGTCAGATTTGCGAATGCGGTTCAATTCGCGCACCAGT
>WBZQ01001401.1_pt1 | contig 16789 bp, 11 predicted proteins | sample 5204251 | NCBI WGS metagenome assembly WBZQ01 (sample SAMN12412402, study PRJNA552823) | activated sludge metagenome | isolation source: activated sludge from nitrification reactor of wastewater treatment plant... | place: USA: Virginia | collected 2017-09 | reverse complement strand
GCTCCGCTTCACCGGGGACCCTGGGCTCGCGAGTTTGGTTGGTCCGTTCATCCCTGCCTCGACCTTCCCCTCGGACACAACATTCCTTCTACTCCCGGGCCTCTTTCAGCATCAGGGCGTCGAAGACGAGCCTCAAACGATGCCGAGCCACACCGAAGTCCCCTTTCCCGCGCGAGCGGGAGAGGGTTAGGGTGAGGGTCAACGCCAGCCAGACGTTCCGCCACCATCTTTACCGGAAGTAACCCGAGACATCGACGACGAGGTCCGCGTTTCCAGAGGCCGCGCTGAGGAAGAACTCGGCGCTGCCGCCATCTCCCAAGAGAACCGTCGCGTTGGAAGCCCGTGTCAGAAGCGGGCGGAAGCTCAGCGTGCTCGTGCCGCCATAGGGCTGACCCGTCGGATAGACCGCGAGAAAGCCGGTCGAGGGCGGCGAGACGATGGCCACGTTCGCGCTGACCGAGACCGCGTCGGTCGGGACTCCACATGTGCCCGTCAGAACGATCGAGCGCGTGGCGCCCGCCATGAGCGGGGATCCGCCTACTCGTGTGTCGACGACGCGGCACGGCGGAACCGTGTAGTAGCTCGCCGCGACGCCCGCGAAGGTCGCGGTGTAGGTGGCCGCAGACACAGGAGTCGTCACGTTGTGGCTCGCGGCGCCCGCGTCGGACCAGTTCACGAACGTGTAGGGAGAGCCTCCCGAGATCTGGTAAGGAGCGTTGATCGGCAGGCTGTAGCCGGGCCACGAAGTCACGATTCGCGGCGTCGCGTAGGGTACGCCGTCGAGCCTCACCGCGAGGCCGGCCGGCATCGTCGTGAACGTGAGGTCGACGAGCTGCGGCATGAAGTTCCGCGTCACGGTCGTGCTCAGCCCCAGCGAGTCTGTGGCGGTCAGGCGGACCTCGAGGTAGCTGTTGGTCGTGGCCAGGAGGTCTTCGGGCGGCGGGGTCGTGAGTGGGATGTCGTTGCCCGTCTGTGGCCCGAGAAACGGATGGATGTGGTCCGCGTGGTGCCTTAGGACGGTCCAGCTCAGCGCGCTCGAGGGCAGGGTGCCGTCTTCGGCGTCGGTCGCGGAGCCGTTCAATAGGATGTTCTGCCCGACCGTGAACGTGGCGCTTGCGGCGGGCGTTCCGATCACCGGTGTGGGAGGCTGGTCTCCGGGGTAGATCGTCACCGTCGCCGGGTTCGAGAACGCGAAGTGGTTGTCGCGAGCTCTGAGGGATGCGGTGAAGACCCCACCGGCCGGGTAGGTGTGCATGGTCGTGACGCTGGTCGCCATGACCTGCGGGGAACCGTCCCCGAAGTCCCAGAAATACGTGAGCGTGTCGCCCATGTCCGGATCGGCGCTCCCGGTGGCGTCAAACGTGACCGTCAAAGGCAAGGGGCCGCCCCGAGGGGAAGCGGCCGCGATCGCCGTCGGCGCGTTGTTTCCGGGGGTCGCGTACGAAACCCGGCGAATGCTGCCGCCGTTCGAGAACGTCGCGTAATAGAGCGCCTGGGTCGTTCCGAAGGGCCCAAACCCCAGGTGCGTGGCCGGGCCGACCGAGGAGTCGAAGTCCGCTGCGGTTCCTCCGGGTCCCGCCGGGCTCAGCCGGAAGATCTGGCCGCAGACGTAGTCGGCGAACAGATAGGTGTTGTCGTAGGTGGCCGGCCAGACGCCGTTCGGCACGAAGGCTCCGCCGGTGATCGAGTTGCAGTTATTAGGCGAGCTCGTTCCGGGGACCTGGACCCCGTGGCGATAGTCGAAGAGGGGATCCGTGATGCCGGCCGCAGGTGGGCTCGCCGGGCTGCAGGTCGTGGTCGAGCCATTGGCGCAATGGCCTTCGCGGATGTTCCAGCCATAGTCGGCCGCGGCTTGTCCGAGGTCGATCTCCTCCCAGACGTTCTGGCCCACGTCGTTGATGAAGAAGCGCGTTCCCACCGCGTTCGGGTCGAACGCGGTGCGGAACGGGTTGCGAAGCCCACGGGCGAACGTCTCCTGACAGCGGTTTCCGGGCGTCGTGCGGCCCGTGACGTTGCACCGGGCGGTGCCGGCCCCCTGAAACGGGTTCGTGGGCGGGATGTTGCCGTCCCGGTCGACTCGCAGGATCTTTCCCGTCAGGACGTGCTCGTCGCGGGAGGCGTCGTTTGAACCCGCGCAGCCGCCCCCGGCGTAGTCGCAGCCGCCGTCTCCGATCGAGATGTACAAGTAGCCGTCCTTGCCAAACTGGACGTCGCCGGCGTTGTGGTTGCCGGCCGGCGAGGGCATGTTGTCGACGAGCACGGTCTCGCTCGCGGCGTTGATGACATTGGTGTCTGGGAGGACGAACCGAGAGACCCGGTTGACCGGCGAGTCGGCCGGGGCCGGGGACCCCGCGACCGAGCCGCAGGCGGACACGCGCCGGGTGTAGAAGAGGTAGATGAACCGGTTGGTCGCGAACTGCGGATCGACCGCGACGCCCAAGAGGCCGCGCTCGGAGTTTGAGCAGATCGAGGAGCTTGGAATTGTAAACGTCCCAACCTGGGTCGTGCCCGAATAGATCCGCAACGTCCCGGTTTGGGTGGTGACCAGAAGGCGCCCGTCGGGAGTGAACGCGAACGCGGTCGGGGCTCCCAACATCGTGAGGACGGGCGTGTCGGTGAAGCCGGCGGGTGGCGTTTGGGTGAGAGCGACCTCGGGGGCGAACATCGCAAGGCCGCACGCCGCGGCGCATGCCCAACGGAGTGTGAAAGACCGGGAAAGCAACATGGCGAACCTCCAACGGACGTCGAGCCCGTTTGTCAAACGAGGCCAACGTACGGTTCGCGGGATGGGGACGCAAGCGGCCTTTGTGGCAAACGTGACGGCTCGTGAGGCCAATCACGGCAGGCGCGGGCCTGCCGAATGCCGGCAGCTTATCCGCCGAGCGCCGCGAGAAGCGGCTGGAGATGATCCCGCTGCGTGATCACATGGGGGACGCGCCCCTCCTCCAGGAGACGCTGGCCGCGCCATTCGTACCGGATGACCTCGCCGGGACCGGGAGGTGGAACCGTGCCGCGCGACCTCACGAAGTGCTCCACTCCGAAATGGGTGCTGGGAAGCGCGGAGATGACGGGTTCGATCTGGGCCCGCAGTCTTGAGTAGTGAGCCGCGAACCCCCGCGGGACCACGCGGCGGAGCATTGGCAAGCCGGCGCAGTGAACTTCGATCGCCCGGTCGGCCCCTCCGTCGCTTATGTCGACGAGGACGACCTCGAAGTCGCGCCGGGTCTGCTGACGCAAACTGGCAAAAGCGTCCCCGAGCGTCGTTGAGCCACCCAGCGTTCGCACGATTACAGAGATCGCGACCCTTTCGCGAGCCTTCATTTGGTGGACCTTCCAGAGGGTTCGGCGCGCTCGGCGCGCTCCGCTTCTGGAACCCCCTCCGCGAGGACCAGGTTCGAGACCGCGTCGCGCACGGCCAGGGCGAGGCGGGTTCCATCCGGGGAGAAGCCGAAGGACTCGACCACGCTCTCGGGATCGAAGCCGGCGAGCTTGCGAAGGGGGGCCGCTTCCTGTCCGGGCAGGAACTCGCAGAGGAAGACACCGCTCAAGCCGCTTTCGTCCTGGCCGATGAACGCGATCGCGCGGCCGTCCGGGGTCCATTTGGGTCTTCCCAGGATATAGCCCTCCTCCTGCGATCTCGCGACGATGGGCACCTCGAACGGCACGACCGTGCCATTGTCGATTCTCAAGACCTTGAGGGTCGCGTGGCCGAGATGCCCCGTCACATAGCAAACGAAGCGGCCGTCCGGCGAGACATCGGGAGGTCCAACCCGGCCGCGGAAAACGGGAACCGGACGCGGATCCTCCCGGCGGACCTTCCAGATCCCAAGGTCGGGCTTTTGGTAAGACGCGAAGACGATCGTGGCGCCATCGGCGGACGCGCTTGGGTTCTCGGCTCCGGAGGGGAATTGGGTGACCGGGCGCGCGTTGCTGCCGTCGGGCTCGGCCTGCCAGATCTCGAAGCGGCCGGATCGCCGCGAGCTCCACAGGAGGCTGCGCCCGTCGCGCGTGAGGTAGGGATCCCAGTCGTCCGCGGCGTCGTCCGTCAAGCGGCGCACGGCGCCCGTCTTGGTCGAGACCTCCCAAAGATCGAGGTTGCGGTCGCGGTTTGAGGAGAACACGAGCCGGTCGCCGGAGGCTTGGTACACGGGCTCGCGGTCCAGGCTCTGTCCGCGGGTGAGCCATCGCGGAAGAGCCGGGGCGTCGGTCGACGAGGGGTGTGCGCCGAGCCGGAGCTCGCGCAGGTTCTGCCTCACCGATTCCGCGTTCCACACCAAGAGGCCGCTTCCCGCGACGTCGAGAACGCGACCCATGGTGAGGCTGGAGAGAACCGGGCGCGCATTGCTCGAGGAGAGACCCTGGAGGAACACGCGGCCGTTGGTGACATTCGGAATCACGGAGGTCGACTGCGCAAACAGCATCCGGCTCTTCCGCAGGAGACCGAGGCCCGCGCTTGTGAACGCCACGGAGGATATGTTGCCGGTGCGATCGGGCGGCGCCGTGGTTCTCCGCTCCCCGGTACTTACGTTTAGAAGAACCAGCGTCCAAGGGTTTCCAAATGTCCCGTTCCCGGAGGGATAGACGACCCATTGGTCGTCCGGCGAGAAGCGCGGATCGCCCACCACGGGGCCTTCCTCTCGCCCGATCGCTTGGGAAGAGCTCCCGTCCGCCGCGGAGACCATGACCTCGAAGCCGACCTCTTCGCCGCGGCTGAGCGGGCGCAGGAACGCCAGCCGGCGGCCGTCGTGTGACCAATCGGCCCGTGCGGCGTGCTCCAGGACCCTCCGCACCTCGCCCCCGACCGCCGGGACGCGATAGAGCGACAGGTCCTCGGGTTTGGGACCGGCCAGTCTTGTGAACAGGATCGTGGCGCCGTCCGGCGAAAAGCGTGGGTAATCGTCCGGGCCCGACGTCAAGGGAACCTCCGCGCCGCCCGGAATCTGCTTCAGCCAGAGGCGCCGGGTTCCGTCGCGGGAGGACGAGAACGCGATCGTGCGCCCGTCCGGGGACGCCGCCGGGTTGTAGTCCTTGCCCGAGTAGGTGAGATAGGTGAGGAGGGGCGTCTGGCGTTCCCTGGTCGCAAGGGTCCAGCCGCCCAGCGCGGCCGCGAGCGCGCCCACCGCGACAATCGCGGCGAGGCCGGCGCGCCTTCGTCGGACGGACCGGATGGCTGGGGCGGAGGCCGAAAGATCCTCGCCTTTCGCCGGTGCCCGTGTCTGGGAGGTGAGCTCCTCGAAACGGCCCTGGATCTCCTCGAGGTCGCGGGCGAGGTCGCGAGTTGAGGCATAGCGCTGGTCGGGCTCCTTGTTCAGGCAGCGCTCGATGATCCATTGAAGCGGGATCGGGGCCTCGGGGGCGAGCGTTCCGACGGGCTTGGGCCTCTCCTTCAGGATCGCGGACATGGTCTCGACCGCGGTGTCCCGGTCGAACGGGTGGTGCCCGGTGACGAGCTCGTAGAGCAGCGCTCCGAACGAGAACTGGTCGGACCGGAAGTCGAGGTTCGCGCCGCCGCGGGCCTGCTCGGGCGACATGTAGGCGGGCGTCCCGACGATGAAGCCGGGCGTCGTCATCCGGGCGTTGTGGGAAGGCGCGGCCAGGAGCTTGGCAAGCCCAAAGTCGAGAATCTTGACAAGCCCGTCGGGGTTCATCATCACGTTTTCGGGCTTGAGATCGCGATGGACGATCCCGCGCGAGTGCGCGGCCGCGAGGCCCCGGGCGATCTGAATCGCGGCCTGGAGCGCGTGCCTTACCGAAAGGGGGCCCTTTCGAAGCGTCGCGCTGAGGCTCTCCCCCTCGACGAGCTCCATCGCGATGTAGCGCCGGTCGGCGGTCTCGCCGATGTCGTAGATCGTGACGATGTTGGGGTGGTTGAGCGCCGAGGCGGCGCGCGCCTCCTGCTCGAAGCGGCTCAACATCGCGACGTCCGCGGATATCTCGTCGGGGAGGACCTTCAGGGCCACCGGGCGGTCGAGGCGCGGGTCGACGGCGCGGTAGACGTCGCCCATTCCGCCCCGGCCGAGGGGAGAGAGGACCTCATACGGGCCGAGGCGGTCGCCGGGCGCAAGCTGCATGCGGTTCGGGCGAGCCTACCAGAGGGCCGCAAGCGGGCTCGGCATGGCAGGCGTGTGATAAGGTCGCAGAAATTCGCCGAGATTTCGGCCAGGAGGAATCTGATGAGACGAATCGCGGGACTTCTCGTGGGGCTTTCGCTGTGCGCGGCCGCTGCCGCTCCGGCCTTCGGGGCGGAGGCCGGGGGACCGCCCAAGCCTGGCCCGGAACACAAGCGGCTGGCCTATTTCGCCGGGAAATGGAACGGCGAGGCCGAGATGAAGCCCGGGCCGTTCGGACCCGGGGGCAAGAGCACCAGCGTCGACGACTGCACGTGGTTCCAGGGCGGGTTCCAGCTGGTCTGCCGCGGCAGCAACACGAGCGCAATGGGGAAGATGAAGACTGAGGGAATCCTCAGCTACCACACCGGCGAGGGCACGTACACGTACTACGGCTTCGACAGCACGGGAATGGGCGACTATGCCAAGGGCGTCTACGACAACGGGACCTGGACATGGTCGAGCGAGAGCAAGATGGGCGGAAAGGCCTTCAAGTCGCGCTATACGATCAAGGAGACGTCCGCCGACAGCTATACGTTCAAGTGGGAGACCTCGGAGGACGGGACGAACTGGGCAATCCTGATGGACGGGAAGTCGACCCGCCAGAAGAAGGCGGCCGCGAAGCCGGCCGCGGCCAAGTAACCGCCGCCAAGTAACGAATCGGAGAAAGCAGTGCGCTTGGGAACTCGACTTGGGTTCCCAAGCGCTCACGCCCGCGGCCCGGGCCCGGGGCGTGCGATCCCGAAGAGCCCCGCGGCGGTGCGAAAGAGAATGCGCTCCAGGGACTCGTCGGAAAGCCCAAGACCCAAGAGGATCCGCAGCTCGCGGTCCCATGCGTAAGGCAGGTTTGGGAAGTCGGTACCGTACATCAGCCTTTCGGGACGCAAGCCGTTGAGAGTGACCCGAACACCTGGAAAGAACCCAGCCAGCATCATGGTCGTGTCCAGCCAGAGGTTGTCGAACCGGTTTTGCAGGTCGCGATAGGCCTCGAACTCGTCGGCGCCCAGATGCGGCACACAGAGCTTGAGATTCGGAAACCCGAGGAGCACGCGTTCGATGCGATCGGCCGAGCAGATCGCGTGGGTGTCGCACCGGTACGCCGCGCTCTTGGGCTCGCGGCCGGCATGCATCACGATCGGGCGACCGCGTTCTTGGCAGAGGGCATAGATCGGCAAGAGCCTTGGATCGTCCGGGCCGACGCACTGGACATGACAGTGCAGCTTGACCACGGCAAGGCCCGCGTCGAAGGCCTCGTTCAGGATCTCTTCCGCGCCCTCCTCGCCGGGGAAGACCGTCGCTCCGCCGGTGAGCCTGGGATCCTTCGACGCGAGCGCCGCCACAAACGAGTTGAGTCCCCGCGCGATGCCGGGCTTGTGGGCGTAGGGCAGAGCGACAACATGGGCGACGCCCCGCGACAGCAGAAAGGACAGGACATCGGGCGCCCGGAGCGGATAGCGGATCGGCCAGGCGTGCTCCTCGAACCAGCTCCAGACCGCCTGGAAGAGCCTGTCTGGAAACACGTGCACGTGCGCGTCCACGATAGGTGGAAGGCCGTCCGGCACGCGGTCGCCTTCGTCGTCCAGGAGTGCGCCGAGGGGAGGCATCGCGGGCGACAGGCTAACGGTTGCCGCGGAGTCGGGCTCGCCCTAATCTCCGGGATATGAAGATCGAAGGTCCGGGCGGGACTCCAGGCGGCTTCGGGGCGTTCTTCGGCGGGCTCGCGATGGTGGTCGTCGGGGGCTACCTTCTCACACAACAGGTCAGCGTCTACACCGGCTTCTGGACGTTTCTGGGGGCACAGACGTTTGGGATCACGCTGATTCCGGTGCTCGTGGGGATCGGGTTTCTGTTTTTTGACGGCCGGTCGTTCGCGGGGTGGTTCCTGACATTGTTGGGTGCCGTCATCATCCTGGCCGGGATCATTGCCAACCTGCAGGTCCACTTCGTGACGACGAGCCTCTTCAACACGCTCATGATGTTGGGTCTTCTGGCGGGCGGGCTTGGGCTCATCGCGCGAGGGGTGCGCGGGTCGTCTGGCTGACGAGCCGCTCAGTTCGCAAGCTCGTCCTTTTCCTTCGCTTTCCGGTCGAGGAGCGTCCGCACGGCGCGCGCGAGGGCGTCGGGCGTGAACGGCTTGGCGAGGAAGGCGGGCTCGTCGAGCTCCTCGTCGTCGCCCTCCTTGGTCGATGGGCGCAGCACGAGGTCCTCGGTGAAGCCCGAGACGAACAGGACCTTCAGGTTTGGGCGCTCGATCCTCAGGCGCGTGGCGAGCTCCGGACCGCTCATGTTGGGCATGTGCACGTCCGTGATCAGGAGGTCGAACTGCCCAATGAACGTATTCGAAAGCAGGATCGCGTCGTCCCCCGAGCGCGCCGCGTGAACCGTGTAGCCGTGGGATTCGAGGACCCTCACCGCCAGGTCCCGCACGAGCTCGTAGTCCTCGACGACGAGGATCGTCTCGGTTCCAGGTCTGGGCGGAGGCGGGGGAGTCGGAACAGGGTCCGGCGTTCCCTCGGTTCTTGGAAGATAGATCGTGAAGAGGCTGCCCTTTCCAGGCTCGCTCTCGACCGTGATCGCGCCACCGCTTTGGCCGATGATCCCGTAGGCCGTCGCGAGGCCCAACCCCGTTCCGTCGATGCCTTTGGTTGTGTAGAAGGGCTCGAAGAGGCGCGCGCGGGTCTCGGCGCTCATTCCGATCCCGTTGTCCGCGACGGACAGCACCGCGTAGTCGCCCGGCGGGAGCTCGGACCCCGCGTCCTCGAGCGCCTCGGAGAGGCTAGCGTTGCGGGTCGTGATCGTGAGCCGGCCGCCGTGCGGCATCGCGTCGCGGGCGTTGACGGTCAGGTTGATCAGCACTTGCTCGAGCCCGCCCGGATCGGCCCTCACGGGCCAGAGGCCGGTCTCCGGCACCAACGCGAGCTCGATGTCTTCCCCCAGGAGTCGCCTCAGCATGCCGTCGAGCTGGAACGTCAGCCGGTTGAGATCCACAATCCTCGGCTCGACGATCTGCCTCTTTGAAAAGGCCACGAGCTGCCGGGTCAACGCCTTGGCCTTGGCTCCCGCCTGAAGCACGTGGTCCAGGTGGGCATCCGGCTTTCCGGCCTTGCGGCATGTGTTTTGGGCCATCTCGGCAAACCCGAGCATCACGGTGAGGAGGTTGTTGAAGTCGTGTGCGATGCCGCCCGCGAGGCGTCCCAGACCCTCGAGCTTGTCGGCCCTTCTGAGGTTTTCCTCGGCCTTGCGTTCCGCGGTCACGTCGTGCAGAAGCCAGACCTCATCGCTCTGGTCCCGGAACGAGACGAGCTCCACGACACGCCGGCCGCCGTCCAGCCTGGTCACGGTGGCGAGACGCGGCTTGCGAAAGCCCGAGTCTCGGTCAGCCTCGTAAGCCGTCCGGGCCGCTTGCGGATCCTCCGGGTGGAGCTTCTCGAACCACAGGGTCAGAGTCCCGATCTCGAACCTGGAGCAGCCGACGATGCGCTCGGCCGGCTCGTTGAGGAACAGGTTCTCGCCGTTCACGTGAACGGCACCGGCCGAAAGCGCTTCGACCATCCGGAGGAGGCGCGACTCCCGTTCGGGAACTCGACGACTCTCCAGATCAGGAGTCGCGACGGCCGGAGCTTCTCCGTTCATCGCCCGGCAGGATAGCCGAATGCGGGCGTGTCGAGTACATGAGCCGGTTGATTTTGGGCGTTTGAGAGCGCCTGTCAGGGAGCTCGGTGAGTGCCGGATCGCCCGAGGCGGGCCGCCTTCGCAAGCTCGCGCTCCCTGTGGCGATCGAGGCCAAACCGGCCGTAGATCTCGGCGAGCCGCACGTGGGCCTCGGCGTCTTGCGTGATGTCGTAGACGTGAATCGAATACCCAATCCGGGCGAGGGGCTCTCTCCCGGCGAGCCATTGGTAGATGGCGCCCACCCGCACGCCCTGCAGGTTGAGGACACTGACCGCGAGAAGCTCCCGCGGAAGATCGAGGGGAAGGACGTCCGCGGGAGGTGGGCTCAAGGCGCCCGCGGTCGGCGCGAACTGATAGCGGATGCCGTAGGCCGCGGGCGGCGCGGTCCCGGAGTACGAGAGCGTGAGCGCGGGAGCTCCCGTCCGGTCCATGTAGGACCTTAGCCCCGGAAGATCCTGACCCCAATCGAGGTTGGAGTCCCCGAGAAAAAGATGCCCGCGCTCGGGGCCGCCCACAGGCTCGTTGAAGTAGGCAAGGTGATGAGGGGTCACGCGCAGAACCGAAACGACATTGGCAAGCACGGCGAGGCCGGCGAGGACGGCAACCGCGTCCGGCGCGAGGCGCGCGGCGGACGAGTCGCGCGGGCCAGCCCGCATCGTGACGACCCTGGAGGCGAGCACAAACGCGAAGGGATAGACCGGCAGCACGTGCCGGATACCGATGTTCAGCCGGGAATGTGCCGCGGCGGTGAGAAACAAGAGGGGCGGCAGGGCCAGGAACAGGGCCTCTCGCCGACCGATTGGCGTTCCCGCGCGGCAGGCCGCAACCGAGAGCGCAAGTAGGACCGTCGTCGCGACTGGGGTCTTGATGAGAAGCGCGACCGGGAAATAGAGCCACCAACCCTTCGTCGAGATCTCGCCGAGAAAGAACGCCCGATGCCCAAGCGCGCGATGGGTCGCGAGCGTCTCCAAGCCAGTACGGTAGGTCTCGAAGCCTTGGCCGAAGTAGGAAAGCCAGAGGACGAGCACGGCGATTCCGCCAGCCAAGCCGCAGGCCAGGCCGAGGCGCGTTATGTCGTGGCGGGTGAGCTGTCGCTGCCGAATGGCGAACCCAGCGATGACCAGAACCGCCAGGATCGATGGAAGCAGGAGCGCCGAGAGCTTGGTCGCGAGGGCGAGGCCCAAGGCGACTCCCACTCCGGCGGCTTTCCCAAGGGACGCCCGTCGGCCATATTCCCAAGCGAGAAAGAGCGTGAGAGAAGCAAAGAACGCGAGGCCGAGATCGGTCGTGACGAGCGAGGCATGCGCGAGGAGGTTGGGCTCGAAGGCCGCCAGCGCAGACCCGAGAGCGCCCGGCCCGGGACCCCACAATCGCCGCGCCCAGATTCCCACCAAGGCCACGAGGGCGCCGCCGAGAACGAGGTTGGGAACGCGTGCCAAGGCGAGCAGGCATTGCCCGGGAACGGCTTGACCCCAGAGGAAGTCGCGACCCAGCCTCCACTTCCACTTGGGCGCCTCGGCCCAAAGCGCGGGATCCGGCTGAAAGACCGGCCGATACACAAGCGCGACCGGGAGCGCCGCCGCCAGGCGCATCAGCGGCGGGTGTTCGGGATCCATGCGGAAGTCGTGGCGCGAAAGGTACGAGATCCCCGCCGCTAGATGCATCGCCTCGTCGCTTGTCTGGCCATTCGCGGCGATGAAGAACGCGCCCTGGACGAGGAAGCCAAGGACGCAAAGCGCGATTCCCCAAGACGCAAGGGCCTCCCGGTTGAGCCGGTTGAGCCTGTTGATCAAGGGACGTGCGCTAGGAGGCGGCCGGAAGCGCTTCCTTGGGCCCCGCGAGGCGTTGGCGGGTCTCCTCCCGCCCGGTCGCCCAATGCCTCCTCCACCGCGGGATCGCTTCGAGGAGCACCAGGATCACGCAGGACATCATGATCGCGGTCAGCGCGCTGTTGAGCCCGCCCTTCCAGGCGTCGCCGGCCCGTCCGGAGCGCATCATCGGCAGAAAGATGTCCGTGATGCTGAGGAAGCCGCCGGTCAAGGTGGTGGTTCCCACGAACACCATCGGCGCCAGCGTGACCCACGCGTACTGGCTTCTACCCTCGTTGACGAGAACCGTGGTCGCGACCGCCAACGCCACGACCGCGAGGAGCTGGTTGGCAACCCCGAACATCGGCCAAAGCGTCTGGATCGAGCCCGTGAAGATGAAGTAGCTCCAGCCGGATACGACAAGGAGGCTTGCGATCACGGTTCCCGGTATCCAATCGGTCCGCCCCATCGGTGCCCAAAAGCGCCCGAGGAACTCCTGAACCAGGAAACGCCCAATCCGGGTCCCGGTGTCGATCGTGGTCAGCACGAAGAGCGCCTCGAACATGATCACGAAGTGGTAGAAGTAGCTCAGGAGGCTTCGGAGAGCCGGGAGGGTCCCGAAGATCTGGGTGATTCCAACAGCCAGGGAGACCCCGCCTCCGGTCCGCCCCGCGAGGCGCGGCTCGCCCACGAGCGCCGCGAGCTCCGACAGGTGCCCGGTCCCGAGGTCCAGCGTTTTGGCAAGCGCCGCGAACTTCTCGGGCGTCATGTTGATTTGGAAGTAGTCGGCCGGAAACAGCGAGCACGAGGCGACGAGCGCGGTCACGCCGACCAGGCTCTCCATCAGCATCGCCCCATACCCGATCGGGCGCGCCTGGGTTTCGCGATCGATCATCTTGGGAGTCGTGCCCGAGGCCACCAGCGAGTGAAAGCCCGAGATGGCCCCGCACGCGATCGTGATGAAGACGAACGGGAAGAGCGGCCCCGGCACGATCGGGCCCCCGCCGCTCACGAACGTGCTCAGCGCGGGGGCCTTGATCTCGGGCCTCACCAGAAGCACCGCGAGCACGATCGCGGCGATGGTCCCGACCTTCATGTAGCTCGACAGGTAGTCGCGCGGACACAGCAGCATCCAGACGGGCAGGACGGACGCGAGGAAGCCGTAGATCGCGATCGATGTCGTGATCCCGTTCTCGGAAAGCGTGAAGTACCGCGCGTACCCGGCCCAGGGCTGGCCGGGCTGGAACCAAGCGCCGAGGATCACGCACAGGAAGAGCAGGGCGACCCCGATGGCAGAGGCCTCGCCGACGCGTCCCCTCCGGAACCGATAGAGATAGAGGCCCATGAAGAGCGCGATCGGCACGGAGGCCGCGATCGTGAATGTGCCCCAGGCGCTCTCGGCGAGCGCCTTGACCACGATGAAGCCCAGCACCGCTAGGGCCACCACGATGATGAAGAGGATCGCCACCATCGCCACGAGCCCGCTCCGGGGGCTGATCTCCTCCCGCGCGATCTGGGCCAGCGAGCGCCCGTTCCGGCGCATCGAGGCCACCAGGATCACGAAGTCCTGAACCGCTCCCCCAAGGCACACGCCGAAGACCAGCCACAGCAGGCCGGGCAGGTAGCCGAACTGCGCCGCGAGAACCGGCCCGATGAGCGGCCCCGCGCCCGAGATCGCCGCGAAGTGATGTCCCCACAGCACCCACTTGTTGGTCGGGTGGTAATTCTGACCGTCGTTCTGCGAGTGCGCGGGGGTGATCCGGGAGTCGTCCAGCGCGAGGACCTTGGAGGCGAGGAACGCGCTGTAGAAGCGGTAGAAGATCGCGTAGAGCCCAAGCGCGAACAGCATCAGCCAGAAGGCGTTGATGTGGACGCCTGTGTTGGTCATGTTCTCGTGATTCACGCGGGGAGGATAAGCCCGGCGAGCCCGATTCCCGCCGCCCCGGTACACTCGCGGCGGTGTCTTCGGCTCTGTCTTCCGCTCTTGCCAGGCAGCCTTCGGCTTCGCAGCCGTACACGCTGTCGCCGTACCGCGCGGGCGACGAGGAGGCCATCCTTGCCCTGTTCGCTCGCGCGTTCCACGCCGAGCGCCGCCGCGACCACTGGGCCTGGCGATATCTCGAATCGCCCTTCGGCGGGCCCTTCGTCAGTCAGGTGCACGACGCATCGGGGCGTTTGGTCGCTCAGTATTCCGCCTATCCGGTGCCCTTCTATACCCAGCTCTCGGGTCCGCCGCGCGTCCTTACGTGTTTGCAGGTCGGGGACACCATGACCGCACCCGAGGTGCGGCATGTGGGCCGGGGCAAGACGAGCCTCCTGGCGCGCGCGGTCCGGCACTTCTACGAGTCCTATTGCGAGGGGCGGGTGGCCTTCAACTACGGCTTCAACACCGGAAACATCCAGCGCTTCTCGATGCTGTTTGTCCGCGCCCGGCTCTTTGAACCGGTCTCCTACCGGGTTCGCGAGGTCTCCGGGGTCTCCGCGCTTAAGGAACAAGCGCCGGGTCTCTTCGCGCGGCTTTCGCGGCGTGTCCGAGGCCTGCGCGTGGAGCGCGTCGAGCCGGTGCGATCCCCACACCATCGCCCACTCGGCGCGGAATGGGACGAGCTCTTCGAACGCGTCAAGGGCTTCTACCGCTTTCTCGTCAGGCGGGACCGAACCTATGTCACATGGCGCTACCTGGCCTGTCCCGACATCGCTTACCAGGTGCTCGCGGCGCGCCGCGGAGGGAGGCTCGCGGGCTGGAGCGTCTTCCGCCGCCAGGAGGACCGTCTGGTCTTCGGGGACGCTCTCTTCGATCCGCGGTTTGACGAGGCGCCCCGCGAGGTTCTTTCCCACGCGCTCTCGCTGGCCGAAAACCAGGGCGTGACACGTGTGGAAGGCTGGTTTGGGAAGAACCCGGCCTTCTTCAGCGAGACCCTGGAGCGGCTCGGCTTCGAGATCCGCCCCGAGCCCCAGGATCTGGGCTTTGTGTTCGTCCCGTTCGAAGTCGACGCCGAGGCCGACATGCGTGCCGCGCTCTACTACACCAAGGGCGATGGCGATCTTTTCTAAAGGCCTGGAACATAGCCGCGCACCCGAAACGGGGAGCGTCGAGGAGGATTCACCATGATCTCGATTCTGATCAGCATTCTCGTTTGCGTCCTCGCGGGCTGGCTGACCGGCCAGCTGATGAGGGGCAGGGGCTACGGCCTCCTGGGCGACCTCATCCTCGGCCTCGTCGGGGGCTGGTTTGGGTACTTCCTTGTCAACCTCCTCCATCTGCCGATCGGAAGCGGCCTGATCTCGCGGATCATCGTCATGGTGTTGGGCGCTTCGCTGCTCGTGGCCCTGGTGCGCATGTTGTCCAAACGCTGACGGCGCTTGAGCAAGTCGCGGCGCGGACCGGCCCTTCCCGATCCCGAGGACGTCCTCCTGGGGCGGGTTCCGGTCCGCATCGACGAGCTGTTCCGGCTGATCCATGAGGTCAACCCGACGGGTCACGCCCACCGAAAGCCGGAAGAGGAGCGGCTGTACTCGCTGAAGTCGCGCCTCCAGAGCCTCCTGATCCGCCGGTTCGGCGAGGAGCTCGCGGTGGTTCCCGAGCCGGCCCAGGAGGATGTTGTCGGCCTCATACACCGGACCGGAACCCGGGACGCCTGCCACGCGATCGTCTCGCGCCTCGAGGTCGACGCGCGCGCCTGGGTGTGGCACCGGCTCGATACCGCGGGGCCCGATCGCGACGGGCCTCAGGCGCCCGGGGATTCCCGGACCCCGCGAGAGCCGGCTGACGGAGCCCGAACCGGGGAGACCCGGGATCCCGGGCGTCTCCTGGCGCTGGGGCGTTCGGCTCTCGCCGAATACGACTACGAGGAGGCCCAGAGGCTCCTGACCCTTGCCTTGACGGTCGGCAAGGGCGAGCCCGCCGCGGCGATTCCGCTTCTCGAGCTCCTGGTCGACACGCTCGCGCTCGACCGCGAGGCGCTCGAGCTCTGGCCGAGCCTGTCTTTGGAGGCCCGCCACGACGGGGCGGTGCGCGCGCTCCTCGCGGTTTCGGCCGCGCGGCTCGGCGAGCTTTCGCGCGCGGCCTCGCTCGCGAAGGGCCTGGAGACGCCCCGCGCCGTCGAGGCCCATGTGCTGCTGGCGAAGGGCGCGCTCCTTGCCAAGGACGTCGAGGACGCGGCGCACCACCTTTCGGCCGCGGAGGCCTGCGATCCCTCGAACCCGGAGCTTGCAGGTTTGAGGGAGGAGGTCCAGTCCCTTCGCAACCGCGATCGGCTCGCGGCCGAGGAGGCGCTCCTCGCGAAGGCCCGGGAGTTGGGCACCGCGGGGACGGACGAGGGCGGGATCGAGCGCGCGGCGCGGGCTCTTCTCGCAAGGTGGCCGGCCAGCGCGGTGGCTCACCGGCTCGTCAGGGACCTCGAAGACAGGAAACGGCGCGCGCGCCTTGGCAGTGTGCTCCGGGCGGCGGACGACTCGGAAGGGGCCGGCGATCTCGCGGACGCCGCGCGGCTTCTTAGGGAAGCGCTCCTTCTCTCTCGCGAGTCGCACGGTGACGAGGCCGAGTCCGGAGCGCTCCTTGCGCGGCTCACCCGCCTCGAGGCGGCCGTGAAAGAGCGCGACGAAGGTCTCCGATTGGATCGCGCGATCCGCGAGCTCGGAGGGTCCGATCGCGCGGCCGCGCTGCTCGGGTATCTCGGGCTGACCCCGGCGCTTAGGACGAGCGTGAAAGAGCGCGTCCCCGATGTCGCGCTCGCCTGGCTGGATGAGATCGCGGCACGGCACCCAACGGTCAAGGGCCGCCCGCTCGTCGAGGCCGTGCAAGCGCTTTCATTCGCCTCGGCCTCGATGTCCAAGGGGGACGCGGAAGGAGCGCTCCTTTCCCTGGCTCCACACGCCCGGCTCTTGACGGGACTTCCCGCTGCGGAGCACATCGAGAGCGCAGCGTGGACCGCCCGGTTGGAGGCAAGCCGGCTTCGACTCTTAGCGGCGATCGAGGAGGCCAAGGCCCGCCTTGCCAAAGGTGAAGCGAAAGCGGCGCTCGGGGCGATGGAGGGAATCGATCTGTCGCTTCTCAGCAACGAAGAGCGCGCGAACGCCCGGAGGTTCGTGGAGACGCTTCATAAGGGCGTCGCCATAGAGCGCCTCTTGGAGACGTTCCGTACCCTCCAGGCGAACGGGGACTATCTTGAGGCCCGGAAGATCGCGAGAAGCATCCTGGAG
>WBZQ01001400.1_pt1 | contig 16791 bp, 16 predicted proteins | sample 5204251 | NCBI WGS metagenome assembly WBZQ01 (sample SAMN12412402, study PRJNA552823) | activated sludge metagenome | isolation source: activated sludge from nitrification reactor of wastewater treatment plant... | place: USA: Virginia | collected 2017-09 | reverse complement strand
CCTATGTGACCTCACTGAGGGAGTTACTGGGACTCATCGGCGCCCACGAATGGTACAAAAAAGGTATTGATATTGCAGCATTAGGCGCAAAAATTTATCCGCATTACGGTGTGTTTGCGCCAATTCGTCAAGAATATATTCAATTATTAGCAGAGACACCTTTTCCTAGTGATATCACAACGCATACGACTGCTTTCGATATAGGTACCGGAACCGGTGTGTTGGCAGCTTTATTGGCGCAGCGTGGTATTCAACACGTAATCGGCACGGATCAAGATCTACGCGCTGTAGAGTGCGCGCGTGACAATATCGCGCGCTTAGGACTGCAACACCAGGTACAAATCCTTCAGTGCGATCTTTTTCCGCCCGTAGATCCAGTGGATTTGATCGTTTGCAATCCCCCTTGGATTCCAGCGCGTCCCAGTTCTCCGCTAGAAAGAGCCATTTATGATCCTGATAATCAAATGCTCCGCAGTTTTTTGGCGGGGGTAAGCGATTATCTAAAACCTAATGGAGAAATTTGGCTGATCATGTCAAATTTTGCTGAGCAATTAGGGTTACGAACACACGAACAATGGTTGTCGTTCATCGCTTCAGCGGGATTGAAGGTAGTGGACAAACGAGATGCTAAACCCCATCATCCACGCACATTGGATACGAGTGATCCATTACATGCGGCACGAAAAGCAGAAATTGTTTCTTTGTGGCGTATGAACCGCGCATAAAGGTTTAAATTTTGATTGCGCTCGCCTGCTCAGCCGCAGCGATGACTTCTTCAATAATCGTGTCTTGCATATTCGATTCGACGCCGATTGCATTCCATTCTTGTTGGGTTATTTCTTGCTGTGTGCGTTCAAGAATACCAACATCCGGCACCATTTTTTCTGTGATATGAACCAAATGAATAAGAGGTTGCGCTACATCCGCATGAGCGGCATTGGGTAGGTGATGGTAGCGTATCACGTCAACGATTTCGTCAGGCAATCCCCAATGCACGGCAAGTCGTGCTCCGATCTCACTATGATGAGTACCCATTAGTTCTTGTTCCAGTTCAAGTATGGGTTTGTCATTAGCCATATTTAGCTGATCAAGCAATGTGTCACAGAGTGTGGCATCAAGGAAACTCAATGCATTGAAACCGATATCATGCAACAATCCGGCCAGAAAAATCTGATCGTCCATAGGGCGTATGCGTGACGGCATATATTTAGCGATAGCTCGCATTGCAATCGCAATGGTCATATTGTGTAGCCACAAATCGCTGGTTTTAAGTTTGCCTTCAACGGGTTTTGTTAGCGTGGACATGGTAGCAATTCCAATCGCTACGGACTTGACACGGGTTAATCCTAGACACATGGCCGCATCACTGACCGAAGCAATCTTGCGGGGAACACCAAACAATGTACTATTGGATAATCCGATAATTTTTGCGGAGATTTGTGGATCTTGCCCGATCAATTTCAGTAACTGAATTTCCCCTTCTTCCGTGTCGAGCGGCAAAGTAAGCAGTTTTTGTACAATGACAGGCATCGCTGGCAATACATCGATACGCTCTAAAGACAGCTTCAACTCAGTATTTACCATTATCTCTCCATTAAAAATTTTCGCATTTAAGCTTAAATATGCTGGGCGTTATAACTCATCATACTTCTTAGCTGTTCCTTTGGAAGCTGAGACCGGATACTTTAACGCATTCTTTGCCATTTTCATAAGCACGATTTCAGTCACATTCCAGCCGTATTTTTCAGCAAGCAAAAAAGCGAAAGCGAAGACATCGGCAAGTTCTTCCTGGACGGCTTCTAGATCAGCCTGTTCGGAAGATTTCCATAAAAACGTTTCTAGCAGCTCTGCAGCCTCGATATTTAACGCTAACGCAAGATCCTTAGGGTTGTGGAATTGCTCCCAATCGCGTTCATCGCGAAACTTTAATAAAGCCTCGGTAATTTTTTGGATTTCGCTCATTTAGAAAGATTTAGATCCATAGGGAGTAAAGTGCTATAAATTCAGTGTTTGATTAGGTTTGTATAAAAACTATTTTGAGAGATTAAATTAAGATTAGCCTGGTTTTGCTAAAATTTAACCAATCTGATTGTAATAACTATTGTAATCGGATTAACCATTTTTTGAATTCCCCAGAATATTGCTGGTGTTTCTTACTCATCTCACTGTTCCTTCTATTAGGTAATAGCAGAGCTTAACAACCTATCCAGTTTTACGATACTACTTCAACCATCAAAGTGGCTTCATTTAATTCCCGCTGCATTATGAAAGATTGCGTGAGATTCTTCTCTAATTGATAAACAATCACTTTCAATATATCGGCTGATGATTCCGCTGTAACTTCTGAACAAAATATTCCGGCATAATCCGGTATATATTCAGGTATGATAAAAACCGACACCATCCAAATTACGCCTGAATTGCTGGCTATGCCGAGGCCATGGAAACGATTTTCCAGGCCTGGCAGGATATTCCCATCACCGAGAGATCATACCAAACAGATTCACCGCGACCTTTTCTGCACTATAGTGAGAAGGATGAGCGGCATCGCGGTGAATATAAAGCCCTACGTAATGACGTGGGCGTTTTTGACGCAGACGGAAAAATGATTGGTATCGTGTTCGATATGCCGCGCCGGATGGCAGAAGCTCAGCTAACATGCAGTATTAGTGTGATGTTATTATTGATAAGGTTTGCTGTGAGCTGTAGATCTCATGTGATTAAGAAATTTTTACTGTAAATTTCACCATTCTAATTAGGAAAGCAAAAATGGGTCGCCACATTATTCTCTGTTCGGATGGAACGTGTAATGCATTTGGAGGAAAACACTCCAATGTAGCTAAACTACTTCAGTTAATTAAATTGAATGCGCCAGAAAAACAAATTGTAATTTACGATCAGGGTATTGGCACAAAGAAAAGTGAATTCGAAAGAATTAAAGAGTGGAAAGATAAGTTGCTCCATACTGGAGAGGTTCATAACGATGCATTTTGTTTGCTTCAGCCACCTGATTACGGGCATTTCTTTCCAATTTCGACATGCAAGCGTATTCGTGCAATGGTTTTTGGAGATGGTTTAGAAGTCAATATCAAGCAACTCTATATAAAATTGGCAGAGATATACGAAACTGGAGATAAGCTGTTTTTCTTCGGATTTAGCAGGGGTGCTTTTACAGTTAGAGCATTAGCTGGATTGCTGTGGCGTTATGGATTGCCAGATAAATGCCAAGCTGATAAAGTTTTTAACGAAGCTTGGAAACTATTTCGTGATGAATTTCCAGATGAAAAGGGAGAAAATCGCAACAAAGCGTTAGAGTTTCGTAATAATTATGATACCCGTGATTATCCTGTTGAATTTCTTGGCCTGTGGGATACCGTTAAGTCGTATGGCGGGATGTGTCCTGTGATGCTACCGCATTTGCGACACAATCCCTCAGTTAGTTGTGTTCGTCACGCGCTTGCGCTTGATGAAGAGCGCGGTTGGTTTGACGTAACCCAGTGGGGATGGCTTGATAGCGATCGAGAAGATGCCTGTAAAAAGGCAGCGGTAACTCGGTTAGACCCAGCTGATCGGAATATTATTTCATCGCATCAAGATGTAGAAGAGGTATGGTTCGCTGGCACACACTCAGATATTGGGGGCGATAACAATAATCGCGATACTTCAGATATTGCGTTGCGCTGGATGCTTGGAGAAGCAAAAAATAAAGGTTTATTGCTTGATAGAACAGGTGAATGCTTCCTTTCTTTTCCTGTTTCCAGGGAGCACCCAGATATTCAGTCATCACGCTCATTTTGGTGGAAGATAATAGATTCGATACCGCGACGAACTATTGATAATAGCGGAAAATGGCCAAAGTTGATTCGCACTCGAGGCGCTGCTAAACGATTACAAAAACTCACACAAACTCGTGACAATAAAACACTAGTACATGAAAGTGTCCCGGTTTGCCGTCGCCCACCGCTAGCATATGTATCTCAAACTAAACGATTCCCGATAAAAGAGTGAACTATTATCAAGCTGAAATTGTCGTGGAAGATTTAGAAAGAAAATAGATGTGTTTCACTCTCTTGCATCTGGTATTGACTTCGACTCAATCCAATTCCGAAGGTTATATGCCATTTTCTTGGCTTTCTGCTTTGCACCTAGGCGAATTAACCAGGTAACTACTACAGATCCTAAATCAACATAGGATTCATAAATCAGAAGTTTTTTTTCAGAACCTTGAGTTTCTCTGATTTGCCAGCTACCTTGAATATCTCTAAGATCACCAGAAACTTGGTTCCAAGTTAAGTGATATCCTGGTTTCACATAATTCCTCTGTAAAACAAAATGTAACTTCTTAAGAACTGCGTCTACCCAGAATTCGACTCGTGCACCATTGCTATCGGTACTGATTACCTTCATTTCATCGATATCATAGAAAATTTTTTTAAAATTTACATAGTCGATTAAAGTTGTCCAGATATCTTCTCGTGATGCCTCTACGATGAAGACTGCTCGAATGCCTGGAGTACCTTGATTATTCTCTATTTCTTCAATTATGACTTCGCCTGCATTTAGGATATTCCAGTCAGAATTTATATTTTCTGAGATAGCATTAGATAAGAAGCACCAAAAAAATATAATCCCAATTGATGTATTCGTTAGGATAGAGTGCATATTTGTATTCCTTACTGCGTCAAGCTTTTTATTAATTCCAAAGCATGCTGCAAGTTAAAATTATTTTTTGCAAAATCCCCTGCTAATGGAATAAATAACAGTAGATTATTAAGTTCAAACTTGCGCCGCGTCTTGATATCTACAGGCCAAGTGGTGAGATTTTCAATTGTCCAATAACGTTTTGTCATTTCTTCTATCTGAGCGAGCTGAACTTTCTTTTTCTCTTCATTTTCTTCTACATTTACCTGTTGTTGCAAATCATGAATATGATTACTCATCGCATCAGCTTCCTTGATCCATTTACTTTTCTGATCGAGCATTACGTTGTGATAGATCAGCATAGGTATTACGAAGGACAAGATTTCCATTAGGAGAGCACCTGTGAGCAGGAATAAATATGAATCTCCCCAATGATGGTAATCACGGGGCCAAAAAGGAAAAAGGAACCACCAGATTGCCAGGAAAATTGCAGGAATAGCCACTATCATTGCTTGATGAAAAAGATAATCACCGAGGGGCTTAAAGCCGCCGCAGCCATCTAAATGAAAAGGGTCAATGTTAAATTCTACGGAACCATTAACTGGTAATCACCTAATAGACTGTAACAAACCATCTGACCAATGTAAGCTCCAAGTGTCTCAGCAATTCCCAAAAACACCCTTGACCATTTAAAACTTTCTTCTAATGAAATAATAAAAGCAAGTGCCATTAATAAACATGCGGTAAGGCCAAGAAATCGTACCCAAATTTCTGCTTTTTTGTGCAATTGCTTGAAAAAGATTTCTCGTGTAAGTTGTTTATTAAAAACGAGAATCTTTCTATCGATAAGCCTCGATAAAGTTTTCTCAACTTTATCGGGGATACCGGCGACCAAATATAGTCCAACAATAAATGCAACTACGCCCGAAAGTAACAATAAATCCCATTGGCCAAATGAAAAGCGAAAAGAGTAATACTGATAAATCAGGTATAACGCAAAAAATAGCCACAATAATATGATGATAAGTTTCCGACAATTGCACCCGCAAAGTGGAATGAAACTAAGGCTATGTTCTTTATCTTGAACCATGATGTGCTCTAAATGAATTTAAGTTCCAAAAGCGCTTCATATTGAAAAGCGGTAACCTTAGGGCTTGTCTTCCACAATCCCAAGGGTATTTAACCGTGTTGTCATTTGTGAGATCAATTGATGAGTTTTCTCGTTTCAGTGCTTCTTGCACTCAGCATGCGTACAATTCGATATGCCGCATAGGCTGCGATCAAGTGTTTGAGGGTGTGCCCGCTGATCCAGTGATGGGTCCAGGTGAAAATTTTTCCATCGAGCGTTTCAGCTACTTTCGCCAGTCCATACAAAGCAATGACGACGTAGATAAAACTGCCATGCGTATAACGCGATGGAAATCGGAAGCTAATCCACAGCATCAATAGAATCGAATAGAATTGTGTGACGATGTATAAGTTTAAATCACCAACGCCTTGCAGTTCGGTCCAATACCAATATAGCACGCTTACTATGGCCAAAAGAACAAGCGGTGGCAATAGCCATAAACCGATTTTGGCACTGATGCGATCCATGAATGTTGCAGACAATAAGGCAACGATACAGATGGCGATTGGTAATCGATCCCACATTAAACGATCATTATCCGGTATCCAGTGGTAATAACTAGAGCCGAATGTCGTTGCGATCACGCCTAAAAACAATAATCCATAAGGGACACATTCCTCGCGTTGCTGGAATGTTTTTTGTGAAGGACGTTGATAAATGCGCAGCAGCAACACTAAGCCAGCTCCGCCGCTGAATAAAAAAGCTAGGTTGGAAACGACATCATTGAAGTTGGGAATGCCCATAAAGCTGCGTTGATCGGCAAATTCATGGTAATGCAGGGATTGTGATATGGGCGGTAGCGCCAATGCAGCGCTAATCACTATGAGCGATATTATTGTGACTAGCCAGAATTGCCGATTCATGGGTATCGGTTGCTGATGGGGCTTGTGGCCGTCAATGCATGTGTGTTACGGCATCCCTAATGCGTGCTATTGGGATCACCGTAATGCCTGCAATCGGTTGTTTAGGATTGTTAGCCATTGGTACGATCGCCCGCTTGAAGCCGAGTTTTGCGGCTTCTTTCAATCTTTCCTGGCCTCGTTGTACCGGGCGAATTTCACCGGCCAAACCAATTTCGCCCATCACAACGGTCTTTTCAGCGATTGGTTTGTTTTTCAAGGAAGAGACAATCGCCAGCACAATAGCCAGGTCAGCACCGGGTTCATTGATTTTCACGCCACCGACTGCATTGACAAATACATCTTGATCGTAACAAGGGATCCCGGCGTGACGGTGTAATACCGCAAGCAACATTGCTAAACGGTTTTGCTCAAGCCCCACGCATAAGCGTCGTGGGCTTGGAGAGTGTGTTTCATCGACTAATGCCTGAATTTCAACTAATAATGGGCGGGTGCCTTCTTGTGTCACCATGATACAAGATCCCGTGACTTGTGCATCGTGATGCGAAAGGAACAATGCCGAAGGATTTTTAACTTCACGCAAGCCTTTTTCACCCATGGCAAATACACCAAGCTCATTGACAGCGCCAAAGCGGTTCTTGAATGCGCGAATCATGCGATAACTAGAATGCATGTCGCCTTCAAAATACAATACGGTGTCAACCATATGCTCGAGTACGCGCGGTCCAGCCAATGCGCCTTCTTTGGTGACGTGCCCAACCAGAATAATGCAAGTACCGCTGGCCTTGGCCAATCGCGTCAGTTGTGCCGCACACTCACGTACTTGCGCGACTGAACCGGGTGCCGATTGCAATGCTTCGGAATAAATGGTTTGAATCGAGTCGATCACAGCCACTGCAGGTTTACGTTCTACCAGCACGGCTTGTATTTTTTCCAATTGAATTTCTGGGTACAAATGTACAGCTTGCACATTCAATGCCAAACGCCGAGCACGCAACGCAACTTGCTGTGCTGATTCTTCACCGCTCACATACAACACTGAATGGTGTGCCGACATATTCGATAGGGCTTGCAGCAGCAGCGTTGATTTGCCAATTCCGGGATCACCGCCCAATAATACAACGCCACCCTGGACTAAACCGCTGCCAAGCACACGATCCAGTTCATCGATTCCAGTGGGGAAACGCGGCTCTTCACGTGCTTCTACCGCGCCTAAATTCTGTACTTGGCTGATTGCGGCGGGAGGACTAAAGCGCGATACGGATTTTTCAGCGATCGTTTCAATTAAGGTATTCCACGCTTGGCAATGCATACATTGCCCTTGCCATTTAAGCGTTTGTCCGCCGCATTCGATACAGGAGTAAATTGTTTTTTGCTTAGCCATTCAAGGGATTAATCATAGACTTCGGCAATGTCCAAAGTAGCGCCTCGAGTGTCTTTATCGGAAAGCACCGGCGCGGCGTTCATCATCGGCCATTGAATATTCAGCGTTGGATCATTCCACACAATACAGCGCTCATACTCGGGTGCCCAATAATCAGTCGTGTTGTACAAAAATTCAGCATATTCTGATAACACAACAAATCCATGCGCAAATCCGGGTGGAACCCAGAGCTGTTTTTTGTTCTCGGCACTGAGGTTTGCGCCCACCCATTGCCCAAAGGTCGCTGATGATCGACGGATGTCCACCGCTACATCAAATACTTCCCCGATCACTACGCGCACCAGCTTTCCTTGTGGTTGTTTGATCTGATAGTGCAAGCCGCGTAATACGTTTTGTACAGAGCGTGAATGATTATTTTGTAAAAAGCAGACGGATTGGCCGACCGCTGATTCAAATTGACGTTGATTGAAGCTTTCAAAAAAGAACCCCCGTGCATCACCAAAAACACGCGGTTCAAACAATATGACTTCAGGAATGGATAGTGGCGTTGCGTTCATTTTATGGTTTGACTATCAGGCTAGAATTCACGCCTTGAGACTGCTAATAGGTATTGTCCGTAACCGTTTTTAGCCAATGGTTGTGCTAAGCGGTCCAATTGTTCGGCGCTTATCCAGCCTTGCTTAAATGCTATTTCCTCGGGACAGGCAATCTTGAGACCCTGCCGGTTTTCAATCGTGGCAACAAATTGACTCGCATCCAGTAAAGACTCTGGCGTGCCGGTATCTAGCCAAGCATAACCTCGCCCCATGATTTCTACATGCAAAGCCGATTTTTCAAGATAAATTCTATTCAAGTCGGTGATTTCCAGTTCTTTACGCACGGATGGCTTAAGGCTCTTGGTATACTCCGATGCATATTGATCATAGAAATATAAACCAGTTACGGCATAGTGTGATTTGGGTTTCTGGGGTTTTTCTTCCAGATTAATGACATGACCTTGTGTGTCAAACTCAACCACACCATAACGTTCAGGATCATGCACATGATAGGCAAAAACACTGGCGCCCGTGGTACGTGCCATGGCACGTGTCAGTAAATGATGAAAATCGTGTCCGTGAAAAATATTATCGCCCAATACCAATGCGGAACAATCATTACCAATAAACGTTTCACCAATGATCAATGCTTGCGCAAGGCCATCTGGTGATGGTTGCTCGGCGTACGAAATGTTCAACCCCCATTGATTACCATCGTTTAAAAGCCTTTGGTAATGGCCAACATCGTGTGGTGTTGAAATAATCAGAATATCCTGAATACCCGCCAGCATCAGCGTGCTCAAAGGATAGTAAATCATCGGTTTGTCAAACACCGGAAGCAATTGTTTTGATACCGTCTGTGTAATGGGATAAAGTCGTGTTCCGGTACCCCCGGCAAGTACAATGCCTTTGCGTTTTGGAAGAATGGATTCCTGGGTATTTTTTGCGGTACCTAAATTATTCGGGATGGACATAAATAAAAATTCTGATATTTACTCATTGATCGATCAGCTTTTGTGTGTTGAATAAATCATTAAACAAGCCAAGCAGTGATGAAGGATTGTACTATATTTGTACTCGCAACCAGGATAATTGCGAAACTGGGTTTTACATCGTGTTAATGTAAAATTGTCGCATGATGAATTTACCACAAGCGTATCAGCGGCTAGTAGAAAAACTCACAGTTCAGTGGAAGCTGCTTGCATGCCTGTTATTAGTTTTTTTTATAGGCGCTACTGTAATAGCGTTATTACCTATTGTAATTAGACGCTTATTAGACAGCGTACTGATTCTGGAAGATTGGGCGCTAGTACAAGAGGCATTATTTGCAATGTTGGCGCTATGTCTGGTTCGATGGGTAGCTTGCTATGCGAGCAGTCATCTCATGCATATGTTGACGAGTAGGCTGGGTACTGCTTTTCATAGCGAAGTTTTTATCAAGCTTCTAACATTACCGGCGAGTCAATATCGTCATTTTGCAGATCATAAAAGGATCGATCGTTTATTTCATCACGCCTCCCATATCAGTTTGGTTACGATCGAGAAGCTGGTACTGGTGATCAAAGAATCCTTGATCATTCTCGGATTATTTGCCTGCCTGTATTATTTGCATCGAGATTCATTGCTGTTGGTGTTATTACTGCTATCAGCAACCATTTTGCTCTATCAAATCGCCAATGATCAGTTCAGCAAACTCAGCCAGAAGAGCCGAAAGTCTTTTAGAAATTTAACACAACCCATCGTTGAATCGATTCAACACCATAAAGAAATAAGGCTAGGCCAAGGGCGGGAGCGCGAAAATCAACGTTTTGAAAAAGCAGTTGCAGCCGTTTTTTTGAGTAATCGACAAAAGGTGGTGATGCAGACAGTCATCCAGTTAATAATCGAAATCATTGTGATAGGGATCGTCGCTCTGAGTGTCTATTTGTTTGGATTGCAAATATTGCATAACCAAATGTATCTGGGCCAAGCACTGGCCGTGATTGTTGCAATTTCAATGGTATGCGTCAGCATGTACCGGATGGCCCGTATTTTTGTGAGCTTAACGCATGATAGAAGGCATCTGGAATCCGTTTTCTCTTTTCTCGATCAGGCATCTGACGAGGATATGGGAATTCTGCTAGTACAGCCCGTCCGAGGAAAATTGCAATTTGAGCATATTTCGCTTGATCACAAAAAATGGCATGAGTTTACCTTGAACCTTGTTATCCAACCGGGCGAGAAAATTGTTTTCACAGGGTATTCCGAGCCTGTGAAAGATAGGCTCATTGATTTACTGTTACGTTTAGAGCAATCTTCATCGGGAAGAATATGGCTGGATGATTACTTGCTAAACGATATCAAAATTGACAATCTCTACACCAACATCGCCTTAATATCTCAAAATAGCGTGCTTCTCGATGAAACAATCGCTGGTAATATTGCTTATGGCGCGATGCAATCTGCAAACGAAGCCCAAATAACATCCGCCATGCAAGCCTCGGGATGCAATGCTTTCGTTAAAGAAATGCCCGATGGTTTGCAAACCAAAGTGGGTAATCATGGTATCGAAATCGGAAAAATGGAGCGCTTGCAAATCGCAATTGCGCGCGCGTTACTTAAAAGTCCGGCCATTATTATCTTGGATGAGGTTTTTGATGCCAATGAACTCAAGACAGAAGCAACGTTATGCGCATTCAAAACGCTCATTGAAAACCGCACTACTTTGATCTTCAGTCAAACCGGTTCGTGTTGGATCGATTTCGATAAAATGATCGTGCTTGGCGAGGAGCTTGGCAAGAAATTTAGTGAAGAATCCTGATATTGCCTAGCAGCTTGCGCATGAATCAATTAAGCAAACATTCATCAGGCTTTTAATTCACGTAGTGCGCAGTAAATCCACCGAACTGTCCTATAATAATAGATTTAACCCGCAAACATTGTTTCTTGCGTAGTATTTTTCCGTACAAGCAACGTCATTATTTATCATGCAATCATTGCAATTGCCCCCGATTGGCACCGTAACGCGTTACACCAATTTTTCGGGTTCCGCAGACGCGTTATTTTTTGCCCAAATTGCGCAGAAAGCTAAACCCATTACCATCATCACGGCGAATGCTCTGGATGCGCAGCGATTATTGGAAGAAATTCCCTACTTTGCGCCGCAACTCAAAATACATTTGCTTCCGGATTGGGAAACTTTACCTTACGATGTTTTTTCGCCGCACCATGATCTAATATCGGAGCGCTTGGCAACCTTGTATCAAGTCATGAATAGCGCATGCGATGTACTGATCACACCGGTGACGACAGCGTTGTACCGCATGTTGCCGCGTGAATTTCTGGCGGCGCATACGTTTTTCTTGAAGCAAGGAGAAAAACTGGATCTGTCCAAGCTGCGTAGCCAACTGACGTTTGCCGGTTATACGCATGTGACACAAGTATTCTCACCGGGTGAATACAGTGTTCGAGGCGGCTTGATGGATTTGTTTCCGATGGGTAGCTCGCTGCCTTATCGTATTGATTTGCTGGATAATGAGATCGATACTATTCGTACGTTCGATGTCGATACACAACGCAGTATTTATCCGGTCAAGGAAATTCGCCTATTACCTGCGCGGGAGTTTCCGCTGGATGAGGCAGGCCGAACTTTTTTCCGCGGCAAGTTTCGTGAGCAATTTGAAGGCGATCCTTCCAAGAAACAAATTTATAAGGACATCAGCAAAGGCCTAACACCCGCAGGCATCGAATACTATCTCCCTTTATTTTTTGAGAAAACCGCGACGCTGTTTGATTATCTTACCCAAGAAACTTTGCTTTGCTTGCATCAAGATGTGCGTTCAGTGATTGATGAATTTTGGCGCGATACGCAATCCCGTTATCAGTTGTTGCGAGCCGACATTGAACGCCCTTTGTTGCCTCCGGCTGAGTTATTTTTGCCCAGCGATGGTTTTTTTGCGCAGATAAAACCCTATGCCCGCATCGAAATACTTTCACGAGAAACGGATGCCAAGCAAACAAAAAGCTTTGCCAGCGAAGCGCTATCCTCCATCCAAATCAATCGGCACGCGGAAAACCCGCTGGAGAAACTGGCGGCATTTATTACACAGTTTACGCACAACGGCGGACGCGTTTTGCTATTGGCTGAAAGCATCGGTCGACGGGAGTTAATCGCCGAATACTTAAATCAATATGGCCTGCATCCTGTTAACTGTCAGGATTACCAAGAGTTTGTCGAAAGCTCGCAATCTTTTATGCTGAGCGCTTCATCGTTGCACAGCGGGTTTGTTTTGTCACAGCAGCGCTTGGCCTTTATCACTGAGAGCGAGTTGTATGCCACGCATATACCGGGTCGCCGTGAGCGGGAATCGCGCAAGATCACTTCAACCGACAATATTTTACGCGATCTGTCCGAAATCAAACCGGGAGATCCGGTGGTGCATGAGCAGCATGGCATTGGCCGTTATCTCGGCTTGGTGAGTATGGATGTCGGCGAAGGGGCGCCTGGGGAATTAAGCGAATTTTTGTCGCTGGAATATGGAGGAGGTGACAAACTTTACGTTCCGGTTTCACAATTGCATTTGATCGGACGATATAGCGGTGCGGCACCCGAATCGGCTCCGCTGCACAAGCTCGGCAATAGTCAATGGGACAAGGCCAAGCGCAAGGCCATGCAGCAAGTGCGCGATACTGCTGCAGAGTTGTTGAATTTGTATGCTCAGCGCGCAGCGCGCGAGGGTCACGCGTTTACGATCCAGCAACATGATTACGATGCGTTTGCCGAGGGATTTGGCTTTGAGGAAACCGCAGACCAGGCTGCAGCCATTCATTCGGTCATAGCGGATTTAACGTCTGGCAAACCGATGGATCGATTGATTTGCGGCGATGTGGGTTTTGGTAAAACAGAGGTGGCGCTGCGCGCAGCGTTTGTCGCAGTAGCCGATGGAAAGCAGGTGGCTGTTTTGGTTCCAACGACGTTACTTGCAGAACAGCACTTCCAAAATTTTTCCGACCGGTTTGGCTTGATTGCCGAACAGTGGCCGGTCAAAATTGCCGAGTTATCGCGTTTTCGTTCCGCAAAAGAACAAACGCAAGCAATCGCTGGCCTAGCCAAAGGCGAAATCGATATTATCATCGGCACGCACAAATTGATTCAGAAAGATGTGCACTTTAAAAATCTCGGGTTGGTCATCATAGACGAAGAGCATCGTTTTGGTGTGCGGCAGAAAGAGCAACTGAAGAAACTGCGCGCTGAAGTCGACATATTGACCTTGACTGCGACACCGATCCCGCGCACTTTGGCGATGTCGTTGGAAGGATTGCGTGATTTTTCCATTATCGCCACAGCACCGCAGCGCCGCTTGGCGATCCGTACTTTTGTCAGCAGTTTCTCACTCAGCATCATCCGCGAAGCTTGCTTGCGCGAACTGAAACGCGGCGGACAGATTTATTTTTTGCATAATGAAGTCAATACCATTCAACTGATGTATGAAAAACTGGCGAATTTGCTACCAGAAGCGCGTATCCACATTGCTCATGGGCAAATGCCGGAGCGTGAGTTAGAGCATGTCATGCGCGATTTCTATCAACAGCGTTTTAATATTTTGCTATGCACTACGATCATCGAAACCGGCATCGATATTCCCAGCGCTAACACCATCATCATCAACAATGCCCACAAATTTGGTCTGGCGCAACTGCACCAATTGCGTGGCCGCGTCGGTCGATCCCACCATCAGGCTTATGCTTATCTGCTGACGCCGCCGGAAGAAGCGCTCGGCTCGCAAGCCAAAAAACGCCTGGAAGCGATACAGGCGATGGAAGAATTGGGTTCCGGGTTTTATCTGGCGATGCACGACCTGGAAATCCGCGGCGCCGGTGCGGTACTGAGTGAGTCGCAAAGCGGCGAGATGCAAGAAGTTGGTTTCAGTCTATACAGCGCCATGCTGGATTCTGCCATCCAATCGTTGAAACAAGGTAAGGAACCGGATATGCAGCACCCGCTCGGTGTTGCGACCGAAATCAATTTGCATGTGCCGGCATTGCTACCCGAAGATTATTGTCACGACATCCATGAGCGCTTAGTTTTGTATAAGCGTATGGCCAATTGTAACAATGATGAGCATTTGGATGACATGCAACGCGAATTGATCGACCGCTTCGGCCTATTGCCCAATCCAGCGCGTGCTCTGCTCGATTGCCACCGCCTACGCATCGCTGCCAAGCTGCTCGGTATCATCCGCATCGACGCCAGCGCCGACAGTATCCAAATCCAATTCATTCCCAATCCACCGATTGATCCGTTCAAAATTATCCAATTGATTCAAAGTGGTCGAGAATACTCGCTCGCGGGACAAGATCGACTCAAAGTTCAGGTGCAGGTCGAGGACGTGAATAAGCGGGTGATCAGGATTAAGGAGTTGATGCAGAAGTTGAGATAAGGGGTTGAGAATAAAATTTTTCTCCGACTTATGAATTAAGCGAGGTATGCTATATTGAAAATCGAATTGACGTATTTTTATGAATAGAAAGGAGTCAGTATTCTGATTTTTCAGATAAATTTCATTCTTTGCGTATTATATCGTGTTATTTCAGCTGCTTAATTCTAGTTAACATCTCAGAAGCCTAGCCCGTGCTATTCCTAGAAAAAACCCGCACCGACAGTAGTCACAAGTCCTATATTGAGAGCGAGTACGAATTTCTTGATCGCTCCAGTAGAGCTGAAATTTCGAAGGTTCGCGACTTTTTGAATTTTTGGCTTTCGAAAATTCCTGGGGACGAAGTGCGACAACTCATTTCTAGAATGAAGTTGCAAGATAGAAGATCATTCGAGTCAGCGTCTTTTGAAATCGCCCTATTTGCAATACTTAGCAGCCTTGGCTGCAAAGTAGAGATTCACCCAGACTTGGAGAACGGAAGCAATAAGAGGCCGGATTTTCACGTTACTACGCCTGACGGCGAGGGGTTCTATGTGGAAGCGGTTCTTGCATCAGAATTCGATGTAAATGAAATGGCCGCCGAGAAGCGCAAAAATGCCCTGCTACAAGCAATCGAAAAAATTGATTCGCCGAATTTCTTTATTGGAATAGAATCTGGAGGCAGTCCTGATACTCCACCTCCAGGCAAAGCGTTGAGAGGAGACTTGTATAAGTGGTTGAGCGAACTTAATCCTGATGATGCTATTCGTGAGTATGAGTCTAAAGGAAGTGACGCGTTGCCAGTTCTAAAATGGCAATATGAAGATTGGAGAATCAAATTTCAAGCAATACCGATAAAACCTGAAAGGCGCGGCCAAGGGCAAAGAGTTATCGGATTGTATTCTGAAGGAGCGCGGTGGACAAACAGCTGGGAGCCAATTCGTAACGCAATATTGTCTAAGGGTGGAAGGTATGGAAAGTTGTCTAAGCCCTATGTTGTTGCGGTAAATGTTGATTCATCTGCATTGAATCGTATTGATGAAATTCAGGCACTATTTGGAGAAGAACAGTTTACCTTCAGTCCTGATTCTCAGGAGCTTAGAGTACACCGAGCTACGAACGGCGCTTGGGTTGGCCCGAAAGGGCCCCAATACACGAGGGTAACTGGCGCATGGTTGTTCGGCAATTTGAATCCGTACAATATAGTTTCGAGGAAGAACAATCTATATGTCAACCCTCACTCCCCGATAGCTATTCCCAAAGCTCTAATGCATCTTAACCATAGTATTGTTTCAAACGAAAGGATGGAGTCGATTAACGGACGGCCACTTTGGGATTTGCTAGGACTCAGTCCTTCATGGCCAGAATAATGATAACAATTACTTCAATGAACCAAAGCGCAGCACGGTAGGTTGAGGTGAGCCCGAGAATCCCAACATCAAAAAATGGCCTGAGGAGATGAACAACCATGCGAGTCGACGTACTGTTTTAAAAGGCAGAATCTATTTTTTTACGGTAAGTCTTGCTCAACATCACCTGCGCTTGTTATCGGATCATGTGGAAGTTTTGAGTGACGTTGTCAAAGTTGTGAAACAAGAGCATCCACTACATCAACGCCAGTACCCAAATACAATTCATCTGGAACCCGTCGACTAGCGCACTAAAAATTATCTAGGGAAACACTGATCTATTCGATCACATCGAATAGATTAATAGACTTGCAGAGATTAGATAAAATACCTTCTCTATTGATAAACATGGAATAGAGCGATGCAATCAAGCTTTTCTGACCTGGAATATGCGGCGAAGAAGAAACAAACCCGGTGTGATCGTTTTCTGGTTGAGA
>WBZQ01000266.1_pt2 | contig 16799 bp, 23 predicted proteins | sample 5204251 | NCBI WGS metagenome assembly WBZQ01 (sample SAMN12412402, study PRJNA552823) | activated sludge metagenome | isolation source: activated sludge from nitrification reactor of wastewater treatment plant... | place: USA: Virginia | collected 2017-09 | reverse complement strand
TTGTTTAGCAAAGTTCAGTTTTATGCCATCATGTTTTAATCTCCTATGATATGTTTCTTCTGTTCTGTCGAAGAACCGTGAAAACTCGTAATGTTGACGGCCTTGTACTTCAATCAAGATTCTTAAATCTTTAATCTTAATTAAGGTTTAATTCCTAATATTCTACATACACGGTATGTTTCCCTACGTTCAGACTCTTCAATAGTATTCATAACCAAAGGAAGCATAGCGTCACTACAGTCCGTTAGCATAGGCGCTAAATAAAACAACCGTTGTTCATGGGTGTTGTCCTTTTTGCCCATCAACTTGCGAACAAATAAAAGCGTTTCCTTTGTAACGTTGTCATCTGCATAATTCTTAAAAGCTCCAGTGTGCATAATTATCCTTTCAACATGTTTGAAGTACGGCTTTTCTAGTATAACTTTGGTCTGGAAGATTCAGTAGTTCTTCTGGAACTCGTGACCAATCACCTGTAATCTGCGCTTGACCGATTAACATAAAACGTTCAGCGTAAGCAGCAGCTTTCTTAGCGTTAGAAAACGCAAACGAAATTAAGTTCACAATCTTGTTAAAGAAGTTCTTGATACTTTCTAAGACCAAAGAAACCGCAGATTTAAGGTCAGTCACCACATAATGCGTAGCGTAGTTATGTCCATCGTAACGACCACCGTTTTGAACTTCTGTAAGAATTTTAGCGTCAACCAACAGTTCGATAACTTTTCTATTAGTAGAACCGCTAAAATCGCCTTCTTTCTTACCTTCAAACTCTTTGTCCTTCAGATAAAAGGAAGGGCCGTATTTCTGAATGAAACCAAAGATACGTTCAACACACTTTGAAAAGTACAAATCGTTAACAGCTTTCTTGGCAGCTTCTTTAATTTCGGTAAACTTTTTATGTAGGTTGGGTGCCCAAACATAAGTATGAATATTCTTAGCTACGCTGAAAACCCAGTCAACGATACCATTCACTTCTGTTTCGGTAACTTCATGGTCTTTCAGGTTTTGAACCGTAATCGCAAGCTTATCAAGAATGGTTTTACATTCTTCTTTGTTAAAATAGTTCTGACGAAGATATTGACCGTACTTAATCAAAGCGTGATGTCGATTACCTTCGTGAGTGATAAGAAAATAGAAATAATCGTGACCTTCAAGTTTCATGTTTTCGTCAATCGGCTTAACCATAAATCTGCGAGCTTGAATGGTACGCTCTGTGATAATAACAGAAATATCGTTATGATAAACATGATTGAAGTCTTGTAAATGATACACACCGCCACAACGCTTTTTGTGGAAAACGGTGTTCAAAGTTTCATACTTTCCATTCAAAGTTCCAGGCAATCGTAGAATACGTGAAATATCCTTAACGCTTTGGTCAGCGCCCGCATACTTGAACATCTTTACAATGTTGCGTTGAATGTCAGCTAACTCAGCAATCTTTGCGCCATCAAACTCAGCAATCGGAAAGTACGCATGTACACCACGTCCAGACCAAACAAGAAAATCGGGCCACAATCCAGCTTTCTGAGTTTCAGTTTCGATATATTGCATGTAACGCTTTTGTGAATCTTCCGTCAGATTCTCAGCATCCTTTGCATACGGCGAAAGTTTCATATCGAAGTCAATGAACAGAAACTTAATCTGTGTGACATCCTCATTCTTCAATTTTCCATTCTTGCAACCTTTGTTCACTTGGAAGTAAAAATCGCCAGTTCTCTTGATTCCAGCTTCCAAATCTTCAGCATACGTTGTGTAGGGTTTAATAATCTTATCCACAATTTCAAACTTCGCAACATCGTTTCGTTTTACATATTCTAACAAATTCATAACTTTATTCCTTTTCAATCTTTTTTTTGTTTAACCCGTTCGTTCTGAACACTTCCATTTTTAGTTCCACTACTTTACCACATTTTCCGATAACTACCATTGTAAATCCACTTCGCTTATCGGGCTGGTTACCCCTTCGCTATCTAAAGTTTACCACATCCCTTTCCCCTTGTCAAATCTGTCTCTGCCTGAATTGCATTAATTCGTGCGCTAGGCAATTATATCTCCAAATTCTCACAAATTCAGTTTACTTCAAGTTGGTTGGCCGTTCTGTAACCGCAACTCCACTATATATGTACTTTTCTATCTTGCGATTATAGGTGTAAAACCCCACAAACCTCCATTCTTACCCCGTACCCCGAATATAGGTGTGAAAACTAACCGCAAATCCTGTAATCTTACTGTTGAAACCACAATTTTACGATAGAGCAACTGTGCTGTTTAGCGAATTATGATTCGATTTTTGAATGATTTTTCATAGGTCTACAGGTGTAAAATACCAATAGCTAAGATAACTACAATATACTTATAAATATATAATAACTATAGTATAGTATATAATATATAAGATAGATATATATAAATAACAGTAAATTATAGTTTCCTACTCATATATATAGGGTATATAACACTTAATTAAGAATCTTATAGTTATAATCATTATTAGCTAAATAGAAAATACAGATATAATCCTAATTAAACTAATCATATTTAGCTTAACAGTACCTATATTTAACTAACGAAAATCTATTTTGAAATACTGTTAACTTATATTTTAGTCATAGCTAAATTAGAAAATCCTATCTTAAACCTTAAAATTATGAACTAAGCTCAATCTTGGTTACTTTAATTGAATTCTAGCTTATAATCGATTTGACAAATAGAAAATGGTGTGGTATTATAACACTCATTAAGCAGGTACTAACAGCCTAGCTTAATTACCTCCTTTTCTACGTTCACGAACTTAGAATCCACTACTCTAGGTTCGTGAATAATAAAGTTAATCAGTCTCCAACATTCCAAGGTGGATTGTTTAAGTGTCTGACTAACTTGAGGTAGTAGTAATTGACTCCAACTTTTAAGTGGACAAATATTAAGATTAACGTCGAAACGTTCAAAAGTTTATTAGAAAGGTAATAACAATGGTTACTAAACATAAGTTTTGGTTTAACACAGGTGTTCAACCTTGGAAACATCAAAATTATCATTATCCTGAAGGTAGCGTACTTAAGAATGGTACGGTTCAAATTCCGTACTATTTGGAGTTTGAACCGCCAAAAGGTTTTACAGTTTCTCATTTATGCGATAAACCGCAACCTGGAGAACTTGCAATTCCGATTGTTGGTGGAAACATGCTTTCAAAGTTCGCAATCTTTAAGGGATTTACTAATGGCTAAGTTTAATATTAAGTACGGAAATGATTATAGTTCAGACTTGGAAACAATGATTAAAGGCCTACTTCCCAGGTCTGAAGTACGTAGACCTTTAGGTTCCAAACTTCACGTTCGTAATGCTGGTTTCTGTTCAAGACTTAATGTAATGAATAGTGTTCTGACAACAACGTTCGCACCTTCAATTAGTGGTAAGTTCTATGTTGAAAGTGGTAGTTGTATTGAAAAGATTTACGTAGACCTGTTAGATGAAAATAACAAAGTTTGTATTCATGACTTGAAAGTCACAGACAATAAAGATTATTTAGTTAATAAACATAACGCTAACCAACAGAAGTTGCTGTTAGACAACTCTGAATATTTAGGATATTCTGGTGTGATTGACTTGGTAATGTTTGACCATAATGATGAACTTACCATAGTTGATGTAAAAACTGTTGGTGAACTTCCTGAAAAAGACAGTTTGAATTATGTTAGACAAGTTCAAATGTATTCTGCTATTCTTGGCGTAGATAACGCAGTGCTGCTTTATCAAAGTCGCAACATTAAGGATAGAAACGACTATCAGAATCCTTTAATGATGAAGATTTCAAAGATTGACACTTCTGAAGATACGCTTCTTGGTGTTGTAGAAACTGCTTTTCTATCTAAGCTTTCTATTGAACATAAACTACTTCCGAATATATCGTATAATTTCAAAAAGACAGTAAGTTGTAAAAATTGTGACTTTTCTAATTTCTGTTGGGATAATAACTCTGAAGGTTTGAAAGTACCATTAGTACAAGATTTAGACTTAGAAGTACAGTTAATGGAACAAAGCCAAACGTTAGCTAGAAAATTCATGGAAGAACGAAAGTTACGTTATCAACTGTTTGATAAGAAGTTCGTAGGTTCCGAGAGTGGTGTCGAAGATGAAACATAGAGCTAGATGGGTGGTTTTAGGTATGATTTGTATCGGTGAAGAACAGCTAGCTTATCGAATTACAAGTTATAACACCAAACTTACCAAAGATGAAGCAATAGAAAAGTTTAAGGTTGCGCTGAAGACAGATTTTGGTGATGTTGAAGTTGCTGATGTTGTTGCTAACTTTTATGAAGAAAGTGTTGAAGATGGGTAAGTTGACGATACCTGAAGTTCTTAAAGAAAAGAACGGTAGGGTTCTTTGGACTAAAGAAAGTCTTGGGTTTACACCAGTTCAAAAGGTTCAGAAGTTATTTGATGATAATGGTGTAAAAGGTAGGGTCAGTGGTGTTGAAAGTAGGAAAAGCGGTGGTAGATTTCATTCATTCGTTATTTATGAATGTTTAAGATGTGGCAATCTTTGCAAACAAATAGTTTTAAGCTTAATAAATGGTCGCACGTGTAAATATTGCTCTCGTTTGAAAGTTGCGGAACTTAGAAAAGGCAAAGCGCAAGCTCCAGCAATTAAAATAGAAACACCTGAAGAAGCACAAACCTTTTTAGATACGTATGCAAATGGAAAGTTTAAGTTCTTAAGGTTTGAGAGAAATAAATGGTCAAATCTTTTAATAGTTGCAGCTTGTGAAGTTTGTGGTATTGAAAACTGTAAAACAGTTAAAGACTGGAAGTCTGGAATTCGCTGCGCTAATTGTTCCAGAATTTCTAAAACCTTTACTAAAGAACAATTTGTTGAAGCTGCGAATAAAGTGCATAATGGAATGTATAGCTACGACAACTTTGATTATACTAACAATCGTACAAAAAGTTGGATAACTTGTAGAGTTCCAGGGCATGGAGTCTTTGAACAGACACCAGATACTCATATTAACATGAAAACAGGTTGCCCAAAATGTAAAAACTCTAAAGGTGAAACTTTTCTCGATAGTTTTCTAACTAACGAAGGTTATAAAATTGTACCACAATGTAGGTTCAAAGGTTGCAAACACAAAAGTTATCTACCTTTTGACTTTTATCTTCCAGACTTAGGAGTTGCGATTGAATTTCAAGGTTCTCAACACTACGACGAAGAGCATTACTTTCATAAAATCGCAGGTGAAGATTCTTTTGAAAAACAGCAACTTCGTGACAAAATAAAAGTTGATTTTTGCAAAGAAAAAGGAATTTTCCTAATTCCGATAGACGCTAATAAAGTTACTAAAAATGAGAAACTTGATACAGAATTTATAGAAGAAAGGTTGGGAAAATTCTTAAGAGAAATTGATGAATACGAACGCACGTCTGAAGAGTGGCGAAAACTGGAATATTACTAAGGTTACAAAACAATAATGTAACCTTAGTTTTTCTTGCAAACTGTTTCATATTTTCTATTTACTTTCCAGTTTCTTCCTTTTCTTTTCTATCTTGTTCAAAGCTTTGGGATACACATCTTTCAGGAACTCTAATATTTCGTCCCTATCGATGAGTTCTCCATCGTCACTAAATTTTTTAGGTGAAAGATAATCTTTGATACTTCGTGAAATAACTGCATAGAAAAGTTTGTTGTAGTTGTCAGTCAAATCCAACTCGTTATCGTTGACGTATTTCAATCGTTTGGTTTTCTCAGTCTCGCCATCTTTTCCATAAGTATTCAATGTGCTGATGCGAATTAGTTGGTCATATACTTCAATGTCGTCTATAAATTCGTGTTTATAAAGTTCTAATATTAGGAAACTTGCAACCTGATTCCAATGTCGGTGTTCCGCAGGCACAGCAAGCATCATGGTTGCAACGTTTGGCAAGCCGTTTTTTAGTGCGTATTTGTTGTAATATTTTTTCATGAGCATGTTTGAATCAACTACGCAAATGTCTAAATATTCAATAATTTTTACAGCAATCTTAGGATTCAAATAACACATTTTTTCATGTCGTGTTACTGCATAGTTTGTGAACTTACCGTCACAGTACTTGCAAGTCTTAATGTACACGTGTTTTTCATTCTTTACAAACACAGGAGTTAATGGTTTCATGGATTACGATTTCCCTTTTACCGAAATGTTAGAAAAACTAATTGAATACTTAAATAAACACAAATTTGAAGTTGAAGACTCAGATATGCAATATTTTCTACACTTTAGCTCGTTAAAACTCGAAGAGATTCGAGCTTTACTTGGAATGATAGCAGAGTTTGCAACGATGATTAAAATCTTCACAAAACTTCCAACTTAGTATATCATAACTTTTTCTATTTTGCAATAGGTTTATGAAACTTAATGTAAATTTAGCGATATTGAAATTTGCATTCTAAACATTGTTGTGGTATACTTTGCGTATTGTTATGATATGGTGAACGTGTAACGCTTCGTAAGAAAGCGAAAAGGAAACAGTATGTTTGGACTTACAGAATATCAAGAAGATAATGGAAAAAAGAGTTATGGCTTGGTTGATAGAAAAACAGGAAAACGGTTAGGCACGAAATTTAAGTTTGTTTGGAATCGCAAGAGTTCTATTAAGAGAGTTATTAGACAAATGCTTAGTAAGAACTACTACTATATAATGAATCCTGGAAATGAAAGGTTTTATTATCATGACGTTTCAGGTGACGGTAGTGGTAATTATTATTCCTATGCAGGACTGATTGAAATCCTTAAATCTAAAGAGTTTTGTGTTGTTGATACTCGTGGAGTGAACGAAACGACATTTTTCTATAATGGTGACGTTTACACGTTCAAAAACTTTGAAAGCATTTTAGACTTTGTTTTGGATAACATTCTGGAGGTAGTTGAATTATGAATTGTAAGAATTGTGGCGCACCGATTAAAAGCAATAACAATATAGCTTTTGTTTGCGCATATTGCAAAACAAAATATGAACCTGAACGTCAAATTAGAAATGTTTATGTTAATACTGGTGGAGGTACTTACACTAGTGGAAACGTTAATACTGGTGGTGGTGATTTTATTGGTCGTAATAAAACTACTGTTATTGTGAGTAAACGATGAACTGCAAAAACTGTAATTGCTATATAATTGTAACTAAAGAGGATGAACTCTTGGGTAAGAAGGTAAAATGCCCAAAGTGCGGTGCGGAAGTTAAACTTGAAATCACAACAAGTGCAATAGTTAACAAAGATGGATTTTATGATAAAAAGAGGATAACAAAATGATTGTACCATTGAGAAAGAATTTCAAAATCTACGGTGTATTTGACAGTAAAACTGGTGAACGTATGGAAATGCGTTCTGGTATTTCATTTTGGAGCAATGAAGCCAGCGTTCACAAAGCTATTGGTTTTCATTTAAGGGATGTTACGGTTAGGAGTTGGAGTAGGTATACGTATGGTTGGAAAACTTCAATGGAATTACGAACCAAAGAAGAATACTTTGAAAAGTTTCCGATAACTCCTGAAACCATGTATAAAATCTTTATTATCAAAAGTGAAGGTTATTATGCTTTTGTCCATCATGGAGAATTGACCGAGTTTGAAACTGAGAAGCAGTTACGAAAGTTTATTCACGAAAAAGTATTTGAAGTTAGAGAGGTAGCTTAACAACAGAATGTTCAAAGTAGCAGCAGGTGCTCCATAACATGGAAACCACAACGAAGTATCTCATCACACTATGTCTATTTTTAGGCATCATTGCAGTCACGTTTGTAAAGGTTCCGCCAACGGAAACGGAAAAGGTTCTTGTATTTGTTGTTACTTTGTGCATTCTGTTTTTTGCACTATCAAAAGATAAAGCAAAATGAAATGAAAATATTAATCACACTCTTATGTTTACTGTTGTTTACAGGTTGCATAGCAACAGTTGATTCGCAACTCGGAACGACAGAACGTACTAGAATTGAATCAAATGAAAGAGTTACTGTTGCTGAACTAAAGCTCACAGAAACCGCAACTCTTGCGCAAATCGATTTACAGAAGGTTCAAGATACCAACACAACGAACCTAGCAATCGCTAAGGATACGAACACAGTTAACTTAGAAATTACAAAAGCTAATAATAAAGGTTGGATGGACGTAATCTTTTGGGTGATGCTTGCACTTATAGCTTGTGTTGGTGTTGCGAGTTTCTTCGTTTCAAAGAAGAAAACAATCTACTTCTTACCTGATAACGCAAGAATTCTGATAAGTGAGCCAAGCCGTTCGCAACTGCTGTCTAGAAAAGACTATAAAGAACTGTTAATTAGAAAGGATGAACATGAATCCTGAAAACAAGAGTAACAATAACTTTAAGTTCATGATTATGATTGCATTGGTTTTGTTGGCTGGTTATCTGTATTTGAACCAGAATGGTCAAGGTTTAGATTTAACTGCTTTTATGAAACAACAAGGTCAGGTTTTAGGGCCGACTGTCTCACAGAGCTACACTTCTAACACAACTACTGTCACTACAGTTGCACCAGGCAATACTCGTAACGATTATGCTTCTATTATTTCTGGAAGTTGTGTGAATGGAAAATATTTAATTACATACTATATGAAAGACAATACGGTTATAACGCAAGAGGCGAAATGCTGAATTATTTAATTGAAAAGTATATTAGAAGACAAATTGACATAACCTGTTATGAACTTACAGATTGTTTCGATACAATAAGATTTTTGTCATCAAACGATAGTCTGAATCCTGTGTTAGAAATGTTTCGCCAGCGCAAGAAATATTTAGTCGAAGAACTGAATGAACTTTTTTTAATCTTAAAGGAACTTGACCGTGGAAAAGACAATCAACATTGTGATTTGGATTGCGATTGCGTATATAACATATAGTTTATTCTTTCAAGGCGGTCGTGATACAACGATGTTTACTGATATGCTGAAAGACATCGTTACTGTTACTGTTGATAACTCAAGTAACGACGTTAATGTTATCAACAGTTTCAATCATACAGACGTAATTACAGGAACTACACCATGACTTACGGAAAAAAAGAGACTAATTTATCAGATAAAGAACACGTTGCAGAGTTCTTTGAAATTCCAATTGAGACTTATTATCAATACAGTTTTGATGACTGGATGACTGCAAAACAGCGATTTATTACTTACTTAGAACAAATGTATCGTAATATTAGAGAAGTTGAAGCATTCTGCGGTGAAGATTTGAAAAACGTTCCATTCAAAGACTGGAAAGCTAAGTTTGAAGCTTGGGCTAACTCTAACAATTTTGAAATGACAAAGGTTTACACAAATGTACAATCTTAATGAAAACACTCGCTACACGTTACGTTCATTAGTGGTTATGGTAATTGCTATTATCGTACTCACTTTTCTATTTTATCCGCTATTCTCGCAGTCAGATAAACCGATTTTTATGGTTTACGACAAAGGAACAGCAGATTCGCAAATTCTGAAAACAGACGGTTCTAATGTTTTTGCGATTTCACAATTCTATCCTAAACACGACCTAGAAGGATTAACTTGTGTTGATGATACACTTTTTCTAACATCAGGTTTGGATGGTCACGCACTCTCTAGCTTTTATAGTTATAGCAATTACAAACTAGAAAAGTTGTTCGACACTCCATTCATGGAATTAAGTTCGTTGACTTACAACCCTACGAGCGGAAAGTTCTATTCATTTGCAGACGAAGGAACGATTCAAGGTATTGTTGAAATTGACAGAGAAACTAAAGTTTCAAAGTTAATCTTTCCAGACTTCAAACATTCAATTTCTGCACTACAATATGATGCTACTCACAATATTTTCTATCTTGCTGGCTATTCTAGTTTATATACTTGGAAGTTTGGAGAGACGCAACTTAACAAAATTTACAGTTTCAAATATGGAACAGAAATTGAAGGTATGTTGCTAAACTATCCAACGTTGATTTTAACAGGAGACAACGTAACGCACGCACTTGAACTTAATCTTGAAAAACAAACGTTAACTTATTCTTTATTGGCAATTCCAAGCGATATTGAAGATTTAAGTTATTGTGTTAAAGGTTTTGAGGTTACAGTTCCAGAATCTACACCAACTATTGTACCCTTTGAAACTATTGAAGCTACACCTATTAATGTTGAACCGACACCAACGTTTCAAGCTGTAATCGTACCAACTCCTGAAATTATGGCTACAGTTGAAGTAACACAAGTTGAAACTATTATTGGAGTTCCAACTTACTGTTTACGTCGGTAATAAACTAGAAAAGAATAAAGGTATCAAAGATGTAGAAGTTGACGTTGAATTTCACAATGGGAATTTAACTTCTATGAATGCTTATTTTACCAATTTTCAAGGGTTAATTAACGTTCACCTAGAAGAAAACTCCAACTATACGATTATAGTTAGAGGAGGAAGAACATTCAATTTAGAAACAGGAACCGATCCTTTTGATTTCAGACTTGAAGACTATCTTAACCAGTTATGGGTTCCTACAGTGAAACGTTAATTACTGTTGGAAAGAAAAGATAGAAAATATTGTTATGGTTTAGATATGTAGAGTTGTATATGTTGAAAAAGTTTGTAGGCTCATTTTTAAAATTCAAATAGTTGTGTTGTCTACAGTCTAAAATTGCCCAGTAAGTATACAGGAAACTGTCAACTACTGGGCAATTTTCTGTTCCGACATTGTAACTCATAACATCATGTTTGGAACGTTTTAGATGATACGTATAATCGGTTTCCGGTACATTGAATTGTACAGCGCTCAAACTGTGCATTAATTCATGGATAATTATACGTTCACTAAAGCACACTTTATAAACTAAAGCAAAACCTCCTAAAAGGTCTAAACCTTCATTAGAATTCATTATACCCGAAAAGACCCCGCAGTCTCCATCTGAACCTTTCATACTTTCCACAAACACCAAAAGCTTGTGAGTTTCAATATATGTTTCGCCATAATGAACAGTAAGTTTGTGAAGTATATCTCCATAAGTTGCTTGAAGTACATCAATTTTAGGATTGCAATTTTCATCAGTTACAAAGTTAAAATGTAACGATTTATTGTAAAGTTTAGCGTTACGGTCGAGAATTACATCAGAGGAAACTAGAAGATTGTTAATAATGGGTTGTTCAGTTTCAAAGTTATTTATTTCGTCATAAACATAAACAACTTGAAACTTTCGTAAAGGATACGAAGCTTTAACCTTTGGTACTGTTCCATTAGTTTCAGGGTTGCAAACTAGGTGTTGATATAGAGTTATAGGATTTTTAGTTTCACTTTCACTTGCGGCATAAAATTGGTTAAAATCATCTTTATGAGTTTCTTGTGCGTAGACCGACATTACAGTCATAAAGATGAAGACAAACGTAATGAAAAGTATGCGAAGTTGCGGTACGATGGATTTAATTTTCATTATTAGATTCGCTAGAAAAGTGTGAATTGTTAACTGTTACATAGGTATTCTTCTAGTACTTTCAGATTTTGAAACGCTTCAATTTCCCCGAAACGTTGCCCAAAAGGATTATTAAGTATCTCAAATGGAACACCGTATGTCAAGATTCCGTTAGCCTTTGCAGTTGCATTGGTTTGATAGTATTGTAGTTGTGTTTGTAAGCAACTACAGTTACAGAAAGATTGTGGTAACATTGCGGCTGCAAGAATTGCGATTGTACGCTCTAGTTGGTCACAAACACCGCAGTTGTTACAAGATGTGCAGTTACTTTTACATCCAGAAACGTAGTTCACTTCAATGTAATCAGGAGGGAAACAAGGAAGGTTGCAAGTGCAGCCAGAAACCAAACATCCAGTTTCATCGTATCTCTGATATTCCAGTTGAAAGATTCCTCTACATTTATCTAGGATTTTAACACAAGCAGGAAGTCTGAACGTATCGCAGTTCTTTCCGCAACTACTTGCAGAAGTCCAGAAGATATCGTTAAAACATTTATCAGTACGATTCCAAACAATTTCAGCTTGCGGCTTACAAGGGTCTATCGAACGATAATACACACCAACACAATCAAGAAAATTATCTGTATCACATCCATCAATTGAACGATGTAGCTTAGAGAATCCAATTTTTATATTTTCCTCTTTACGAAATAGCCAAGTATAGGATTTTATAGTTAGAATTCCTTCTAAAACGTTCAAATCTATGTTTATAACAGGACAAATGTTATTACAACGTGCTGTTGGACAAATGTCAACCTCAATTCCACAATAATCCAAATCAACTTCATCTGTGGTAAGTGTCAAAGTGGCAATCTCTTTGAAACCATCACCATCTTCATCTGTATAAACAATCGTAGCCTCGCCAAGAAACTTACGTTTCTCTTGACCAAATTTTCTAACTTCTTTATAAGCTGTTTGAAACTTAAGCTGTTGTAAATCAAGTTTACCCAATTCTCTACGATAGTAGTACGGAATTTCAATTTGTTCATGGCAAATCGCAGTAGGCGCTACTTTAACACCAAGATAACTTTCTATCTTCTGTTCAGCAAGTTGAATGTAAGTTGCAAGAGTCTCAATATTAAATTCATCCTGATAAGTATCTTGCGCCCACATTTTGCAGCCATTTATAGCATCTTCAACACAGTTACCAATGTCAATGTTGTTAAATGCCAATGGGTTAATTGACATGATTTCTGCCCATCTATCAAGACATAAACTCGTTTTAGTGCGAAAACTGTATGCCATAGAAAACTCCTAACTCTGAATCGTTACGTTATTTATAATTTTACTACTTTCAATCGGAATACGAATTTTTTCGCCATCTGCGTTAACCGTAACCGTATACTTTTCTATCTCAGATTCAAACGTGTAACCTTTGTACTTTACAGCAATTCTATCTGCATAAAGATATTCTTTGAAGAACGCAAGATTACCTTGTTGAACTACGTCACCTGTAAGCTTAAAAACACCTTGACGTGACTGTAGTTCTGTTCTTGCCTTAACTTCTAAAAGATTAAGTTTGTTTGAGATATTACTGTCACCTGACAAGTCTAACACATATTCTTTAAGACCAAATGGCGGTAAAACTAGATTGTCGAAAGCGCTAACATTAAAAATATTGTCTATACCATCTGCGACAACAGGGTCTTCAATACCAATAGCATAAACTATGTTTGCTGCGTCGGTATAGTCAATTTCTAATTTAGCGCTTGAGAATCCACCATTTTCAACAGAAAGTTCAATATTTTGTGTTACGTCACTTCCACGCAAAACAGTCCAAGTCTTAAAGATAAAACTACCAGTAAAGAAAGAATCTGCTGGTAAATATTCAATATCAAACCATAAACTTGTACCTAAACTTTCACTTAACTTTGCGATGTCTTGTAGCGCTTCTAAAACATTATTCCAACTACCTGCATAAGTTGCGCTAGGAGCGTCGTTAAGATATGGGTCAATTAACAATGGCGTAACTCGCAACCCTGGTGTTACACTTAACGGCAATGGTATAACTACAGTAACAGGAGCTTGTGTATTTAACAAAGGATTTGAAGTTGCTGTTGTAAAGTTATGAAATACATAATACTTCGCAACGTCATCCAAAGGTTGGTCAGTAAATATTGAAGGATATTCAACTAAAGGATATATCGCTTCATCAAGTGCGAAATAAGGATTAACACGATATGTTAGAAGATATATTGAATCATAGAAAGTTAGTTCTATCGTTTCAGTTCCATCGTCTTTGGTTTCAAATATGATAGCCGCAAGAACCCAAATAGTTTTGTCAACAAGATTATAAGAGTTAGAAAACTCATCAAATCGCCAAATCTCCAAGAAGAATCCAGGCTGGAAAATATTAATATCGTACTGATTTAACGGCATTAGAAGACTTGCAGCACCTATGTCGTTCTTGCGTCTTCCGTACTCAAGTTCCTCAAAAATATTCAAAGATTGTAAAAAAACACCATCTGAAGTAAAATATCTTAAGTCGTAAAATGGTAGACTCATTGTTTAATCCTCACAACAAATTGCTTCTTCTAATGACCAAAACCTATTTCTCCAATTAAGTCGTACTTTCGTATTCGTTGTGGTAGTTGCATTATCAAACAGCACTGAAATTAAATTCGTTCCATTCAATAACACAAAATTTGCAAGGTTAGAACCTCTAGCAATGATATTATTCTGAATACCAAAAATATTAGAAAACACATAAGGAATGGGAGATGTAAGGTCTATGGTTAACAACTCACCGTTTTGTAACACTTTATTAACATTAAGGATTGCTCCTGTGCTTATGTTTTCTATTGTTAGTAATGTTCCAGGGCCAGTGAACGTTAAAATCATGTGTGTCATATCGCCACAATTTAACACTACTTCTTCAGCACAAGCAACGGTAAATGTTCCTATTAAACCACCAATAAAAACTGTATTTTGTGCATTTGGTGAACCGATGGTTGATGTGCTGTTATAAACAGGAAGTGTAGAACTATATAAAGATGTATAGTTATTAAAACTATAATAACCACCGGTTTTAACAGTTCTTACAAAAGGTGACGAACCAGCGTCAAGAATCTTATTGTTAAGAAACTTACTTCCATTATAGTATGTTAATCCTGAAGTATTTCTAGCATAATTCGCAAGATTATCCATAGGATTCAAAGTTGCTTGTCCAGGTGGAACTAAACTTTGTGTGTTGCTATATTTTGCAGCACCAACAAAGTTAAACCTACCAGCAAAGTATAAGTTACCTTGAGAATCACGGTCAATATCACTAACTAATGCTGAACCGATAAGAATAGGATTTGCAGGGCTAACCATTGCAAATAGACCAATAGAATCCCAATTACCGTTTACAAACTTACCAACACTCCACGGTATATTAGAAGCCATTAAGGTTACAGGATTGCTAGCTTCATAATTATTAATTTTTTGTGTTGCGTCAAAATATCCAGCCGCATAGATAGTTCCATTAGCGTCATATTCTAAATCATAAACTGTATCAGCACCAAATCCAATAGTTGTTGTTCTATTTAATCTTCGAGTTAATCCCTGAATAGGTTGAATCGTTTGTGTAGAACCAGTTGTAAAGCTGTAAACTACATTCAATACTACACTACCGAAATATGAAAAAGTAAAATGTCCACCATACCAAATTCTACCATCTGGAGTTTGTTTGACACAATAGACAACTTCTGTTGTTGGGTCTCCTATTCCGGTTCCTACTCCTGCTAGTGTTTCAAAGGCGTTTGATACAGGATTATAGAAAGCAACATTATTAACTAAAGTTGTAACCGCTCCTGTTGTTGTAACAGAATCAAACTGCCCAACAATAGCAATTCTACCATCTTGCAGTTGTTCTAATCCTTGCACACTCCCATGAACATTACCTATCCAAGTCCATACACCAGTTTCAATAGAATACTTAGCAAGATTCATAACACTAGGAATACTGCCACTATAACCGTTTGTAGCTGCGTTAATGCCGTTAAATTGTCCACCTACGTAAATGCTGTTATCAAATCCAGCTTCGATAGCATTGCCATTTCCTAAGCCATCAATTGAAGTTCCAATGACAGTCCATGTAGTTCCATCCCAACGGTTAACAACTGCTCCAATACCAGGAGTGTCACCAATGGTATATAACGCATTATCAGAACCTATTGTCATTTTTCTAATAAGTTCATTTAATGGGGTTCCACCGTTCAAGTCTCCAAGAATTCCATTATTTTCAGTCCCAATGATATTAGTTCCTGTTATCGTATTTGTGAAACAAACACTTGCGCCAGAACTTCCACATTTATAGAAAAATGGGTCAAACATCTTAAAATCAATCGAAACTTTTTCACCGTAAAGACTTTCTATGTTGCCATCTAAGCCACTTTTGTAATGTACTAAGAATTCAACACATTCTGAAAGTGGTGTTGTACAATCCATAAGTTGGAATTGCATTTTAACAGGTTGCTGTCTTAACGTTTTACTTGGAGAGAAAGCAGAACTTAATAACCCTTTATTACAAAAAAATGTTTCTTTATCACAAAGCGTAAACTGACCGTTAATTGTTAAATCCCTATCTTCAATGAGTGTATTGTTAAATAAACTTCCATATCTCATTGCGATTTGAGTACCGTTATTATCGAATTCTGGAAGTCCAAAACCTTCATAACTTAGAACTTCAAGTCCTAAGTCTGCGAAGTTAACAATTCTTCCACCGCTGCGAGTGGTGGCAAGTCTTACACTTGGCGAACGATGCGGCACTCCTGTCCAATAGTATGGAAGTGGATTTTCGTTCGTAATTAAACCTTTCTGATTACCAGAGATAAACGTAGTTGCGTAACTCTTATTTTCTAATTGAAAACCACTAAAGTTATATTCTGTCTTTCTAGGAACTTGTGGCTCTATGAAGAAATTGCCGTTTATTAAGGCAGTTCCAGTGATGGTATGGCTAACTCTAGTTCTATATTCATACGTTTCAACGATTGAATAACCACCAACTTGAACATTTGCAGAGTTGCGAAAACTAAGTTTGAAAGTTCCAGACCCCTTAATATAGAAAGAAAAAGTATAAGTAGTGTTATCTAAGTCCTGATTAAGTGTGTAAGTAAAGTTATCTCCTAACTGCATCGTTAGATCGACACTATTAATTCCGAAGTTGGTGTCAGGATTCAAGGTTAAAGGTACGGATGACGAATAACTATACAAATCGTAAATTTCAGGATTGTATAGAAGGTTTACACCATATTCAGGAACGATAACACTAAAATAAGAAACCTTTTGGTTTAATACATACCCAGTTTCAATATCTATAGGTTTATATAGTTTTGGAAGTTGTGGCATTATCCTAAGAAC